>Ga0209088_10002573_pt1 | contig 11052 bp, 22 predicted proteins | sample S_140625_EF_Meta_FD_187324 | JGI IMG/M metagenome (GOLD analysis project Ga0209088, IMG submission 187324) | Freshwater microbial communities from Lake Simoncouche, Canada to study carbon cycling - S_140625_EF_MetaG (SPAdes) (version 2) | ecosystem: Environmental > Aquatic > Freshwater > Lake ...
GCTTTCAGAATTGGTAAACGATTTAATATACCTAAGTATTTGGAGTATCCTTATGTTCACAGTGAATCTCATCTTATTTCTAAATTACTTGATCGCTATAATTCCATTGATCCTAATTGGAGCGTATGTGTCCTTAGAATTAACAGACAAGGATTAATTCTTGGAAGTAAACCGTGTGTTAACTGTTCTAAACTATTAAATGCTGTTGGGTTAAATCAAGTATATCATAGTGATGATAATGGAGATTTTGTTTGTCCAACCAAAACCATTAAGGTCGAAGGCTTGACAATGCCGATAGCTATGGTATAAAGAGCCTGTATCTGCTCTTTTCTTCTTTGGAGATATTATGAACTGTATCTATTGCAAAAATTGTGTTGGTGTTGACAGATATGAATTTTTAATCGAAACTAATCGTAATATAATCTGTAAGGAATGTAGTGCAGAAAATAGGGCTGTGGGCTTTTTATCATATTCACATAAAACAGCACCAGAACTAATTATGATTCCTGCTAATAATAAAGAAAAGATCAGAAGGTGCGAAAGAGTAAATCGTAGAGCTAGATAATTTTACCATTTTTTCTAATGTTATCTTTAGCCCACAAGGGCTGTAAGTTAGTGTAGTGAAAACAAATTCTTTGTTGTTCTAAATCAGTAAGATCAAAACTACAACATGGTTTTATGTGGTCGATATGCCAATCCCCATAGTTATCCCAATTCATACCGGTTACAAATTGTTTTTCTAAATAAGACTTTAATTCATCTATGCTACATCCAAGCAAAACTAACGCACCAGATTGTTTGCTTTTTCTAGATATTGCTTTCCATAATCTACCACGTAATATGATTCTTAATCTAAAATTTATGTCTGTAATATACTTATGTCTTGTATATGCTTTAGCTTTTCTATTAAGTTCTTCTTTATTTCTTTTTTTATATTCTCTAGAATATTTATTCATTTTTTCTTTATGTCTGTAATAAGATCTTAATCTATTTTTACGAATAGCTTCTATATTATTTTTCCCCCATTTGTCATGAATTTTTTTATCTTTCTCTGGATTATTTTTTCTCCATTCTTTATTTATAGCAGCATAACAACTACGACAGTAGACGCATTTACCATCTTTTTTAGTTTTGTTATTAGTAAAATAGCTTAAATCTTTTTCAATATTACATTTCAGACAGATTTTCATATAATTCCTTGACATAGTACGAACAGCAGATATAATCAACATACACCGATTGGATACAGAAAACAGTTTTTTAGGCAACAGGAGAGCTAGATGATTAGTGATTATGAAATTGAAAGCCTTTTGTTTGAACAAGTAAAAAAACCTAAGCATCATTCTATGACTAAGGTTATTAATGTTTTTCATGACTATTACCGAATTAATGTTTATACTGAAATTGAAGAAGAAGGTTTGGTTAAGCGTAAAATTGCCCAAAGTTATATGACTACGTTTAGAAAGAATGTTTTAACTATTATTCCCGATCCAGATAAAAGATCAGAAGATCTAAAAAGGAAATTTTAATATGCCACTATTTGAAGTTAATACTGTTTCCCTTTTTCGTCATAAATATGTTATTGATGCTAAAAGTCTTGAACACGCTTATGATACAGTTTACTGTGATAAACCAGAGGAATTAACGCAGAAACATCTTGAAGAAATTATTGTTGATGGTCGAAAGATTGACCGAAAAGAATTTGAAAGACTTTGTAGGGAAGCTATGAAAAATGAGGGGGAGCTTAGTAATGCTCATTTAGGAACACGCATTATTCATAAGGTAGATTATAATGAGTCCTGAGTTAGCAGATAAATTAATTCAACAATATCCAGAACAGTTTAAAAATCTGGCATGGATAGAGTGTGATGATGGTTGGTTTAATATTTTGTCAAGACTTTGCTACATTGTGGACAATCATCTTGTTCGTAAGGAAAAACTTAATGAACCTCTAGACCTATTTTGCTGGCAACAGATAAAAGAAAAGTTTGGAGGATTAAGAGCCTATGCTTATAGTGCTGATGAATTTATTCGTGGGGCAATAGAGATGGCGGAAAGTATGAGTTATATTACTTGCGAAGCTACTGGAGAAAAAGGTAAATTAAGAAAGCAAAAGAAAGACGAGATAACAGGAGAGATTATTCCAGCATGGATGAAAACCTTTTCTGATAAAGAAGCAGAGAGACAAGGGTATGTCTGAAATTCTCAGAACCGCTAAAGATTTCCTCTTGACAGTGCCGATTACTGTTGTATACTTGAGGAGTAACGTCAATCAACACTAGGAGAAAAGAAGATGGGTAAGGGTCAAAAAACTTGTGATAAATGTGGAGCTACCACAGGCCCAAGAGCTTATATGTGTCCTAAATGCAATGCTCCGTTTGTTTTCAAAGCAAAGAGCAAAGAAGCAAAGAACACAAAGATCATTCGTGACTTTAATTGGAAAGAACTGGTAAAGGGAGATCGTATCAGAGTTGGTGGAGGCCCATACTTTGTATCCAAGGGAGACTTTGTTCCTATGGGTTATAGGGGTCGTTTTGTTGTGGAGGGTCTTGACCATGATGGAATTAAAGCATGGGGGCTAGATAAGCACCAAGGCTTTTGCCATATCTATATGGGGCCAGATATTCAGAACAAAGAAACTGGCGTATGGAAGATTAAACACAAGCTTATGAAACTCAAACAAAAAGTGGAGGCGTAATGTCTCTTACACAGGAACAACGGGATCAGATTAATAGGCTCATAGATTACCGTGATGAGATGGTAAGTAGTTTATTTCATATTGAGCGTATTCTTAAAACATATTTTCCAGAAGAATTTGAAAGAGCTATCCAGTTTTATCTGCCTCAAATTACCACTGCTCTTTATGAGGATAAAAAGTGGCTAAGTAGAGGCGAGTATAGTTTGCAGAACACTATTGACAATCTGATAGAGCGGTGTAAAATGATAGACAGTGGCGACAAGAATATCAATAAGTATCTCTAATTTGGAAAGACTATTATGGAAACCTATAGTATTATTGATCTTGAGGGATATGCTAAGGCTATGAGAGATGGTGCCGCATCTTCTTTTGAAAAAGACTACACAGAAAATCTTGATGATTTCATCACTATTGAGCAAGTAATCAATCTTATCAAGAAAAATAATCTTGGTTTGGATGAGGACGGAAACTACATTATTAACTCTGATATTTTTGATGAAATGTTTGGGGAGATTAGGGACTGGCTTTATGGTGTTGGACTTTCTAAGCTGGCAGCAAAAGGCTTTGTAGATTGTGCATGGGATGATGAAGCTAATGAGATGGTATTCTGGTTAGCTAATAAAGATAAGACTAATATTCCAGCAAAACCATCAGTAGATAATGATGACTGAATACTACAAAGTTAAAAACATCAAATTGTTTGCTAAGAGTATCAGAAAGAATGTTGTCTTTTGTTTCCCCAAATCTTATTCTGCTCAAATAGATGAGTTGATTTCAGTTGGTCAAACAGAAAATCTAATAAGACAGTATGCTGAAATTTCTTCTAATGATGAATTTTTAGTGAGTGAAGATAATTATAATCTGATATTTGACAATATTAAAGCTTGGCTATATAATAGTAGTCTAAGTAAGCTTGCATCTTCTGGAGAGATAGAGTGTGCATGGGATGATGAAATAAACGAAATGATCTTTTGGCATATAAAATCTTCAGAAGAATTCCATATTGCCTCTTGTTCTAGAAATAATTATGAGTAATCAAAACGAAATCAATGAATTAAAAGAAAAAATATATGAGTTGCAGGAATATCTAAATTCCGATTCTTGTAAAGGTTGTTATGAAAGCGTCTTGAAACTAGAAGATTATCAGAAAAAACTCACCGAAATAATTAATGAATCTATATAAAACGCCAAGGATACGATTTTGACTCAAGAGTTGACAACGATTGGTCGATAAGGTACAATACCAAAACACGGGGCGTAAGGTAAGCCGGTTGCATCCGACACTCTTATAAGGTGTTCATAGGTCTGTTCGACTCAGACACGCCCTACTTAAAAGGATTTAATATGAAGTTACAACCTCTAACAGTCATTTTCATAGGATTATTTATAGCATCACTAGGCTTTAATATGGTGCTATATGCAAATATACAAAGACTCAAAAAGTTGGCAAACAAGCCAGCTAGGATTATTATAGAACAGCCACCAGAATTTAACATAAAACCAAAAGTTTGGGGGTATACTAAACATAGCATTATGGGGGCGAAATAGATTCGATTGGGTAAAGAAGATTATGTTTGCAAGTAGTAGGTGGTATGGTGGCTACTTTAAAACCATACTAAACGCTTTAACTGGCGAAACACAGTTAGCTCTTGCTGCCTAATTAAATAGGCAACAACAGATTGAGATTGCGAAAGAGGGTAGCGATCAAAAATCTGTCGTCAAATCCCTCTGCTCTAGAATGACTCAACTGGTTCTAGCTAAGATTAGTTGAAATAGAAGAATAGGATTTGTTATTTGTGACTATCTTCTATTATAGACAAGTAACTAAACTTGTAGAAAACATATTCAGATTTATCGCAACACGCGGGGGCAGAACCCGCCGCCTCCACTTTTTACTCGTAACAATTTCACAGAGGCAGAAACTTTAGAATTCTTTAAAAAAGCAATTGGTTCGACTCCCCTCTAGTCCACTAAGTTAATTTTATGATTATTTATAAGGCTACATACGGAAATAAAGATGTAACATCTATACTAAATAGATTAGTTAAGAACAACTCCTTAAAAATAAAAATTAGCAATGATTTATTCGGAGACACTAATCCTGGCGTAGTTAAATATCTAGAAATAGAATCAGATATTGGTTACAGAAAAGTAGTAGAAAATTCTTATCTCAATTTACCGGAAACAACTAATACTAAATTAGGTATTTTCTATACTAATAACAATGTGAAGAATGTTGTAAATGAAAGCTTAAAATCTCTGGAAAAATTTACTGATGTAGACATATTGACTTGTGTATGGGAATCAATTCCAAATAATAATTTCTATGAGATACAAGCTTTAACAAAAACTTCTACTCATTTAAATATCATAATTCAAATACTTCAACTTCTTTATATAGCTCAACAAACAGGTAAATATAAGTATGTAAGTTTCTTAGAACACGATGTTCTTTATCCAGATGGCTATTTTGACTACCCCGATTTTGAGGATGGTGCTTGTGTCAATATGAACTATATTGGAATATGTGAGCATGGTTTTCAAAAAAAAACTATGCAAACAAAACCACTTCACCAAATTACTATGATATTTGATCAGTCTATTCTTCACTTTGAAAATTTAATTAAAGAAGCAATTAAATACACAAATATTATTGTCGAGCCAAATTGTAATATGAAAACATGGTTATGTCCCAATCCTGCTATTCATATAAATCATGGAAAACACTTTACATCACACTATTTATTATATGGCGAAGCAAAACATGATACTGATACCTATTGGGGAAATTCTTCTGAGTTAATACAGAGACTTTTTTAATGAGAAAGATTTGCATATACTGTGGAAAAAGAAAAAATGCCAAGTCTTTTGCTAGACATATTGGACACAAAGACAATTTGGACAGTAGATGCAGAAAGTGTGTGAAGAAACATACTAAGATTAGAAATAAGCTAAGAAAAAAGGCACCAATAAAACCAGAGGGTTGTGAGTGTTGTTTTTGTAGCCCTGATAAATGGCACCTAGATCATGACCATGTTTATCATACTTTTAGGGGATGGTTATGTGAAACTTGTAATATAGGGATAGGAAAATTAGGAGATAATTTAGAAGGTATTGTTGCTGCTTTGAAATATCTATCAGTAAGAAGTAAGGTAGAGGATCAAGCTGTGCTAAATCACATCATTCAAGGTGTGGTTTTTTCTTTAAATAACTTACTAGAGAAAAGACGAAATGATGCTTGACAACGAGTTTGTTGTCTGCTATACTTGGGAAAACACAGGAGAAATTGGAAATGTCGTTTGAGCATCTTGATGGTTTTGTTCGTGATCTGAAAGCAACTAGCAGCACTCTTGATAAGGTAGGAATTATTGAGGATTATACTTCCTCTAACCAAACTGGAGCAGATTTTATTAAAAAAGTTTTGCTCTATACCTACCATCCTCTTTGGCAGTATAATGTGACTAGCGATAATCTCAAAAAGAAATCCTCTCTCAGAGGACAATCTTTTAAAACTATTTTTGATTTGCTGGATTCTTTGAAGAATAGAGAAATTACAGGACACGATGCTATTGGAGCAGTTAATACTTTTATTGACAATAATGGACACGAACAACTAATTCACTGTATTATTGATAAGGACTTGAAAACCCGTGCTGGAGATAAGCTGATTAATAAGGCTATTCCAGATCATATTCCCACATTTAGTGTTGCTTTAGCGGACAAATATGTTCCTAAAATTGTGGACTGGAAGGATGGATGGTATGTTAGCAGAAAAATCGACGGCGCTAGATGTATTGGTATTGTTGATTCTAATGGCAATACTACCTTCTATTCCCGCACGGGAAAAATCTTTGATACTCTTGATATTGTCGGTGGCGGCATTAAAGCTTTGGGACTTACTAATGTAGTTCTTGATGGAGAACTTTGTCTTGTAGATGAAGATGGCAATGAGGATTTTCAAGGAGTAATGAAGGAACTTCGCAAGAAGGATCATACTATTCCTAATCCTTCCTATAAGATTTTTGATATGATTACTCATGATGAATTTTATAGTCAGAAAGGAGAACATAATAGACCCTTTGGTATCAGACTCAAGAATCTTACAGAAGTTATGAAAAAGAATGAATGTCCATGCCTAACACTATTGGATCAGTCCTTGATTAAGGACGAAAACCATTTTCAAGAATTTGTCAAAGAATCTACTCAGAATGGTTGGGAGGGACTTATGCTTCGTGCAGATACTCCTTATAAGGGTAAGCGATCAAAAGACCTTCTCAAATATAAATCATTCTTTGATGATGAGTATGAGGTTCTTGAAACAGAAATGGGGCCATTCCGTTATGTTAAGGATGGAGCAGAATGTGAGGAGGTTATGTTGAGTTGCGTTATGATTCAACATAAAGGTCACACAGTCAGAGTAGGGTCTGGCTTTAGTATTGAACAAAGACAGGAGTTTTATAAGAGTCCTAAAAAGATTCTTGGACAAATCATTACTGTACAGTATTTTGAAGAGACAGAAAACGAAAAGGGTGGTATTAGTCTTAGGTTTCCTACATTTAAAATTCTACATGGAGATAGTAGATCAATATGATAGTTCTTGATTGCGGCAAAAATACCGCCACGATTTATAATTCAGAAACAGATACTTGTAAAATCATTAGCCATTTAGATGTATTAAAACTTCCAGAGGAATTAGATTCTGGAACAACTGTGATTGGAGAATATGCCCATCTTGGTTGTCCAAGACAAAAGTATTCTTTGTCTCAACCATTTACTGAAAATCTTTTGAAGGATTTGTATGATAGGTTTAAGTTAAAAAATATTAGCTTAAAACTATTTCCTCAACAGTCTACTCCTAGAGCAACAAGTTTTTCTGGATTAACAAAATCTGACTTAAATGATCCAAAGGCTATCTATTTGTTGCTAAAGAATTTTCCTAATATTACATTAATGAATCCACCAAACTCATTTGAAACAGAAGATATTATTCAAGAAGGTTGGACTTGGAAAGATACAACTAATAAAATACTGAATGTTGCTAGACGATATTCCTATGAATCTGATGAAGATAAAAACTCAGTATTTATTAAAGAAAATATTCAACATATTTATGATAATCTTTCTCCCGTAGCTAGAGATGTTTTTGGATTTCAGTTATTTAAGAAAACCTCTAAACATGGAAAAGAAGGAACGATTAATCTGAACAAAATTAATATGTGTCAAATATATTCTATTTTGGCTATACTAAGAGATTTTGAGGGCCATCTAAGACTATATAAAGATACTAATAATTTTCCTAGCAATTATTTTATTAAAAGATATGTACTTTGCATGACTCCATTTCATTTTAGAGGAGGAGTAGCAAGAAGTAATCTATATTATCATGGAGCTATGAACTGGATTATAAGAAAATCTCAAGAAGAGCATGGACTTGATCTTAGAAGAAAAACATCAATAATAGATGAAGATGGTAAAAGATCTGAAAAAGTAATTCGTAGAGGACATTTCACTCCACAAGAAGATACTATTTTTCTTAATTATAGAAAACAATACAATAGATCAATTTTTGAACTTGTTAATTTTTTCAAACAATATTTAATCTCTTAAACAATTTACGTGATCATTACAAAAAGTAATTTAGAATCTTATTATTTTTGAGATTATATTTATCAGAATTTAAGTTGTAATTCCAAAAGAATTTAGCACATTATTCTGATAAAATGAACTTAGTATTTAAGCCATTATTCCAAAAGAATTTAGATTGTTATAGCTAAGTTTAAGTATTTTCGTTTTTGTTAGTAATAGCAGAAGAATTCAAAGAGTTATTCCAAAAGAATTTAACGCTTCATTTCAACTCTTTTACTAACAAAGGCGAGAATATATTCTGGTGTATATTAGGTTCCCGCCTTAAAGGAACCCACCAATGCACAAGATTGTTATTCGGTCAATTTTTTATCACTGGCTATTTTTATTTGTCGGTGTTGCTATAGGATTTATCTGCAACTCAGAATATGTTGGAGAAAAAGCTGTTGTTATAGAAAGATCAATTAATAATATCTTTTTCCCTATAGAATATAATGAGCAGATAGAAAATTATGTTAAATGGATGGGTAAAAATAGGATACATTCTGAATTAGGATATCCGCATGATTTTCAAATTCTTGAAGATGTTGTAAAGGGCGAGGAATATTATTGGGCTATAGCGAAATATACAGATGTAAAAACTGGACAAGAAATTAAAACTATAGTTAGTACAAAAATAAGATGGCGACCTTGGGAATATAATTATCATACCAAAAAATTTGATAGCATCGTGGAAGAAAAAAGGCTAAGTCAGGATAAAAACTAAAGAGCAGTGGCTTGACAAGACGATAGGACTAGTGTACAATCATAGCATACACTTTGGAAACAAACTTGGAGTTGAAATGTCTGACCTAATCCAGCAAGATCGAATTGAAAAAAAGCCTGTTGTTATGAGTACCAGCAAGGCTGATGAATTTTTTAAGAATTTTCCCAAGGACAAGGTTGTTGCTTATAAAGATTATTGGGAAACTGTTCGTCCCAAGACTGATGAAGATATTTTTCGTCGCTATCTTTTTGCCTATTGCTCAGTTCACACCACTTGGCAAGGTAATGTCAAGGGATATAATGCTATCAAGAATTTTAGCGAATGGGTGGACAGTAAAGAAATTCTTTTGACAAAACTCCACAAAAGCGGCGTCGGCCTGCACAATAATCGTACCAATTATATCTGGGATTTTAGCACCAAGTTTTGGGCTAATCCTAAAGACTTTTATTTGACTACCAAGAAGTATCATGTTAAGAAACGAGACAGTATCCTTAATAAGATTAGTGGAATTGGTCTGGCTAAAATTAGCTTTGCTCTTGAAATGATCCATCCTAATGAGGCAAGAGTATTGTGCGGAGATATTCACCAATTGAGACTTTACGATGTCGAGGCTCTTAAATATAATAAGAGTAAGTCTGGCTCAGAGATTTATAAAAAGATGGAGCGTCACTGGATGGTGAATTGTGGAAAGCTTAAAGTTCCATCGTATGTTGCCCGATCAATCTATTGGGACGATCTGCAAAAGAAGGAAGATAGTCGTTACTGGAGTTATGTTTTGGAGAGCTAATTATGCAGAATGGCAAGGGTTCTAAAAGACGAGTCAGTTTAGTTTCTCAAGAAACTTGGGATAAAAACTATGAAAGAATTTTTAGAAAGAAAAAAGATGGGAAGCGTAACGAATCTAAAAGAAAATAAAACAATTTTCATTCCTTGTTCATGCAAGAGTGAAATCTTGGTGATTGAATATGATCATGAAATAGATATAGCTGATCTGGCAATATTTGAACATTGTACAAATTATAGTAATAAGATGTCATTATGGCAGAGACTACGATATTGTTTTCAGGTTTTGGTATATAAAAAACCCTATTCTGATCAGATGGTGCTAGACAAAAAGCAATTAAAAGATTTGCAAAAATTCCTGAGTGGACTTAGCCTTTAAGGTGTATATTATAAGGTTTCCTAATTTATAACAGGGAGGCTAATTATGGTCGTCAGAACAACAGTAGAATATATGAATGATCAATTAGCTGATAGAGTGAAGGTCTTACAAAAAGCTTTAAATCAAGCTGAAAAAATTATTACCACTCTAGAAAAAGAAAACAATAATCTAAAAGACGTTCTTAATAATCTAACGTCAGAAAATAACGAAGGTTATGTTCTTGATAGTGAGGCTTTTAATGAGCCAGTGTTTACGGTCTAAAAATAAAAGAGTAATAACACAAATTGGTGAATATGAATATTTGGTTGAGGGCGAAAGTGATTGGGCTAGATTTGGTTGTCAATCAGATATATCAATAATAACTTCTGCTAACTTAGATGGTGGCCCATTTTTATTAGTGGGAGATTCTTTCTTGGGCAAAGGTAAAATCTCAGCAATACAAAACATTGACAGTGGGCGAGATGGCTATATAATAATCAAAGTTACCTTATTCTCAACAAAGGAAAAACATGATTAATGAACTGATTCCCGTAATGGGATTTAACCAAGCTATGTTACTCTCTGGCTATAATGAATATCAGATTAAACAAATAATTAAAGGGTCTACCCATGAGCCAACTTCACAAGAGTAATAAGAACAGAGTTTTATTCGGCGTTTGTGGAGGACTAGCAGAAAATCTAGGAGTAGATGCTGCTGTACTAAGAATGGGATTTGTTCTTGGAGCAATTTTTACTGGAAGTATTTTGTTTTGGGTTTATTTACTTTTTGCTTTAGTGTTGCCTACAGAGGATTGATATAATGGATAAGATAGTCGGTCAGAAAGTATTTTTTACTGCTGATCT
>Ga0209088_10002575_pt1 | contig 11037 bp, 11 predicted proteins | sample S_140625_EF_Meta_FD_187324 | JGI IMG/M metagenome (GOLD analysis project Ga0209088, IMG submission 187324) | Freshwater microbial communities from Lake Simoncouche, Canada to study carbon cycling - S_140625_EF_MetaG (SPAdes) (version 2) | ecosystem: Environmental > Aquatic > Freshwater > Lake ...
TTTGATGTAGTTCTTAAAGGTGCTACCGTGTTCTTGTAGGTGTTCAACCTTGTGCTTGATTTGAGCAATTTCTCGGTCGTTTATGTCCTTCATTCTATGGTATTCAGAAGGGTCAAGTTTTCCATCCATTACCATATTTTGGATATTCTGATTTCTCTGTTCTAACTTTCCCAATTCAGCTTCATTTTTGGACAATTCATTGACCTTTGCACCACTTTCACGGTCAAAGATACTCTCCAACACCTTTCGGTATAATTTGACCGTCTCAGCGGAAATTTGAATGGACCTTAGTACGTCTTCAACCTGTTGATGTACCTTTTCAACGGAGTGTCTTTCAGCTCCTTTACACAACGTACAGAAATAGTAATGATACAGGTTTCCTTTGCGACCTTTTGAAGGTGCGGCCGTTAACGAACGATGCGGATGAATGTGACATTTCATAAACGGTTTCAACGGATATAGGTCTGTCTTATCGCTTTCGAAATCCCAGTTCTTTCTACGACCATCCAATACTGCATTGGCACGATGGAATAGGTCTTCGCTAATTAAAGGAGGGTGTTTACCAACAGCGTATGATTCCGGTTCATTCTTCCAAGGTTTAACATATACCTTACCTATGTATACCTTGTTGCGGATTATCGTTGGGAAGTTATTCTTGGTCATAACCATTCCTTTCTCGTACAACCATTTTCTAACATCTTCTGCTGAATATGCACCACTTGCCATTCTTGTGAATGCTTCGGCAATAAGTGGCGCTTGCTCATTGGGTTCTAAAATGGATTTACCATTTATACGCACGTATCTATAACCTTTAGGAGGAGAACCATTCCAATTACCTTCAAATCTAGCACGTCTCATCCCCTCGGTTGTTCTAATAGAATTCTTTCTATTTTCAATCTCTGGCATGGCCAAAAAGATACTCATCATAAGCTGACTATCAGGAGAGGAGGTATCAATTTGTTCTTCAACGGTTTCGATAGAAACTCCTAACTTTTGAAGGGTCTCCATCATCTTCATGGATAGCATCTGATTCCTACTGAAGCGGTCCCAACGCAAACAAATGATTTTTTGGACTAATCCCTTTTTGCTCTTAATAAGAGACATAATCTTGTTCCATTCGGGCCTATCAAAATCCTTACCTGAATAGTCTTCTGTGAACGTTTCAACGATATTATACCCCTTGAAGTCACAGTAGTTTTTAATCACACTCTTTTGATGCTGGAGAGAGAAACCAAAGTTGGATTGCTCGTCAGTTGAGACGCGCTCGTATGCAATTACGTTCATGTTATTGATTGTTATTAGATGTAGATGTTATGTAAATATTGTATTCTATTTGGGCAAGAGATATTAAAAAGTCTCTGATGGCAAGAACTTCTTCTTGAGAATATTTGACGTTACCTGCGTTTAGAATTTTTGTCGTTTCTTTTAAATTAATCATGTTTTGTCTGTTTAAAGACTGAGCTATGCTACAGCCATTGTATTTAAAAATCAAATTATGCCGCATTTTTCAACATAAACTCTGTTACAAAGTCACGTCCACGTACTATGTTGGTAGAAAACACACCACCCTTGATCTTTTCAAATCGGTCCTGTGAATTGATGGGTTTGATTTCACTCCATTCTTCATCGACATCTTGCTGGCGTGGGTAAATCTCCAATCTGGGAGGTTCAATTTTGAAACCAGTTTCCACACCAACCATTTCACTACAAATCGTTAGAATCAAACTGGAAAGGTGTGGCGTGAATTCCTTGAATGTGTACAGTCCATCATGAATGGTGAACAAGGGAATGTTGGGGTGTTGGTTTAAAAATTCCCTACACACATTGTTTAGCAGTAACCAACTTTCGCACCGTTGCATGATAAGGGAGAACTCCCTATTCCCAATTACTTCGTGTGATAACTCCAACCATTTGTTCACACCCGGATAAACATGTTTGAAAAGTCGTACCTGTTGGTTAACTAACCGGTGACCCTTGTGGTCATCGAACAGGATATACATGGTCGACTTCTTGAATTCAGTACGTTTATCGAGTAGTTCTTGTTCTGTTAACTGATAGTCATACCCTTTGGAAATTACGTACCTGTAGTAGTCGTTTAGGAACGGAATCTGTAGGTATTCTAGGATGGATTCCAATTCTTTAGGAGTGAAAAAAACACTCCACATAAAGGGATACATACCTGAATTAGGATAGGAAGGAACAGTTATTAGATAACCATTATCAAATAATAGATTATATACCTCCTTATAGATAGAGAATAGGTTAAATCCATTACTAGTATCAGTAAAGAATCTACTATCCATTACCTTACCTAATAGATAAGGTTGGCTGGCACTTATGTCTACAGAGTAAAGTAGTTTACCATTACAATTTATAAACCCTCTTAGTAATTTAGGTAGGTTAGTAAACACAGAATTCAACCTATGATTAGTACCGGCTACCATTGGCTTTAAGTCCCCCTCTTCAAACTTTTGAACGTAGTATAACCATCGACCGAGGTGGTTGTAAATCATATTCTTTTGGTACTGGTTGTCCTCTTCCACCCGTTCCAATAGTTGGCGTCCAAAGTTTGAAATGAATTCGTATATGGAAGGATTTACCTGTAACCTGTGGTTCTGATATTGGTCCAATAGGAAGGAATAACGTTCAGTCATTCTTGCCGCTTCCGCATCTTCAGGTAGGTACTTTGTGATCTTGGCGGAGAATTTGCGTGGCAGTTCTCTGTAGACGTATTCCCCAGTATTGTATTTGGCTGTTAATCTGTAACCCTTGCAATATTGGTCATGAGATGAAAAGTTGGAGTACGAATCATCAGACTCTACCACAGGATCATTCCCACCAGTAAGTAATTCCAGTATACCATAATAGTCGTCACCGATGATCTGTTTCATGGTCTTAGAACAGATGTTACGGTAGAAGTTATTTTCCTTGTTTAGCATCCAATTTTCGTTGGTGGTCATTATCTGTGATAGGAAGTAATTGGTACGAATTTCAATTCCCTTCGCTTTGGTTGGCGAGACACGCAGTCTCGCCACCATAGCTTTTACATCCACTGAAGTTGGTACGATGATCGTCATGACTTAAAAGGGAAAATTCGTTTTAAATCTGGATTTGAATTCAAGCATTCATCGAACAACTCGGTTTCGAAGTAAGGTTGACCAAAATCGACCCACTCAATGTTATAATAAAATTGAGCTAGTTTAGAATGACTTGTTGGACGATTTTCATTTGAAAGCTCCTCATCTTCCAAATCACAATTCTCCTCCTCTACCTTTTCATATTGAACTGCCACTAATCCATTTTCAAAGTTTGGTGGAATAAAGGTATTTATCTCCAATTCCTCTGTAATAGGATTTATAGTAAATTCTGCTAGTTCATTTGGATCATAAGAAATGAATTTAAAATCTCTGATTCCGGAAGTAAATTTTTTGTCCACAAAATAATCATCAAATTCCTTTCCTGATTTTAGCGATACTAATCTGAACATAGGGTCAGCTCCGCCACTCCAAAAATCACGTTCACTTTCTTGTTCAAAAATTACATATCCTTGTTCAGGATGATAAGAAAAGATTCTTTTATAAAATCTGTTTATTATTTCCCCTGTTTGGATGTTTTGTAGACCAAAGTGATGATTAAAATCCGTAAATGATTTTTCGGTTAATAGAGATAATAAATTGATTGTATTTTTATCTTCCTTCAATAACAGCCCTAAATCCTTTCCATCAAAATCTTCATCAATTATTCGATTTAATACATCACAATACCCCCAATTATTCTTTTTCATATTAAGTAGGTCTTGTTTAATCATTTCAAGCGTAGGAAAATATCTTACTACCTTAAATTTGTTATCAGGGTTTCCTGAAAAGTTGTAATTTTTCATGTTTAATTCTTTTAAAATATTTTATTTTTTCAACACACATTTTGTGTGAGGGTTTGTTTAAATCACACGTCTTTAACCCCTCCCATTTATGAGGGTTGCTGAGAATGAATCAAACTAAATGGGTAAAGCAGGGTTCGAACCTATTTCCCGAATGAGAAATTCTGCTCCATATTCAAAGGATAAACCCAAAAAATGACAATGCGAAATCCGAGGCAAAAAAAAGTCAATTATTTTTGTCGTGATCCAATTAGATATGATTTACCAGGTTTTAAAAACGGCAATTCCGTTTAATAGAGGCTGATTTTGGGATTAGAAGTATCCAATAAAGAATTTTGTATTTTTTTCAATTTTTTTGTTGTCGTAAATCCTATTGCATGATATTGACCCTTTCGTGAAGTAAGACCTGTTATCTAAATTAATTGTAACCGATTGGCAGTTGCTTTCACCTTCATGACTGTTGTGGTGGAGGTATTCTCTGTCAGTTTGGCGACTTGTCTTACACTTAGCCCACGCTTTAACAGCTTCACCACCTCTGAATACTTCTTCAATAGGTCTTCGTCAGAGATTGTATGACCTGGCTTCCTTCCATCCTTGCCTCCGTTGTTGATGTAATTGCGGTAACCTGATTGGAAACGGGACTTTGTTGTTTCAGCTTCCATGGATGCTACGCTTGCAAGAATCTGTATCATGAACATAGTAAGAGGATTGATGGACTTATCCTCATACAAGGTTTCTAGGTTGTAGTTCTTGATGAACAGGGAAACCTTCCTTGAATTTAGCTCTTCAACAAAAGAAAGACCTTGAATGACATTCCTGCCAATGCGAGACAGCTCCCATGTAAGGACCTTATCAATATTGCGCCTGTCAATATCCTTTAACATCTGTGAAAGTACAGGTCGATCCTCATTCTTTTTAAACCCGCTAATCTTCTCCTCGTATACACCAACCAAATTATACCCCATTCGAGCGGCGTATTCTGTTAGCTCCTTTGTTTGTCGTTCTGTGTCCTGTCTACTACCAACGCTTGACACCCTACTGTAGATAACTGCGTTTACCATAATTGTATCATTTTAATCCTTTGAATTGTTCTATGGCTAATGTAAGCGCATTATTTAACATACCGGAGCATTCTAGTAAGATTAGTTTGGTACACCTACAATAATGGTACAATAAAGGTGATGCTGTTTATGCGAAACGAAAATTGCTACTTGTTCATGAGTGGGATCAGATCAGAAATCACCGCAACTAAACATACGACAGGTGCAATTAATGCGAAGCAATATCGGTACCTGATCAGGTCCCCCGTGCATGTGATCCTGGAGGAAGTCCCGCCCCATCGCCTCCCTTGCAAATTTAATACCTTCCGTTTTAAATCACCTTCAATTCCCAGTTTAAAATCTGGACCATTTTTTTGAGAACATGAAAAAGTCTTCCACCTAAAACCTTGCCCACCCCTTCAACCCTCTGTTTTTAGTTTAAAAATTTTCTGGATTTTTGTGGAAATTTCAACAAACAGATATTTATAATAAACAGAAAACATGAAAATAATACTGCTTCAAGAACAAGTAAAAACGTTAGTTGCTACCATAAAGAGTGAAATCAAATCAGGTAAAATAGATGCAACTACCCTTTAGAGTTATTATCGAAGATGAAAAATACCAGTTAGGGAATAAGAAGGTTATCTCATTCCAAATGGAAGACCCTACAATATCAACCCAAATCAAAAACCTAGGAGTGATTCCTGAATTGAATTATCTGAATGGGATGATGTTTAGACTGCAAGAGCAATTTCAGCTTGACCCCAATGAAAACATCATTATCGAAGGGACCCCTAATGACCTAACCTACCTAATCATGATGTTGTGGTGTATGCAGAATGGAAATATTGGGTTTGAGAATCAAGAAGATGGGAAGTGTGAAATTGTTTTTAAAGCAGAAATTAAATCATAAAAATAGATCCCTAAATTTGTCTCGATTAGACTTTAAAAACCAAGTTCCGAAGTGGTTAATTGAATCAATTCGACGAACGGTACTTATTTGGAGTTTGTCCAACTTGCTGCTTGAATAAGCGCGTAAAATGTTGTGGATATTTAAATCCCATTTCGAATGCAATTTCATTTATAGTTTTATCAGATTTGAATACTCGATTTTTGGCAACACTTATGGTCTTGTTTTGTATGTAATCTTTTGCAGTTAACCCCGTTTCTTTTTTGATTAAATCACCAAAATAGTTGGCTGATAAATGTAGCTCATTTGCGAAATGACTGACGGATGGAATACCATATACCTGTGCTTGATCAGATTCAAAATAGCCGTTCAATAGGATTTCAAATTGTTCTAAAATACCCTTATTTACATGATCCCGTGTTATGAATTGGCGATCGTAAAAGCGCTGGCAATAACCTAAAAACAATTCAATATTTGATACAATCAATTTTTTAGAATGCTGATCAATGGGCTGATTCAATTCAAAGTCAATTTTTGCAAAGCAATCTAAGATCATTTGCCGCTCATCGTCTGATAAATGAAGTGCTTCGTGTGATTCGTAGTTGAAAAATTTATGTTGGGCAATCGTTCGGCCTAAATTAGTGCCCAGCAATAAATCAGGATGAAAGACTAAGCCATGACCCATTGGCTGATAGGGAACTTTAGGATTTTCGATTTCGACAATTTGGCCTGGAGCAAAAAAGACTAACGTTCCCGCTTGATAATCATAGGAATGTCGACCGTATTTCATGTCGCCACATTTGACGTCCTTCAGGATGATTGAGAACAATCCATATTGAAAACGAATCTTATCTGCATCGCCCCATTCCCGGATATTAGCTTTGGAGAAATCAATAATTGACACCAAAGGGTGCAAGGTCCTGTGATTATTATCTTTATTGTATTGCGCTATGCTATTGATTGGGTAATTCAATTCCATGGGTCACGAATATTTGAAACGAATTTACCAATTATCGAATATAAGCAAATCAATAAAAAACCATATCTGTAAAAATGGTAGATAATACTTGAATTTATATACTCAATGCAAACGATTATTGTTTCAAATTTGCGGTATAAATAAATTATAAAATGAAAGCAATCACATTATTCTTGGCCTTTTCACTTCTGGCAGTTACTAGTTCTTTCGCTCAATCGAACACGGAGGATTTTATAAGGCAACTCTCTAAAGACAAGTGGCAATGGATGTCAGACAAAGATGTAGTTAAATTAGAGATTTTATTTGATACCAAATGTGAATTTGTTCATATGGGAGGGACTTGGGGAAAGGCACGAGAATTGGATATAATAAAAAGTGGTTTCATTTGGTACAAACAAGCAGAGGTGTATTCCACTAGTGTAAAAATCTATGGAAATACTGCAATTCTTTTAAGTGATATTGATTTAGTCGCGCAAGTAGGTAGTAATTCTGTAACTAATCCCTTTATGGTTACTGAAGCATATATATATGAGAATAATACTTGGAAAATGGCACAATTGACCTTTTCACATTTATCAAGACAAGTAAAACTTAAATAATAAATTAAATGAAAAAGCTAGTTTACATATTGAGCTTCATGCTCATTTCTATTTCAACTGTCTTTGCTCAAATTAATAGAGAAAAGGAGTTAATTCAATTGTCGAATGATAAATGGCAATGGATGTCAGAAAAGAATGTAGAAAAATTAGAGAAATTATTCGATGATAAGGCCAAATTCGTTCATATGAGTGGAACATGGAAAAAAGACGAAGAATTGGATATTATAAAAACAGGACGTATTTGGTATAAAAAAGCCACTATCAAAGATAGTGCCGTCGAGATTTTAGGTAAAACAGCCATTGTTTGGAATCGTATCACATTAGACGCTATCGTGCGTGAGCAAGTAGCGGTTACGGAGTTTACTGTAACTGAGGTTTACCAAAAACAAGGTAGAGAATGGAAGATGCTTGCACTTACATTTAGTAGTGTGCGTGATACCCACGAAATCAAACATTAACCTAATTTGAATAGAATAAGTAATAACCGACGCATTTGAATATATTTGCTCTGATTCTTTAAAATCACATAGACTATGATCAAGAAATTCACAGTTCGCATTAATAAGAAATCCCACATTGTTACGGTGGACGAGAACATGCCACTTTTGTGGGTGCTTCGGGATATTCTAGACATGAAAGGTACTAAATACGGTTGTGGCGTGGGTTCCTGTGGTGCCTGTACCGTTCATTTAAATGGTTCGGCTGTTAGGTCTTGTCAGTTGCCTATTTCAGCTTTGGCAAATCAAGAAATAACCACGATCGAAGGTTTAGCAGAAAAGGGAGAACACCCAGTCCAAAAAGCTTGGTTAGACGTCGATGTAGCACAATGCGGGTATTGCCAGTCAGGCCAAATCATGAGTGCCGCAGCCCTTTTAAAAAGCACGCCGAAACCCACGGAAGAGGACATTGAGAATTTCATGACGGGTAATATTTGCCGTTGTGGAACGTATACACGAATTAAAAAAGCTATCCTACAAGCAGCAGCCTCGAAATAAGATGAAAAAGACCAACGAAAATTATAGCAGACGCTCGTTTCTAAAAGTATCTTCCTTGACAGGTGGTGGACTGATGCTAGGTATATCTTGGTTCGCTTCTGCGAAGTCGGAGGAAACCTTGAAGGCATTAGGTGCGGAGCCTACATGGGAACAATTAACGAGTTACATCAAGATCACACCAGATAATGTAGTGAAGATATTTTCGCCTAATCCAGAATTTGGCCAAAACGTTATGACCTCACTTCCCATGCTCATCGCAGAGGAATTAGACGTTGACTTTAAATCTGTTCAGGTGGAGCAGGCAAATTATAGTCTTGCTTTATACAATCGTCAATTTACGGGAGGTAGTCAATCTATTCGCCAAGCGTGGAAATTATTACGTACTGCTGGAGCCTCAGCTCGCCAAATGATTCTAACGGCGGCCAGCCAAGAATGGAATGTTCCTATCGCGGAATTAACGACCGCAAATGGAATGGTGATGAATTCTTTCAGTGGGAAGTCAGCGACCTACGGATCTTTTGCGACAGCAGCTTCGAAATTACCTGTTCCGAAAGACATCGTTTTAAAAGGAAATAAAAACTTCAAGTTATTAGGTACCCCACAGAAGAATGTGGAGGGACCCAAAATCGTGAAAGGCCAACCTTTGTTTGGTATGGATTACCAAGTTCCAGGCATGCTTATTGCGATGACAGAACGACCACCAGCATTCGGTATGCGCTTAAAGTCCTTTGATGCGACGGCGGCGAAAAAGATGCCAGGAATTGTTGATATTTTCCAAATACAAGTTTATGAGCCTACTCAAAAACTAGCCATGTTCGATACACGAACTTTTAACGAGGTAATCGCGGTGGTTGGAAAGACAACATGGGATGTGATGAATGCTCGGAAGGCTTTAAAAGTATTATGGGAAAATGCACCAGAGACTAAGGAACTTGGTATGGGTGGACGAGATACTATCGTACCTGCGGGTCTAGAAAGCACGAAAAAACATTATGTTCAGATGCTTGAAATGGATAAAAAACCAGGACGAATAGAACGAAAAGATGGAGATCCCGAAAAGGCATTTGCGGAAGCGAAACATATAATAGAGCGGACTTATACTGCGCCGTTTTTAGCCCATAATATTATGGAACCTACGAATACTTTCGCACACGTTCAGGGGGATAAGGTTCGTATTTTAGGGCCGATTCAGGGGCCGGATATGGTTGCGAATACAGTTGCTGCTCGGTTAGGTATTCCAAAAGAAAATATTGAGATAGAGTTAGCACGGATGGGTGGAGGTTTTGGTCGAAGAGCTTATGGCCATTATATGGTTGAGGCTGTATTGATTTCGAAGCAGGCAAACGCACCTGTTAAATTAATTTATAAAAGGGAAGATGATGTTAGTGCGGGGATTTATCGACCGATGTATCAAATGACCTACCGTGCTGCTTTCGATGAGAACAAGCGTCTAACTGCAATGCATATTAAAGGTGGTGGTGTTCCGGAATCTCCTCTACACGCGAATCGATTTCCAGCAGGAGCCTTAGATAATTACCTAGCAGAGAGCTGGGCAATTCCTTCTAACATCACGATAGGAGCTTTCCGTGCCCCTCGTTCTAATTTCAACGCGGCGGCAGAGCAATCGTTCCTAGATGAGATTTCAGAGTACATGGGTAAAGACCCGTTTGCTTTCCGTTTAGAATTATTACAAAGAGCAAAAGAAAATCCTGTAGGCAAAAGCAACGATTACGATGCGGCGCGATACATGGGAGTATTGGAATTAGTTCGGGATAAATCGGGTTGGGGTAAAGCAGAAAATGCAGGTAAAAAACGTGGAGTTTCAGCGTATTTCTGTCACAATTCGTATGCTGCACAGGTAATAGATTTGCATGTGAAGGACGGCCAAGTTATCGTGGATCAGGTTACTTCTGCTTTAGATTGCGGAGTGGTTGTGAATCCAGAAGGTGCAAAAAATATGGCGGAAGGTGCGGCGATTGATGGCATTGGTAATGCTTTGTTTGGTCAATTGACTTTAACGGATGGCCGTACAGATCAAAAGAACTTTGATACGTATCGAATGATTCGACATAACGAAGCTCCTAAGAAAATTGATGTCCATTTTGTTCAAAATGAAGTAGATCCTACGGGTCTTGGCGAACCGCCATTCCCTCCTATTTTTGGTGCGATGGCGAATGCATTATACAAAGCGACAGGGAAGCGGTTTTACCAGCAACCTTTTGCTAGTCAAATAGGATGATTTTTACTTAAAAATAGTTCAAATCGTTTAAATTTGGCTGCAACATTCCACCTATTAAGGGAGCAATAATGATAAAAAGGTTATATTTTTATGTGCAACCTTTTTTATGTTTTATGAATAAGATAATTCAATTCCTAAAAAAGTACCGAAATGAAGTTATATTGGGCGTACTTGTGTTTCTCTTCTTGATTATCAGAGATGTAACAAAGTCCTTCTTTTAAAATTGCAGGAACTTCAACACTTTAATTTCTTAATAGTAACAAACTCAATCATCGCATTATAGATGCATCTTTCGTTGAAAAGAGGAGCAAGAGTTCACAAGGCGACAGAAATGTCGCTTTTTTTGTTGTCTATTTGTGAGTTAGACTAATTCTATCTTTTGGGTTATCAGCAGGAGG
>Ga0209088_10002576_pt1 | contig 11032 bp, 11 predicted proteins | sample S_140625_EF_Meta_FD_187324 | JGI IMG/M metagenome (GOLD analysis project Ga0209088, IMG submission 187324) | Freshwater microbial communities from Lake Simoncouche, Canada to study carbon cycling - S_140625_EF_MetaG (SPAdes) (version 2) | ecosystem: Environmental > Aquatic > Freshwater > Lake ...
AGTTGTTTCGATGCTACTTCGACGAATTTAATAAGTCCGGAGGCTGATTCTTTGCCGTCGATCGGCGTGGTAATCGCCGCAGCAATTTTACGCACTTCATTATCGGAAGGTTGGGGAATGCCTAGAGTATCAGCGACGTGAATTTCGGCCACGTATTGGGTGAGGCTTTGGCTGTCAGCGCGTTGTCCGCTGATGCTGGTGAAGACAATCAAATCGCGGTATTGGTTTTGAACCTTCGGGCTATTGAGATCGACCCCGAGGTAAATACGGGAGTTGACGCCCGCTTGACCAATTGAATTGCCCCCTGTCATGAAAACAAGTGATGCAACGCCACTTAAGATAAGTACGGCTTTAATTAATTTGTGATACCTGTCGGTGATTGGTCGGAGCCAAGAAATCATGGTTTCACCTTGGTTAGCGATTTGGCGCCTGTCAATCAGTCGAGAAGGCTTTGGCTTACGCTTGCAGGGACTTGGGTTTTCTTTACGGTTTCGGGGTGCCTAAGCCCATACATTGCATCGTAGCCGTTGCTCAAAATGGGGTTATTGGGCGCGAGGGGCGTTTGCCTTGGCATATTCCAGAGGACTTGGAATGGTTTACCGATCAGACGGTTGGTGGGGTGATGATTGAAGGCCCAGCCTGTTATCAAGAACTGGGAAAAGCATTGAGTGGTCGGGGTACCGTGGTCGTTTCGCGCGATGAGAAAAAAGTTTTTCCTGGGGCAATGCGGGCGAGTAATTTAGTTTCTGCAATTGTTGAAGCGGAAAAATTACCGTGGTCGGGCCCTACTTGGATAACGGGCGGAGAAAGAATTTACGCCGAAGGATTAGCGCATTGCTCCAAACTTTATATCACGCGCATTCATCAAGATTTTTTGGGTGACCGAACTTTTCCGAAAGATTGGCAAAAAACTTTTACCCGTTTGGTCTGGTCGAAAGAAAGTCGCCAAGCCGATTTAAGTTACACTTTCGAAATCTGGGAACGCTGAATACGGTCAATTACCCTGTGAATTAAGGGTTAATTTGGATTAGTTTGACTCATCTGAAATCGCTTCATTATCTCTTCCGTAACGCTCTCGTATTTCAATGGATAGAATGCTGGCCTCCGAAGCCGGCGATTTGGGTTCGACTCCCAACGGGGGCACCACTTTAAGGTTTATTTTTCTAACTCGTGGCTCGCGGCTTTGCCGATCCAACTGAGCACGCCTATTCCAATTAAAGCATAAGCGCAGGCCGAGGTTAAAAGCGTCGGGCGCATGCCCCAGACATCGGCTAAAACTGAGGTGACCATACCGGCGAAGGGGAGGAGTCCAAAAAAACTTAAGCTGGCGACCGCGGAAACGCGTCCCCGAATTTCTTCGGGCGCACGTTCTTGAATGACGATATTGCTAATGCCAATGAGGGTTGAAACACCCAGCGCTAAGCAGACAAGCGATCCTGCTGCCCAAAGGAAAATATCCGCTCGGCTTAAACTGAAGAGTGCTGTGCAGATTAAGGCAACGGCTAAGACAATTAAATTGGGACGCCATTTGTGTTTAACGAACGGCACCGCAATCGAACCCGTGAGTGAGCCGAGACCCGAACTCAACATCAACAAGCCGAGTTGTTGTGGCGCGAGGTGCAAGGTGTATTTGGCGTAAAGGGGGAGCAGAATAATCATCACGGGAAAAACAAACACCGTGTTTGTCGCCATCAGTAAAATCATGGCGAAGCTCGGCCGATCATTGAATACGTGACGAAAGCCTTCACCGATTCCGTGCTTCCTTTTTTCTTCCTGCGCCTCTGTGCCTTTAGCCCGTTTGGGCAGAGTGAGCAGGGCAATCATTAAGGCTAGGAAGGAAAACGCATTAATATAATAGGCATAGTGGGCACCGTAGTGCCCGACGATAAATCCAGCAACGGCTGGCCCAATTAATCTTGTGCCATGGAAGACTGCCCGATCTACAGCAATAGCTTTGGCGATATTGGGTCGTCCGACTAATTCAGGAACCAACGCCGAAGCGGCTGGCATTTCAAACGCTACAAAAATTCCTACTAAAAAAGAGAAGAGAATGATGTGCCAAATTTCTAAACTACCTTGGGCTACTAAATATCCTGAAAGTAGGGCGAAGAAAATCTGAACCACTTGGCAAATTTGAAGTATCAAACGTTTGTCGTATTTATCGGCGAAAAGTCCGCCAATCATCGAGAGTGCGATAACGGGAATGCCTGCGGCGAGGTTTAGCCAGCCGAGCATGACCGCACTCGTCGTGAGTCCAGCTACGACCCAACTGTGTGCCATGGCCTGCATCCAGGTACCGGTCATGGAGATGCCTTCACCGATGATGTAGCGTGTAAACGCAGCATTGGGGAACGGTGCAGACTCTTTCGAGTCCTCCGTTGCGTGTACTGGGTCGGCTTCTTTCATTTCCTGCAAGTAAGCCGATGTGACTGGGGGGACAATCTAAACCTCGATTATTTTGCAGCCGGGTCGCTGGCCTTCCAGGCCTGATCAACAACGGGTCGGACTAGTTTAACGATTTCTCTATAACCCGCCGCATTCGCATGCAGTCCCAAATCACCTTCTTCACGGTAGAGGCTAGCGATGGCTTCACCGCTCGGTTTATTCATCACCTTATTGTGATCAACAAAGTAGAGATTTTTTCCAGCCGCACAGTATTTTTGAAGAAGTTCATTGAACTTATCAAATTCCGCCCAGTGTGGCTTGCGTTTGGGTGATTTAAGTCCGGCCATAATCACAAATCCAGCTTTCGGATTTTCTTTACGTAGTCGCTCAACGTATTGACGGATATTTTCAATCACATCTTCCGCTTTGCTGCCGCCTGCTAAATCATTGGTTCCAGCAAAATAAATGACCACACGTGGATGGTAGGGTAGCGCAATTTGATCCATCGTGGAGAGCACTTCCGTGGACTTCGATCCACCGAATCCACGATTGATTACGGGGTAGGGTTTGAAGTCTTCAGGACCGCTCACCCAATATCTCGCTGAGCTTGAGCCTGCGATGAGCAGGGCATTCTGGGTAGGAGGAGTCACTTTGTCCTGCTCAACAAATTTGGCGATTTCACCAGCATAGCGATCTTTTCCGCTGACTTTAATAGCGGTTTCTTGCGCACTAACCCAAGGCGCTATGAAAAGGAGTAAGAAAGTAAATAATTTCATGGAAAGAGCTAAGTTGGGGCTGGAAAGTAAGCGTGAGCTTTTTATAAGACAATGACGTATGCCAATAGTTCCAGGATTAAGAAGCCCCTATGAGACAACTCATGGATTCGTCTACTTTCCTCGCATGCTCGATAAGATAAAACTGCATGCCGACGGAAAACTCCATGCCGACTTCGTTAATAATCTCGGTAAAGCTTTTGATGATCGTTGCAGCCAATACTTAGGCGTGCCTTATGAAGAACTTAAAAACTGGGTACTCGCAAATCCACACGCTTCGCATGAGGAGGCCTTGACCTGGGCCCAATCGCGTGGACGAAAACTATCATCCAACGATATCGATATTTGGAATTCGTTTATGACCAAGCGTGGTTGGCGCGATGAGGCGAATGAAACATTGTTACGTCGCCTCAAGGAAAACGGACTCAGTGCCGACGCCGGAGTTGACACGATGTTTGATTATATCGAAGTCGATGAAGGCCGTGCCCCGCGCAGAAAAGCACTCTAATCTTAGGCGAAGTGTCCAAATCCTCGACTGGTGATTACTAAACCATCATCGCGAGATTTAATTAATCCAGTCCCCTCAGTGATAACTCCGATACTCTTGAGTGGAGTCTTGGGAAATTGTTTACTGAAATTCGCTTCGAGTAAATCAGCCTGTTGGGCTTCCACCGTAAACAATAATTCATAATCTTCGCCGTCTTGTAAGGCATGTTCAATCGCTGGCTTTCCATCAGCTTTTGATAGTTGATGGGCCGCATCCGAAATAGGAAGTGAGGTTAAGTCGATAACGGCATCTTGAGTCGGATTGATGAGCCCATGTAAGTCTTTGGCCATACCATCCGATAAATCAGTGCAGGCGGTTACAGTGCTTTGGGCGTTCAGCCATTCACCTTCTGCCAGACGCGGCTCGAAACTTAAATGATGTCCAAGAATAGATCCACCGAGTTTTCCGGTCACAAAAATAACATCTCCGTTATGCCCAGTCTTACGGGTTAAAATTCGATGAGCAAAGCCTTGTACGGCTAAAGTTGCTGCGAACGTGCCCGCTTGTACGCGACAAATATCACCCCCGACACAGTGGAGTCCGAATTGATGCGCCGCTTTGCCAACTCCGCGGGCAAAGTCTTCGAGCCACTCGCTATCCACATCATGCCCCACTAATAAAGAAAGTAAGGCATCGCTGGGAATGGCACCCGCTGCCGCTAAATCGCTGAGATTTCGATTTACCAATTTAGTACCCGCTAATGCGCCGGCGGTCGATGAATCAAAATGTCTGCCGAGAATCACCGAGTCGACCGTGCTCACCCGAAATTTCCTCGCCACTGTTTCTTCAAAGATCGCACAATCTCCGCCGGGTCCGGCTGGGAAGGGTGGACAGGCCTGACCCAGATTAGCGGTAACCCGACGAATGATTTCTTCTTCGGTGAGTTGTCCGATACTACGGCTTGGCTGACTGGTGATGGCGCCCATTCGAAAATTATAACTGGCTGGAGACATTTGGCGCTAAATAAAGCCAAACAATAGTGTGCAAATTAAAGAGAGCGTGTAAAGCGATGCAGGTAAAGAGACCGAAACGGTCGCGAATGATGCAAAGCACTGAGCCAAAAACTATCAGTGGAAAAGATGCGGCGAAATTGGCGTGCACAACACCGAATAACAATCCTGTAATGATAATTGCGTAGCTACGTGGTAACAAGCGTTTCAACGAAGGGTAAATCATTCCACGAAAAACGAGTTCTTCGAAAACGGGAGCACCGATGACGCAACCGAGCGTGAGTATAATAATCGGGCTCAATGGGCCATGCCAGTCATACTTAGCAATGATATCGACTAAGGGCTGGATATTTCCAGGAAGCTGATGTCCCAAGTTTTCGGTTATATAATAAAATAATCTCCAAACCATACACGCCAAAGCAGTTATGGCGCAGAGAATTAAAAAAATAGGTCCGATATTGCGAAACTTTAGACTTTTCCAGCCCGATTTTATATCATTGTAGAAGGTTTGAACGGGGAGTTGAGGAGCTTCGTTGAAGCTAGCGGAAGGTGCAAAGTGCAGTGAGCCAGGAAAAAGATAAGCAGAAGCAACCAAGGTTACCGCGCCTAAAATCTGTCCGATGAGTTGCACTAAATAAAGTGCGGTGTCACCTTCCGTGAATATGACTTTAAAACTCGGGAGTAATGTGCCAGGAATAAATACTAAAAAAATAAAGAAACTGATTAAGCCAAAAAGACTATTGTTAGCCCGGGAAGAGTTTCCTAGTTCACTGGTTCGATCTTCTCCGCAGTGAATGTACCCTTTTCGTAAGAATGCGAGACCTGCGAGGAACACAATACCCGACCAAATATAGAAAGCGTAATCTAATTTTGCAGAGGCCAAAAAAATCATAGTTAGACAGGTTTGCTATCCGAGATCACTGCTTTGCCGCCGACGAAGGTTGAATGGATACGGCTCGAGAAAGTTTTTCCGATGAGTGGATTATTACCCGATTTTGATAACTGATTTTCGGTATTAAACGTCCAAGAAGTTTTAGGATTAATTAAAACGAAGTCAGCCGCTGCCCCGACGCCTAAAGTTCCCGCATCAATGCCGAGCACTTTAGCTGGGCCTGTAGTGAGTCGGGTAATTAATAATTTAATATCTAAATGGCCCGTGGCGACGAGGGCATCATAAGCAGCCGAAAAAGCGGTTTCTAAAGTGGCTGCACCGAAGGGCGCTAAATCGAATTCACAATCCTTCTCCGTGCTCGTGCAAGGAGAGTGATCAGAGCAAATAGCATCAATGGTGCCGTCAATTAACGCAGCGATCAGCGCGGCTCGGTCGGATTCTTCGCGCAATGGAGGATTTACTTTCAGGCGAGTATCATACTGTGCCAGTGCTGCATCCGTGAGTAAAAGGTGTAAGACCGAGACTTCCGCAGTGACAGGGAGTTTATTTGCTTTGGCTCGACGAATAATTTCAGCGGAACCGGCGGATGAAATGTGTTGAAGGTGAATACGTGCCTTAGTGAGGCTCGCGAGAACGCAGTCGCTAGACACTACAATTTCTTCAGCGGCACGAGGCCAGCCACGAAGTCCAAGACGAAGTGACCAAGTACCTTCATGCATTTGCGCACCTTCGGTCATGCTACTATCCTGACAGTGATCGAGTACGACTAAGTTGAAAGTATTCGCGTACTCTAAAGCACGGCGCATGATTTCATTATTCTGCACGCCTGAAGTCGTATCGGTTGCCGCAATGATTCCCGCTTTCTTGAGTGAGCCCATCGGTGCCAGTGCTTTGCCTTCTTGCTGTTTAGTCAGTGCACTCGCCGGTAGAACATTGACGACCGCATGCGCATCACAAAGTTCACGAATCAATTGAATGGTACCGACATTATCCGCTGTCGGAATAGTATCAGGCATGGTCACAACGGTCGTGAAACCTCCCGATGCAGCCGAAAGTGTGCCCGTGCGGAATGTTTCGCGTGCTCTGCGACCTGGTTCACCGAGTCGACAATTTAGATCAATGAATCCAGGGGAAAGAATGAGACCCTTCGCGTCGATTATTTGAGCAGATTTAATTTCTTCCGCTGAAAGTTGCGCGACGAATTTTCCGTCTTTAACAAAAACATCAGCAACTTCATCGCGACCATGGGCGGGGTCAATCACGCGGGCACCGCGCACGAGAATATTATTTTTATGATTCATCGTTTGAGGGCCGAGGTGCAGAGGTGAAGAACAGCCATCCGGACGGCCACGCCGTTGCGAACTTGTTCGAGAATGACTGAGCGAGGTCCATCAGCGACATCGCTATCAACTTCGACGCCGCGATTGATGGGACCAGGATGCATAACGACTGCATTGGGTTTCATCCACGCCGCGCGTTCTGCATTTAAACCGAACTGCGAAGTATATTCCGCAAGTGAAGGGAAGTGTGTGGTCGTTTGACGTTCGTGCTGAATGCGTAAGAGCATGACCGCATCGGCGTCGGACAGTGCTGTTTTCAAGTCGTGTACAATGCGAACCTGAGGGAAGGCTTGAGCTAAGGATAACGGTACTAAAGTCGCTGGACCCGCGAGCGTGACTTGGGCGCCTAATTTGGTGAGACAGTGGATATTAGAGCGGGCGACGCGACTGAAGAGAATGTCGCCTAAAATAGTGACCTTGAGTCCTTCGACCTTACCAAATTTCTGCTTGAGTGTGAAAGCATCTAACAGCGCTTGGGTGGGATGCTCGTGGGCACCGTCACCGGCGTTGATAACGGAAATGTCTAAGACTTCACCGAGGTAACGCGGTGCTCCGGCGGAGGAGTGACGAATCACGATGGCATCCACACCCATGGCGCGGATGTTCATCGCCGTGTCGCGCAATGTTTCGCCTTTAACGAGTGATGAAGCTGTGGTGTTGATGGATACCACTTCGGCGCCTAATTTTTTGGCTGAGATTTCGAAAGCAGTGCAGGTCCGTGTGCTTGGTTCTAAGAAAAGATTTACCACCGTGCGACCATGCATGAGGTCGAGTCCTTTACCAGGGGCTAGAGCGGGTAGGAATTTTTCCGCCTGATCAAAAAGAAATTCTATCTCGGCCCGGGAAAGTGTCTCGATGCCGGTTAGGTCTTTTTTGGTCCAGGTCGTTTGTTGAGCCATAGGTTTTGTTCCAGTGGCTCTAACAACAGGCTAGAACCATTGGAAAAGTGAGAGAGGTGAGGGGGGTGGCAAGAAAGAATCGATAGAGAGCCGACATTTTCGTTTAAACCTGCTTAAATTGGGCATCTGGCTTGTGTTTAGATGTATTCTATTAATTTAGACTGTATGAAAATAAGCTGGAGCACACGTATCATCATTTGGGGCGTTTGTGTGATGGTTGGTTTAACCGCTGGATATATTATTCGTAAGCCAGGTGTTAAAACTGACGGACTTCAGCGAGTGACAGTGCAACTCGATTGGTTTCCTGAACCAGAGCATGGTGGACTTTATCAAGCTGTCGCTAAGGGATGGTTTAAAGAGGAAGGCTTAGATGTCGTTCTCATTCCAGGTGGTGGTAATGTGAAGGTGACACAGATTGTGGCCACGGGTCGGGCGGACATTGGTCAATCGGCCACCACGCAAGTCATCCAAGCGCGTGCGGCTGGTTTGCCTCTTTGTAACGTGGCTGCTGTTTTTCAACGTATGCCACTTTGTTTAATCCTGCATGAAGGATCGTCGGTGAAATCGTATCGTGATTTGGTGGGTCGAGTCATTATTGCCCGACCCGAAGCCGCGTGGATTCCTTTCCTGAAAAATAAACTAGGCTCTGATTTTTCGATTCGTCCACAAACTTACGGACAAGGAGATTTTCTTCGTGACCCTGAAGCGATTCAGGAAGGGTTCTTTACCGCCGAACCGTATTTCCTCCAGCAGGCTGGAGCGAAAGTGCGCTATCTACGATTGTCCGATTTTGGTTATTCGTCAGCCGCGACATTGTTCACGACCGATGAATGGCTGAAAAAGAACCCGGAAGTACTCGCAAAGTTTTTAAAGGTCTATGTGCACGGATGGCAGGATTACCTTACCCAGGATCCGACTCTTGCTCATGACCTGATGAAGAAAGATAATCCCAAATTGGATGATGGATTTCTTACTTGGTGTCGTCAGCAGATGATTGATTCAAAAATTGCCGCCGATGAATCGAAGCAAGAAATTTACGGCGTACTTTCTCGTCAACAAGTGGAGAGCGAAGTTAACAGCTTGGTAGAAACTAAAGTCATTCCTGCCAACTCAGTCAAAGTTGACGAAGTGGCACAGGGTCCGTGGGTTCGTTAAGAATTACGAACCGAGTAACTCACGCATCTTTTGTCCAATCGCTGCGGCAGCCTGCGAACGATTGTCTTTATGGGCTGCAATCACGTTTACGAGCGCGCTACCTACGACCACTCCATCAGCAATTTCGCCAATGGCTTTGACGTGTGCAGCGGTTGAAATTCCAAAACCTACGCAAATCGGTAGGTCGGTATGTTTTCTGATTTCTTTAACGGCACTCTGTAAGTTTTGAGCGAGTTCTGAGCGTTCGCCGGTGACACCTTCGCGTGAAACATAATAAATAAATCCCGAAGCATGTTTAGCAATCAGTGCCATGCGTGCGGGTGGAGTGGTGGGCGCGATAATGAAAACATTCGCGAGGCTGAATTTTTTAGAGGCGGCAATCAGTTCACCGGCTTCTTCGGGTGGGCAGTCTAAAACGAGGAGTCCATCGATGCCGGCTGCTTTAGCTTTTTCACAATACGATTCTACGCCGAAGGAAAACAATAAGTTGTAGTAACAATATAAGATGATCGGTTTGTCGGTGACGGCGCGAGTATCGCGAATGATTTCGAGTAAGTGATTGAAAGTCATACCGCCTTCGAGGGCGCGTTGGGCGGCGAGCTGGTTTGTTAAGCCGTCGGCGAGAGGATCGGAGAAGGGGACACCCACTTCGAGAATGTCAGCACCCGCTTGCGCGAGGGATGCTAAAATAGCTTTCGAGGTAGCGACATCAGGATCGCCAGCGCAGACGTAGCTGACGAAGGCGGGACGACCTTCAGAGCGGCAGCGAGCAAAAGTTTGGGCCAAGCGTTGCATGGACTATGAACAAGACGGATTTTATACTGAGAGCAAGCCCAGGTGCGGTGAACTACGGCTTTCTTTCAGCAATTTTATGGGGGATTATTTCTCTTATTGCCAAGTGCCTAAGAAGTATAATGGTGAACCCTCTGTTGGCCCAGGTGGTGGAATGGTATACACAGCAGACTTAAAATCTGCCGCCGCGAGGCTTACCGGTTCGAGTCCGGTCCTGGGCACCAACAGAATCGTCGATTTTTGGGCATTAACTCTTTGGCTTAACGAGCCGACGTTTATTTTTAATATGTGCCTTAATGACATCAGCAGCGCGATGATGTACTTGGCTTTGACGGTTTTCTGCGAGCCAGATTTTTAATAATCCCGTAAAGAAAAAGTAGGTTTCTAAAGCGGTGATTTGGGGATCTAAATTTGGATTAAGAGTTTTTTCCTTCAGAGCTTCTTGGTAGAGTTCGGTAATCTCGCGCAAAAAATCTCGTCCACTGGTCATGAGCTCATTCCGAACGCTCGCAAATTCACCGACGAATTCACAATGCCATAGCATGACTTCAAAAGTTTTTCGTGCTTCGGAGTCGGTCTCTAATCGATGCAGTGCGGCGAGTAATCCGTTCTCTAATTTGAATAGGGCATCACCGTGAGACTTTTGATTCAATTGGAGGAGTCGCCCGGTTTGACTGCGCACAGCCCGAAATAGGTCGGCCTTATTTTTAAAGTGCCAATAAACAGCCCCGCGGGTCACTTCTGCCTCGGAAGCGACCTCTTCGAGCGAAGTGGTGGATACCCCGCGTCGATTAAATACCGCCCGTGCAGATTGGATGATTTTCTCTCTGGTGAGGGCTGCCTCTGCTTTGGTCTTGCGAGCCATAGGTGAGTGTTTAGATTTACATACATGAATGTATGTAAATACAAAATTGTCGAGGTCGTTCTCTGCGGTGCCGTCTTATCACTTTTTTCTGGATGTAAGCCACCCGAGCCACCAGCGCAGCCTCCCTTAACTGCTGCCGTGATGACTGCGCAGGTCACTCCCTTGCCGCAAGAGGTGGAAGTTTCGGGTCAGGTCGATGGTACGCGCGAAGTCGAAGTCCGTGCCCGAGTCACTGGAATTCTTTTAACGCAATCCTATCGCGAAGGTGAATTTATTAAAGCCGGTGAACTGCTTTTTAAAATCGATCCAGCTCCCTATGAAATCGCTTTGTCTTTAGCGAAGGCACAATTCGCCCAAGAGCAGGCCCGTGCCGAGCAGGCAACGTCCGAAGCTAAACGTCAGTCCGCGTTACTGAGTCAAAATGCAGCCAGTGC
>Ga0209088_10002579_pt1 | contig 11021 bp, 13 predicted proteins | sample S_140625_EF_Meta_FD_187324 | JGI IMG/M metagenome (GOLD analysis project Ga0209088, IMG submission 187324) | Freshwater microbial communities from Lake Simoncouche, Canada to study carbon cycling - S_140625_EF_MetaG (SPAdes) (version 2) | ecosystem: Environmental > Aquatic > Freshwater > Lake ...
ACCTAAGCCAGAAAAAAAAAAAGATAATAATCAAAAACAAACCATTTATTTTATCAATAAAATTTCAAAAATAAATATGAGATTATTTTAATTTCTACAAATTAACTTTTATAATATTATAATTAAAACTAATATTATAAACACATATTATAATAGAATGCTACAACTTTCAAAACAAATGCCTTCAAATGGTTCAAATGTTTCCGATAGAACAAGCTCGTTTACTTTAGGAAGAAATGCTTTTATTAAAAATATAAATAACACACATCTAATAAGTAATATGAATAAAAACATTAATTATAGTTCCGTATTGGGCAAACAATCGTCTATTGTTTATGGAAAACCATTAAATAATGTTAGTAATGATTTAAGAATACAAAGACTTAGATTAACAACAATTGGTGGAGCATCAATAAAACTTAAGAATGGTCTTGATAACATACATTTAAATGGAAAAAATAACGACAACAATTTTGTAAATAATGTTGTAACCCGTGTAAGAGGTGATGGAAGTATAGCGCCAAAAAAAGGTAAATAGGCAAATAACTATTATAATTTTATAATATTATAACGTCTTTTTTAATACTAATAAAAATTCAGTATTTGTGCCGCATGTTTTCAAAGGCTTTTTATCTTTAACGCTAAAACCTTTGGCCTTAGCAATTGTTATTATTTCATCAACACTAGGAATATATAAATTAATAACTTGTTTCCGCACAGCATTAGTTTGTAAATTAGTAAATTTTTCATTATAACAAGAAAAAGGCGGTTTTTCTATGGCATTTATAGTATTATTAATAATATTCTCTTCCTCGCTATTACTCGAAGTATGTGTCGTATTTTTATTATTTAATACTATATACTCTGAAATATATTCTAATGAGTCATTAATTTTAATAACACTTATTTGTGGCTTTTTATTATCAACATCATTTTCGCTATTATATAATACTGATTTGTCATTTTGCGATATTACAAATGGTTTGAAAATGTCTCTATTTACTATATGTATTATTAGTAAACCATCAGCATTTAATAATAAATTACTTTTTTCAAAAAACAGTTCTTTGTCTTTAAAACTGTAAAATGTTTTATTTAAACATATTAAATGCGTAAAACTATTGTAATCAAATAAATTATTTTGTAAATAGTCTCCAATCATAAATTCACAATTAGAATACTTTAGTTTTGCTTGACTAATCATATCCGCCGATTTATCTAAACCAGTTACTTCATATTTCATTTTGTCAAGCATATAAACATGATATCCTGTTCCACAACCTATATCTAATAATTTTACAAATTTATTATTTTTAGCAAAACTAATTATTATTTTTAACTGTTCAATATTGCATTCTTTATTGCTATGTAAATAGTCATAATATTTTGCATAAAAAGCATCATAAATAGCATCATCATATTTACTTTCAAATTTGTTTCCAGATGTCATATCTTCATAGTTTTCATAAAGCCTATTACGACTATTATTATTTAGCATAAGTATAAAAAATAGTATTAAAAAAAACAAAAACACTTTATGCAATAAACTTAAGTTTATTAACTCGCTATTTAAGTTTATTAAAACTTGGTAGGATTTATTAGTAATTTTATAGAATGTTTCTATTATAGAATTCATAATATTAATATAGTATAATAATATATTATTATATTAATAAAAACTATAAAACTATAAACAATAAAACTATAAAACTATAAAACTATAAACTATAAAACAATAAAACAAATCTATTATGTTTTTTTTGTAAAAAAATAACATAATCTTTAATTAAAGTACTATGGAAAAATCCTTATTAGACAATTCCATAATAAATGATGCTCGTAGTTCTTTTAAAAATATTACATTTTCAAAATTTCAAAAATCAAAAGCACGCTATGAGTTAATTAAAAGTTTGATTGATGAAAAAATAGAAAATGCATGCTATTGGAGTGCTGAGTTTATATGTAGTGGACACTATTTAGAATTATGGGATATAATACTATATTATGTATATAAATATATACATAATGGTAATCCTAAATTAGCATTATATTTAAATATGCGTTATAACAATTTTGAAACACTAATAAATAATGGATATAGCCAAAATATATTAGTATTGCGAAACAATGATAAAATAAGAAAATTATTTTGCGAAATAATATGTGTATTATGTTATTCATTAAAGAAAAATGTTATATGCGATATAAAGCTAGATAAACATGAGTCTTTTGATATAACATCTATGAGCGAACGATTTAAAGCACCAAATGTAACTTATATAGAATATGTGATAAAAGAAGATGACCCAAAAGAGTTAATAATTCCTATAAATGAATTAGTTTATAATTTAATAAATAAAAATATAATTAATGTATATTATTGGTTTGAGTGGATAATAGAATATGAAAATATTTGTAAAAAAAAGAAGAAAAAATGCGCTTGTGAAAATAGGAGTTTTGCACCAAAAGGAAACACTCATGATATTATATGGATAATATGGGACATTTTATTATATTATGGTAATCCATCAATTACTAATAGAACATATAATATTATTAATGATACACAAAGTTCTTCGACTAATAGTGAAATTAAATATAAAATTATAACAAGTCTATTGGACTTATTTGTCATAAAATACAATAATAGTGTTAAAAAGAAGAGAAAATATATAATATATTATGCTTTTGCATTGTTAATAGAGCATAATGCTACAAATATTGCAATTATTACATATCCTGAAAAAATAGAAGCAATTGTATCAAAAATAGATAGTATTTATAAAGAAATTAAAAAGAATGAAATCTCTCCAAAAACTGATTATTTGTTTACAAATTTAAATAAAACAAATATGGAGAAAACAATAGAAAAAATAGAACTGCTAAATGCTATTTAATGTTATTTAATGTTATTTAATGTTATGTTATGCTATTATTATGTTCTATAATAAAACAATATTTTGTATCCTCTTGTAAAATTATATACTTCAGGTTCATATTTTGGATTTTCTTTAAAATACCAATCTTTATTACTATTTATTAACTTAATCCAGTTAAATGGTTCCAATTTAGATGTGCTACTACCATCATATTTATAACTTTTTTTATTAATAGTTAATACACTTACAAAATGACTATTTTCTTTTGGGTTAAAATGCTCTTTATTTGTTAATATTATTGAATCCAATACATAATTGTATTTTTGTTTATTTACATCAATAAAGGTACAGTTTGTTTCAAAAATAGTGCCACTTTCAAAATCTTCAAGAATTAGTAAATCCGGAATGTTATTAAGAGACAATTTATTAAAATTATTTTGAATTAATAGTGTTATGTCATTTTTATTTACAAATTTATGCTTCATAAACTTTAATGTGTTATAGTTTAAATATTTTAAAATTTCTTCGTAATAACTAAGTGGATTACCTGCTTCATTAATATTTGGTACATCATACATTTTATTATTATTAGTAATTAATATGTTTGGATTAATAGAATTAGTATCTCTCTTTAATATTTTATAAATGTGGTAAATAAAAAAATTTGTGTTCATTTTATTTGATAAACTTGTTATTTTATTGTAAAAAGTATGTGATTTTGATGTTTGATTGTAGGATGCTTCAATAAATAAATTTAATATAAACAATAATTTTGCAATTGTATTTGATATTGGACTATTGTCTACTTTCTTTCCAATTATCATTAACTCTCTAAAAAATCTGAAAAATTTTCTTCCTTTGTCGCTAAAAAAAAAGGTTACATACATTGTATTAAACCAACAATTAGACAATAGTTGAATCGGCGGAATAAATCTTGATACATTTAAATGTTTAGTAGCTTTCAAATTATACAATAATAATTTTTTAACTGCATTATCATTATAATTTTTACATACATATTTATCATTTATTTTAATATTTATTGTAAGCAAATCATCACATAATTTAAGAGTTTGTGGTGTTAATGTTTTCAATGAATGAATAATTAATTTGTTATTAATTGTTGGACTATAAGACTTAATTTTAAGTGTTTTTTTATAACCCTTACTAGTTTTATAACTCTTACTAGTTTTAGTACTACTAGTTAATTTTATCATATATATAATTCAATATTATATAATATAATATTATTTTATGTATTATATTATATATAATGAATAATTATAGTTCAACTATAAACAATGGGTTAGAAAAAATGGTAAGTTCGCCGTTAAAAAATGTTGGCTCAAATATAAATAACAACGTGAATAAATATGTAAATACACCAATTAAAGACATTGGTTCTAAAATAAACTCTAAAGTATTATACAATAGTGATTCTGATATTGACTATAATTATAGTTCAAATTATGAAAACACAGGTTCAAGTAGTTTCTTCAAAAAAATATTATTTTGGATAGCTCTGATTTTATTATTAGCATTTTTAGGGTTTAATATATTTACATATTTAGCGCAAGGAACAGATATTGTTGCATCACTATTAGCTCCATTTACTTATATAATTGCTTATTTTACAGGTGAAACAGCAAAAACAACATTAAAACATACATCGCAAGGAACACAAACAATAGTGAACGAATCTTCAACATTTTTACAAATATTTCTAAAATTTATTACCGACTTATTTAATAATACATTAGTATTTGTAACAACAAATACTACTTCAGCAATTGATTATTTACAATCAAATATTAAGAAAGATAAAACAACAGATGTAAAACCACAAGCGCAAGCACAAGCACAAGTACAAGCTAAAAAAGAAACACCAGAATCAGAAGAATCAGAAAATTCAACTATGCTGAAAGAAGATAGAAAAGTAGAAAATAGAGTTCAAAGTGTATCAGATGACATTAAAAAGTTAATAATTAAAAAAGAAAGCAGAGAGCCAGAACCTGTCCAAAGTGATTCGCAACAACATGGTTATTGTTACATTGGTAAAATAAATAACTCAAGATATTGTGCCAAAGTATTGTCAAAAGACAATTGTATGTCGGGAGATATATTTCCAACAATGGCAGTTTGTATTAATCCAAATTTAAGAACATAATGTTATTTCTATTACTATTCCTATTCCTATTCCTATTCCTAGTTTCTCCTAAAAGTTTTACTAAGGCTTTTTCTTAAAAGTTTAGGATTATATATGCTACTTCTTTGAAGTTTATGTGTTTTCTTTAAATTGGTTTTTAAAGATTTATGTAAATGTAACTTAAAGAATTTCATAAATTCTAACGCAGTTCTCTCATTATTATATTTAATAATTTTGTTTTTTTTAATAATAAATAAACTAGGAAAACCATTCACATTATTGGTTATTAATGAATTAGTTAGTGATGATACAATAGACGAGTCTATTTCTAAAATTAAGCCCTGTAAATTTGAATAATTAGCCATTGCTAGTTTTTTAAACTTTAACCATTCTGGTTTCATGCTTACACAATAATGACAATTCTTGCTAAATACACCAACAAATAGTGTATTAGTCTGTATTAATTTATTTATTTCATCATTATTTACATTATTTTGCAATACTTTTACCAACATATTATATAATATACTTATATTATATTATATTATATTATATGCTATTATAGTATATTATAGTATAATGTATTTTTTGTATAATATTATATTTATATAATATTATATAAATATAATAAGTATGACATTTAAAATAAATTATGAGTCTGGTAAGCTATTATTAATAGGTTGTTTTACATTATTGGGGTTATATTATTATATAAATTCATACAAATATTATGAGACTATGGAAAATAATACCAGTTCATCTAGTTCAATTTCTAAACATAGATGTCCAAATATGTTAATTGAAAAAGATGGAGCCTATTATTTATATAATTCTAATTTAGCAGTTGTTCCTGGTGTAAATCCAATTCAATTTAAAAGTTTAGAAGACTATAGTGAGTTTATAGAGTGGCAAAATAGTCAAAATATAAATTGTCCAGTCTTATATTTACAATATAGTACTGATACTCAAAATAACGAACTAATTCAAGTAAAACCATCTATTTTTGAAAATCAAGGAGGATTACCTTCTATTAGCAAAGATCCATTGACAAAAAATTCTGAACATTATATTGAAGAAAATAAAATTTTAGATGCTACAAAAGATAATAATGATGAATTTAATAAAAACAGTTATCATGGAATAGATGTTCACAATCAAGATATTGGGTTAGACAATCCAATTGATAAAATGTTTAACAGCACTGAAAGTAAAAGCGTAAATCCAATGGATCCTAATTGGGGTGGTAAACAATATACTGAAAAAGCAGTTGAAAATTGTGAATTTAAAGACCGATATGTATATAAAAATCCACCGCTTTCACTAAAACAATAATTTATAATAGTTAATGCTTTTTACTTTTACTTCGTTTACCACCATATCCGTCATTCTCTAAACTTGCACATTTTTGCCCACCAAAAATAAAATGCAACAAATTAAATTCATCACCATATTGACTTTTTTGATAATATATATAATTAATAAAGCCATAAAATAAGGAAGCAACAGATATTACACTTAATATATAGATGCTATTAATCATAACACTATTACCAGTTACACTAATCATATTACGAGCACTCCAATAATTCCGCTGAGCAGTTATTACATATAATAAAAATAGTGAACCTAAAAATATTAAATTTGGAACTAACTGACTCTTACTACTTATTAAAAAAATAATATATATTGTAAAAGCCATAATTAATGAATCTATGGCATTTCCACTGCTCCAACTATTAGACGCCAATTTATCTGTTGTTGAATCAAAACTCCATCCACCAAGACCCATTATAAAAAAAAAGATCATTAATAATGCTAAATAATGTCTTGCATACATATTAATAGTGAGCATATATCTAAATTGACAACTTAACAATTCGCTAATATATGTAGATGTTATAATAGTAAATAGAAAAATTAAAAAATAACCTACTCTAGGCAAAAAGGTTTCATAACTATTTACTAAACCAACTACAGTTTTATCTTTTTTTTCATCACTAATTTTAATATTAGAAAGTTGCGCTCTGTCTTTTCTTGCATCTTCATAACTATTTGCTATGTTCATATATAATAATATATATATATAATATTATATAGTCTAATATATAGTAAATTATAGTAAATTATAGTAAATTAATAATTATACATTATAAATTATTAATAATACTATCAATTGATTTAGACAGTTCTGTATATTTTCTACATTTTAAACAGTTTTCATTAGTTTCATCACTCATTATATTTTCTAAATCAATTGTTTTGAGAGATTTTTGTTCACTAATCATGGTTATCATACATTTAGCACATTCTAAATCACATATTTTTTTAGTAGAAGTTAGTAATTTTTTTGTTTCAGTATTGCCTTCTTCGCCTCCTAGTTCTTGCATCAACCCTTTCAATTTATTATCAATAATTTTGAAAAGCGATTCTGTTTCCACTTTTGATGCATTATTTGTTACCTTATTTTCGCTATTATTAAAACTAAAACCTTCTTTAATATTAGTAGCATTTGAATTTTGATTTGTTAATGATCTAAAAGAATAATTTTGAGCTGTTTTAAATTTATACTTAAAACTAAGAGAGAATATAAATATTATTAATATGCTTAATAAAGCATATCCAATAAAAGTAAAATTGTTGCTGTTGTCACTCTTCATTTTATTAATATTATATATTAAAAATATTATATAATATTTTATAAACTAGTATATACTATTTTATAAACTAGTATTTTAGTTTACTGCCCTTTTAATAGTTTGAAATCTTTATAGCTAATATGTTTTATATTAGCTTGTGGAGGTTTGTTCTTTATTTTTCTATTACGGTCTTGAGCCTCTATTTTTGCCTTAGTTTTTAAAGCACTGTCAACATACATTTCTTTTAAATGTTTCCCAACTAAATAGGAACCTTCGTGTTGGTCTAATTCACCGTCTTCTATTTTTTTTAATATATTTAGAAATCTCTCTAATATTTTCAAATCTAAATTATCATTTTTAATTTTATTATATAATTCAGTATAATTGTTAAATAAAAAAGCACATTGCTTTATGCAAATAGCATCAAATTCATTTGGATTCGATTTACGTAATCTCTCATATTTATTCTTTAAAAAAACAAGATGGGCAACATCAGTTTTAATAGCAATGCTTTGCCTTTTTTCTCGGATTTCTTCAGTGCAATCTGTTGTTGAATTGGCTTTTATCATTGATGCTAAATCAAGCTTTTGTTGTGAATTTAAAATATTAGAACTGGTCATCTTAGTGTTATATATAATTAACTTTTATATATTAAATTATATATTATTTTATATTATTTAATATAAATTTATATTAAATAATATATATATATGATAGTTAAAATATATAACAATAATTATTATAAATTACTTATATATGCATTAATAATAGTGCTATTATTAATGCTGTATTTAGGAAGCACTAATTTAATATTAATAGAAGGCAATACTTGCATGGATGATATGAGTTCTAGTGGATTATTAAATATTATAAGTTGCACAAATAATAATAATAATAATTCAAGTACTTTAAATAATACAACCTTTACAGATATTAGTTCTGTATGTACTAATAATAGAGAAAAAACAGTAACTAATATTGTTAGGTCGGGTGGATTAGGAAATCAAGCTAGTAATTTATATAATTCAACAGGACAACTTTTATCTAATGCTGCTAATGCTAGTGGCTTATGTTAATATATTTATGTTTTATAATTATATTTGAAGTATTATTACTATAATTATATTATTAATATACTATAATAATTAATGGGACTAGGAGACCTTGGTAATGCTTTTTTAATAGTATTAATTTTTACATTAATTCAATTATTTATAACAATTCTTACCTCATTAGCACAATTTAAAAAAGTTTGGAATGCTTATAAATGTAATCCAGCAATAATGCCTTTTGCTAGTTTAATGGGGTATGACCCAACTGTTGTATTTGAAGAATGTACCAGAGAAACACAATCATCATATATGTCAGTATTCTTAGACCCAATATATTCATCGCTTGAAAGTTTTAGTGAAAGTGGAAACATTTTTCTTGGAATATTAGATTCATTGCAAATAGGACTAAATAGTCAACAAGGTGAATCACTAAATATTGTAGGAAATATTGGTGCTCGCGTAAATGTATTTAGCACAAATTTAAATAAAACATTTATAACAGTGGCTGATACAGTTTCTAAAATAGGTGGTTTTATGACCATTATTTTTTATTTATTACAAACAAGTGTTGATATAGGAAAGGCTTTAGACCGAGATGCACCTGGATACATATTACGTGAATTAAGGGTATTACCTAAATAATAAAATGCCCATGTACTAGATTATTATAATGTTAAATATATTATTATTTTTATAATAATAATATATAATTTTTAATATAATATGGCAGAGTTAGTAACTCCAAATATATCAATAGATAAAAAGATAAACATTATAAATGATGATGCTAGTTATTATGAATTATTTAACAATGATATTTGGTTGACAATAATCATTTTTATTATTGTATTTTTTATTGCTTCTTATTTTTACATAAAATCAACATTACGTTCATATAAAGCAGAATGGGATAAAAATAAATGTAATCCAACACTAATGCCATTTGCTTCAATAATAAATCCAGAATTAGCTAATGGAGACGGTTTTGGTTACACATTAAATAATTTTACAGACTGTTTAGATATGTTAAATGCTGAATTAGCTACAGATATGACAAAACCAATCGATGAAATAAAAAACAATTTAGGTGATTTTTTTATTACTTTAAATGGTGTAGCAGATACAACATATGAATATCTTGTGGCTTTATTTAATTTAATAAGACAATTTGCTTCAATATTTTTGGAAAAAATATTAAATTTTGTTCTACATAGTCAACTAGTATTTATTACCATTAATGATTTTTTTGCCAAAATATTATCCGTTTTTACTGTAATTTATTATACTTTAATTTTATTATTAGGTGCATATAAACTTGTATTTGTTTTAGCAGTTATGGGCTTTTTAATAGCTTTTGTTATTCCTTCGGGGGTAGTAGTTACTATCCAAATAATTCTTTTAGTGACTGGTTGTGTTCGGTTATCAGTTTTAGGCGCATTGCTTCCTTGGTCTATTCCTATTTTTATTCCTGCATTAATACTTGTTATTATTGGTATAGTGACTTTTATATTTGCGTTAATATTTTTTATAATTATGACACTCTTTTATGTGATGTTTCTCAGTTTTGTAGCTGAAATACGTATTTGACTAATATAATCAAATCTTCCAAATTCAAAAGTCTTCTCCAAATTCAAAAGTCTTCTCCAAATTCAAAAGTCTTCTCCAAATTCAAAAGTATTTAATTTAGAATTTTTTGTTGTGAGAGAATATTCACTAACACGATCTTCAAAAAAGTTGGTTTTAGTTTCAATACTTATATTTTCCATCCACTCAAATGGGTTTTTGCTTTCATAAATTTTGTCACCTCCTAATTGTAAACTTAGACGATCTGCTACAAATTCTATATATTGTTTCATTAATACTTGGTTCATTCCAATTAATCTACACGGAAGAGCATCATTTATAAATTCCAACTCAATTGACACTGCTTCACTAATAATTTCATGAATTTTCTGTTTTTTCAATGGTTTTTCTAATTTATTATGTAATAATACAGCAAACTCTGTGTGCAATGCTTCGTCTCGTGATATTAATTCATTAGAAAAAGTGAGGCCAGGCATTAAACCCCGCTTTTTTAACCAATAAATAGCGCAAAATGCTCCAGAAAAGAATATGCCTTCAACACATGCAAAAGCAACTAAACGTGTAGCAAAATTGGATTTTTTATCATTAATCCATTTAATAGCCCAGTCTCCTTTTTTCTTAATACAATCATATTCATGTAAAGCATTAAATAATTTTTCTTTTTGTGATTTGTCTTTAATATATGTATCAATTAATGTTGAATATGTAATAGAATGAATATTTT
>Ga0209088_10002580_pt1 | contig 11020 bp, 9 predicted proteins | sample S_140625_EF_Meta_FD_187324 | JGI IMG/M metagenome (GOLD analysis project Ga0209088, IMG submission 187324) | Freshwater microbial communities from Lake Simoncouche, Canada to study carbon cycling - S_140625_EF_MetaG (SPAdes) (version 2) | ecosystem: Environmental > Aquatic > Freshwater > Lake ...
TCGTCTGGGTTGCACTGCATGCTCGTACTGCGCAACAGATGTATGAAGGTAAAGCAGATTGGTCTGCCATCAAGAATTTAGTAGAACACCTCAAACCAACTGGCGTTCCAGTTCTTGGAAATGGTGACATCTGGTCAGGTGCCGATGGCGTTGAAATGGTGCGCCAAACTGGTTGTGCAGGCGTCGTTGTAGGCCGTGGATGTCTTGGCCGCCCTTGGTTATTTGCAGATCTCGTTGATGCATTTAATGGTGGCAATAACCGGGTACTTCCTTCACTTCACGAAGTACGCGAAGTCATGTTCCGCCACGGTGAACTCATCGTTGATTACTTCGAATCTGAAGACCGTGGATGCCGCGATCTTCGCAAACATATGGCTTGGTATCTCAAGGGATTCCGCGTTCATTCAGAGTTACGTCGCCAATTCGGCATGGTGGGTTCACTGACAGAACTACGTTCGCTACTCGACCAACTCGATGATCAGCCATATCCAGTTGAAATAGGTGAAAAACCACGAGGCCGCACAAGTAGTGGTCGTCCACCAACGCTGCCCGATGGTTGGCTCAATGATCCTGATGAGATGATCCATCTCGATGTAGAAGATATGTTCTCGGGTGGTTAATGTTTAAATTAATTCGCCGCGCGATCTCATTGCTCTTAGCAATAATCGTCATTATTCCAACGTATGCGCTCTTCGTTACGTGGAATTCAGCGAAGAATCCAACGTTTCGCACGACAGCTGAAGTCATTGTTGTTCCAGGAGCTGCGCAGCTCAATGGCGCACCAGGAGAAGTGTTGCTTGCGCGTTTACTTGAAGCGAAACGAATTAAAGATAAAGGCTATGCACCTCTCATCATTACCGTCGGAGCTGGAGCACCAGGAGATCGCACAACAGAGGCTGCGGCTGGAAAGTATTGGCTGACTCATCACGGGATTGCAAAGAGCAGAGTTATTTCCATTCCAGTTGGCCGCGATACCTTGAGCCAAACTCAGGCCTACATCAAAGAGATGCGCACGCGAAAGATTTATAACGTCATCATTGCAACAGACCCGTATCACTGTCAGCGCGCAATGACGATGGCAAATGATTTAGGTGCAGTGGCAACCTGTTCACCGGTGCAGACTGGCCCCAACACTCTTGAGAAATCCCGTGTTCGCTACTTAATTCGCGAAGCTGGGGCGTACTTGGCCTACATCTCACTCGGCCGTCGCGGGGTACATATCTCAGATCACCTCACCAATAGCGGGCTTGTAAGGTACGTGCATGAGCTCGTCCAGTAGTTATAGCGCGAAGGATCAAGAGCGCTTTCTTGACGAACCAGCAAAGCGCCCCGGCCGTACCGAATTTATGCGCGATCGCGCCCGTGTTATTCACTCAGCCGCGCTTCGTCGACTCGCTGCAAAGACACAAGTAGCAGTTCCTTGGGAAAATGATTTCCAACGAACCCGACTTTCACATTCATTAGAGTGCGCACAGATTGGTCGCGAACTCGGTGAATCACTCGGCGCAGATCCTGATCTTCTTGAAACCGCATGTTTGTCACACGATATGGGCCATCCACCATTTGGTCACAACGGTGAAGAAGCACTCGCTGAAGTTGCAGCTCCTTGTGGTGGATTTGAAGGCAATGCACAATCATTTAGATTGCTCACTCGTATAGAAGCAAAGACAGTTGATGCACAGGGCAAGAGCCTGGGTCTTAATCTCACACGTGCATCTCTTGATGCAGCTACAAAGTATCCGTGGGCGCGCGCCGAAAATCCTCGCAAATTTGGCGTCTACGACGATGACACAGAAATCTTTACCTGGGTTCGCGAAGGTGCGCCTGTTGGCCGTAAATGTATTGAAGCGCAGATTATGGATTGGTCAGATGATTGCGCATATTCCGTGCACGATCTTGAAGATGCCATTTTTGCTGGCCAAATCACGGTAAAGAACTTTGATAACGATTTCGACATTCTCTACACAGAGATGGTCAATGGATATGGCTCTGATGCAACGAAGACAGAAGTTGAAGCCGCACTCTCTCGACTTCAAAACCTTTCCTGCTGGCCAGTAGGTTTCGATCGCACGCATCGCGCTTTGGCTCGTTTAAAAGATACAACTTCTCAACTTATTGGTCGCTTTGTTCTAGCTGCTGAACTTGAAACTCGCAAAGTTCATGGCGATGGACCACTCACTCGCTACAGCGCAAACTTAGAAATCCCGCGCGATCAGAAGATTGAAGTTGATTTCCTTAAGGCCGTTGCTGGCCACTACCTCATCAATGCTGCAGCTTCACAAGAGCGCTATGCAAAGCAACAGGTTGTTATTCACGAACTCGTGGAAATGCTCTTTGAGGCAGCTCCGAACGAACTCGACCCCATCTTTGAAGATGACTGGAAAATTGCATCGACTGATTCCGAGCGCTTGCGCGTAGTTGTCGACCAGATTGCCAGCCTCACCGACCCCGGCGCATATGCGCTCCATGCGCACCTTTCGAAGCGTCGCTAAGGTAGGAACATGAGCGGTCGTATCAAGGCAGATGACATTGTTTATGTGCGCGAACATGCACATATCGATGAAGTCGTATCTGCGGCCGGCGTAGCTCTCAAAAATGCAGGCGGGGGACAGAAGAAGGGCTTATGCCCATTCCATGATGAGAAGTCACCATCTTTTCACGTTACCCCTTCAAAGAATTACTACCACTGCTTTGGGTGCGGAGTAGGTGGCGATGTCATCGACTTCATGATGAAGACAGATCACCTAAGTTTTACTGAAACTATCGAACGCCTTGCTTCGCAGATCGGTTACACACTTCGCTATGAAGAAGGTGGACCAACGCAACCAACGTCACAGCGATCCAGGTTGTATGCAGCAAACCTCGCCGCCGCAAAGTTCTATCAGGATTTACTCAATACATCACCGGATGCATCACATGGTCGCGATCTTTTAACCAAGCGCGGATTTGATAAAGCTGCCTGTGATGCATTTGGTGTCGGGTATGCACCCAATGGATGGGATGGCCTCACCAAGCATCTTCGCGCAGCAGGATTTACCATCGATGAACTTGAAGAGGCAGGTCTTTCTAAGATGGGCGAACGCGGCCCCATCGATAAGTTCCGCAATCGTGTGATGTGGCCGATTAAAGATATTTCAGGTGACATCGTTGGATTTGGTGCTCGCAAATTAGCAAGCGATGAAGAAGATCAAGGACCTAAATACCTCAATACATCTGAAACGCCTATCTATAAGAAATCACAAGTTCTTTATGGACTCGATATGGCGAAGAAAGATATTGCCAAGAATCGCCAAGTTGTTGTCGTTGAGGGATATACCGATGTCATGGCATGTCATTTAGCTGGAATTACAACTGCAGTCGCAACCTGTGGAACTGCATTTGGCGATGACCATATTCGAATCATTAGACGCCTTTTGATGGATGCTGATGCTTTCCGCGGCGAAGTCATCTTTACCTTCGACGGTGATGCAGCGGGCCAGAAAGCAGCGATGAAAGCATTCGGCGATGATCAAAAGTTTGTTACGCAGACCTTTGTTGCCGTCGAACCAGATGGCCTCGATCCATGCGATCTGCGCCAACATAAAGGCGACTTAGCGCTGCGTGATCTGATTGCGAAGCGAGTCCCACTCTTTGAGTTTGCAATCCGCACCGAACTCAAAAAACATAACCTTGCGACAGCCGAAGGACGAGTCAATGCACTCAATACTGCAGCCCCTCTTGTGGCAGCGATTCGCGATAAATCACTTCGCCCTGAATACATTAAATCTTTAGCAGGATGGCTTGGCACAGAGACAGAAGTTGTGACAGCAGCAGTCAACACTGCGCTGAAGAAAGTCACCACTGTTGCAGCTCCGGTCGATGCACCTAATGCAGATACCGCTTGGCGTCCGAATCCCACCGAACCAACGTTGATGCTCGAACGCGAAGTATTGAAGGCAAAGTTGCAGATGTCAGGACTGGTCCTTGATTGGAAGACGATCGAAGAAGATGCCTTTACTCATCCGGCATATCGCGAACTTCGTCGCATCATTGATTCATTTGGAACCGAACCAGTGCTTCTAGAAAATGTCACCGATGACCGTATGCGTCAACTCTTCACTGAACTCTCTGTAGAACCTGTACGCACAGATGGTGCAGTCTCTGAGAAGTATGTTTCAAGCATTGTTGCGCGATTGCGTGAAGTATTGGTCAGTCGCAAGATTGCGGATCTGAAATCAAGTTTGCAACGACTTAACCCTGTTGAAAATGAGGAGCAGTACAACGCTGCATTCGGAGATTTGGTCGCCCTCGAAACCCAGAAGCGCGGGCTGCACGAACTCTCCATCGGTTCGCTGTAGTACAGATTTCATCGCTCATTTCTAGCCATTTTGGCAGGCGTTACACCCTGAGGTAGAGTTGCGCCCGTTACATTCCCTGATAGCTCAACGGCAGAGCAGTCGACTGTTAATCGACAGGTTCTTGGTTCGAATCCAAGTCAGGGAGCCATAGCTTCACCTCGCTCACCGAGCGTCTTCACCAAATTCACAGGTGCAACTCTTACCCTGATGACATGAATTCACTCCAGAGCATCTCTCGCAGCGCCGTTAGCTCTTGGCGATCCCAATCAAATGCCATGCGCATCATGCGCCTATTCCTTGGGATCACCTGGGTCTATGCAGGTTGGGATAAAGCGAGTGATCCAGGATTTTTGAAGCAGGGTTCTCCAACATTTATCGGTACACAGTTGGCAGCATTTGCTCAAAGTTCACCGATTGGATTCTTGCTCAACCACACCATCGAACATGCAGCGCTCGTGGGCGCCTTTGTCATGATTTCAGAGTTCGCAATTGGTTTCGCAACACTATTATCGGTTGCACCCAACAGCGCAGCTTTCGGTGGCTTCGCAATGGCGACAGGGCTCTGGCTCTCGAGTTCTTTCCACACAACTCCATACTTCTTAGCAAGCGATAGCGCCTACGCAATATTGTGGCTGGTCTATCTACTACTTCTGATTGGAAATCGTCGAATGCCATCTTTTAATATTGAACGTCGCGGAGCAATTCGCACCGGAGTTGTTGCCTGCCTTGCAGTGATTGCATCATTTGCAGGTCGCTCATTCCCTAAGGCAACTGCTGCATCAAGTAGCGCTAAATCAACTGCTAAAGCATCTGGAAAACAGATCATTAAGTTGGCAGACCTCAAGGTCGGCGCAACCTTTAACTTCATCCACTCTTCTCAAGGAATTCCAGCAGTTCTCTTTCGCACAAAGACAGGTGTCTTTGCGTACTCAGCAATCTGTACTCACCAGGGATGCACCGTTTCGTATAACGCATCATCAAAGCGCTTGAAGTGCCCATGCCATGGCGCAGAGTTTGATCCCGCTAATGGTGCAAAGGCAGTTGCAGGTCCTACTCAAACTCCGCTTGCGAAGGTAAAGGTCGCAGTTAGCGGAGCGTGGGTTGTTGAAGCCTAAACATTCTCAGAAATCTATAACAGGAAACTCTCAGGAAAATAGGGCAGGATTTTGCCTATGAGAAAAGTAAGCTACAAAGTAATTGCTGGTTTTATCGCAGGCGCAGCTGTCGCAGGGTCGATAGCGACTGCAGCAACGACTTCATCGACTGGCTCGATCAAAGCGTGTGCTGATAACCGCACTCAAGCGCTCTTCCTTTCATCAACAGGTAACTGTGCAACAGGGCGCACCCTTGTTGAAATCGGTGGCACTGGCATGAATACCAAGGCCATCGCCTCACTCGTTACGCCTTCAGTTGTATCTATCTCTGTTACCACTGCAAGCGGTGGCGGTACAGGTTCTGGTTCGGTCTATAAGACCAACTCAACTTCTAGTTACATCATCACAAATAACCACGTGGTAAATACTTCAGGTGCTGCAGCGACCATCAAGGTCGAGCTCTCTAATGGAGATCAATATCCAGCAAAGATTGTTGGGCAAGATCCTGGTTATGACATCGCAGTACTGCAGATTCAAATCGGAAATCTTCCAGCTGTGACTTTGGGAGATTCAAGCAAAGTCAGCGTTGGTGACCCAGTATTAGCTATTGGTTCTCCACTTGGTCTGGCAAGTACCGTGACAAGTGGCATCATCTCTGCGCTCAATCGTCCGGTATCCACTGGAACTGCTGATGCACAGTCCTATGTCAATGCGATTCAAACAGATGCGGCTATCAATCCCGGCAACTCTGGTGGAGCGCTCATCGATGCACAAGGTCGCATCATCGGCGTAAACTCTGCAATTGCCACACTCTCAAGTGGATCTGCAAGTGGATCTATTGGTCTTGGATTTTCAATTCCAATCAATGAAGCAAAGCGCGTCATCGATGAAATCATCTCAACTGGAAAATCAACACGTCCTGTTCTCGGAGTCTATTTTGATCCGACATACACAGGTGGTGGCGCAAAGATTGCACGACTGAGCGCAAATGAAGGAGCTGAAAAAGCTGGTATTCCAGTTGGCTCAATCATCCGCAGTATCGATGGAATCAAGATTCCGGATACAGACACTGCAATTGTTCGAATCCGTTCCTACATTCCAGGTACCGTCGTCACAGTTGTTGTCGAGCTACCGACAGGCGGAAATAAGACCTTTAAAGTCACTTTAGGGTCTGCTCCATCGATCTAAAGACTCTTTAAGAAATATACCCGTTACCCAGATTTAATAGGTAGCGGGTATCTTTCTGTCATGGCTCTCTTCACATTGCAGGTATCACTTCCAGATCGTCCCGGCTCACTCGGCATGCTTGCATCAGCAATTGGTTCAGCTGGTGCTGATATTCGGGGCCTTCAGGTGCTCAAGAGTGAAGATGGAACTGGTTATGACGAGATTACCGTTGCTGTTCCTGGCACCGATCCATCAGATTTAGTAGAAATTCTTAACTCAATCGGTGGCGTTGAAGTTCTCTCGGTTGAACCAGTAGCCAATTAATTCAGCTTGTTAACGAGTTAGGGCGGCGCTAGCTCCAGCACTTGGTAGCGATGTAAAGAAGCGCGGCTTTTTAAATCCATTCTTCTCAAATGCAGCAGTAACAGCTTCGCGAGTCATCTGTAAATCACTGGCCTTAATCAGAGCCAGTGCGCTTCCACCAAAACCTCCGCCGAACATGCGCGCGCCAATTGCACCGGCGGCAATCGCTGCATCTACTGCAACATCGAGTTCGGGGCATGAAACGGTGTAATCATCACGAAGAGATACGTGGGATGCGTTAATCAACTTTCCAAGTGTGACAAAGTCAGAGGCGCGCAGAGCGGCGACTGCATCTTGGACGCGAGCAATCTCAGTAACTGCATGACGTGCGCGGATGAACTCTGTCTCTGTCACCTTAGCGCGGTTTGTTTCGAGAAGTTCGAGGGTCAAATGACGCATAGATGGAATTCCAAGCTTTGCAGCTACGGATTCACATGAGGCGCGACGTTCGGCATAACCACCATCGACAAGTGCATGGTGTGCTTGTGTATCAATAATCAGAAGTTCGAGGCCGGCTTCGGCAACGTTAAATGGAATGAGCTCTGTCGATAAATCGCGGCAATCAAGGAGTAGTGCAGATCCGGCTTGGCCCATCAATGAAACTGATTGATCCATGATTCCGCAGGGCATACCGACGTAATCATTTTCAGCCTTCTGCGTAGCTCGTGCAAGATCTTCGAGGCTCTTATTGAGTGAGAAAAGTGCGTTGAGACCAACTGCAACAGAACATTCAAGTGCTGCAGATGAAGAGAGACCGGCTCCTCCTGGAACATTTCCGTCAACGAGAATTTCGACACCGGTTGTGATTCCAAGGCTCCAGAGAACGCCGAGAACGTACTTCTCCCAATCGCCCTTGCTACCGGGCTTCACATCATTAATGTCGATAGAAAAAATCTTCTCTTTACGTTGGTGAGATGCGATGCGAACTAAACCATCGGGGCGAGCAGCAATTGCTGCATAAGTGCGATCTGCAATCGCGAAGGGGAGTACAAAGCCTTCGCTGTAATCAATATGTTCACCGATTAAGTTCACGCGACCAGGCGCTTCAGCGATTACTTCAGGTTTGCGCCCATAGAGCTCTTCAAAGCTACGTGCAATTGATGCCATTGCTTAGAGCTTTACATCTTTTAACTGCTGTGCAGATTGTTCAGGCTTCATATCCATAATGAATGCACCCATGGCAGATTCAGAACCGGCGAGATATTTCAATTTACCGGGAGCGCGACGCACGCTAGTGATCTGCCAATGCAGGCGCAAAAGGTCGCGACCTTCACGGACCGGAGCTTGATGCCACGCTGCGATGTAAGCCATATCGATGCCGAATACTCCATCAAGGCGCTGCATTACTTCGATGGCAATCGATGGGAATGAGTCACATGCAGCAGGAGCGAGTTCAGTCAGATCTGCAACAGGCTGGAGTGGAACGACGTGAATCTCAAATGGATAGCGAGACGCATACGGTGTGTAGGCAATCCAATGTTCATTACGAGCGATGATGCGAACCCCATCGCGTAATTCGCGAGCTAAGACATCATCGAAGAGCACACGGCCAGTCTTTGCATGGTGAGTGCGGGCAACTTCCAGCATCTTAGAGACGCGAGGAGGAAGGTAGGAATACGCATAAATCTGGCCATGTGGGTGGGCGAGTGTGACGCCAATTTCTTCACCGCGGTTTTCAAAAGGTGCGATGTGAGCGATAAAGGGTTGTTGTGAAAGTTCTGCAGTGCGATCGCGCCATGCTTCAAGCAGAGTGCGAACTCGCTGTGGTGAGAGAGATTTAAAAGCGCCGCCATGGTCTGCTGTAAAACAGATGACTTCGCACTTTCCTGCAGCGGCACCTTCATCGGTATCCGAACCGACCATATCGGGCAGCGCAAAGTCGCCATCAGGTGGACGTAATGAAGGTGAGCGGTTATCGAATACAACTACTTCAAAATCATTTTCAGGGATTTCAGTAAGTAACTCACCCGTTGTTGGACAGAGTGGACAGAGTTCTTTTGGAGGCAAGAAGATGCGACCTTGTCGATGAGCTGCCATGGCAACCCATTCATTCACAAGTGGATCAAGGCGAAGTTCACCGATTCCTGGCTGTTCTTCTTCAGGACGTTGGTCAGGCGTTGTACGTGACTGGCCTGCTGTGTCGTAATAGCGAATTGTTCGGCCATCGTTCATGGTGCGACTTGTGCGCACTACGCCCGCGGAAAGTTCGACTATCTCATCCATGATGAACGTACTCTACCGCGCACCAAGCAATATTTCGTTATGCCCAGTTAAGGGTGCGTTCAATCGCCTTCTTCCATCCCGCATAACCTGTTGCGCGATCTTCAGCAGAAGAAGTGGGGCTCCAGCGACGTGATTGCTTCCACTGCTTCTTGACTTCATCAGTATCTTTCCAAAATCCAACTGCGAGCCCAGCTGCATATGCCGCACCAAGCGCAGTTGTCTCAGTAATAAGTGGGCGCGTGATATCGATTCCCATAATGTCAGCCTGCATCTGCATGCAGAGCGCATTTGCTGTGATTCCACCATCAACGCGCATTTCAGTCATTGGTGCGCCGCTATCTGCAACCATCGCATCCATCACATCGCGTGTTTGATAACAGATTGCTTCAAGAGCTGCTCGAGCAAGGTGTGCTTTTGTGGCCGCTCGGGTTAGTCCGACAATGACGCCGCGCGCATCACTGCGCCAATACGGAGCAAAGAGTCCAGAAAATGCGGGAACAAAGTAAACACCTGCAGTATCAGTAACAGATGATGCAAGAACTTCCGTCTCAGCAGCATTGGTAATGATGCCCAATTGATCGCGCAGCCATTGAATAGCAGATCCTGTAACTGCAACCGAGCCTTCGAGCGCATACATCGCTGGTTGGTCACCAAATTTGTAACAGACTGTAGAGAGAAGTCCGTTTTTAGAACGAACTATCTCTGTACCGGTATTGAGTAGCGCAAAATTTCCTGTGCCATATGTTGTCTTTGATTCACCGCGCTCGAAGCAGACCTGTCCAACCATTGCGGCATGTTGATCACCAAGGATTCCAGCGATTGGGACAGCAGAACCAAGTGGCCCATGGGGATCAGTTAGTCCATATTTTTCAGAAGAAGATTTGATATCAGGAAGTACGTTGCGTGGAATTCCAAAGTAGCCAAGGAGTTCGTCATCCCATTGCAAAGTCTCGAGGTTCATCAGCAAGGTTCGGCTGGCATTGGTGACATCGGTGATGTGAACTCCACCTTGTGTGCCACCGGATAAATTCCAGAGTAACCACGAATCAACTGTTCCAAAGCGCGCATTGCCCGCAGCTATCGCGCTCTTTACCTCTGTCGAATTCTCCATCAGCCAGTGCATCTTGCTTCCTGCAAAGTATGGGGCAACGGGAAGGCCGGATTTAAATGTGATCGCCTTGGCGATGTCAGGGGAGAAGCTGGATAGATATTCAGCGGTGCGGGTGTCTTGCCAGACGATTGCGTTATGCAGTGGGCGACCGGTTGTGACGTCCCATGCGACAGTAGTTTCGCGCTGATTAGTGATGCCGATTGCAGCTAAATCTGAACCCAAAATATCTGCTTGCTTGAGCGCCCCAGTAATGACTTCCTTGGTGCGATCCCAAATCTCTGCAGCATCGTGCTCGACCCAACCGGCTTGAGGAAGTATCTGACGATGTTCGAGTTGATGTTGGCCCACCACTTTGCCGTCGGCATCAAAGATCATGAAGCGAGTGCTGCTAGTTCCTTGATCCAAACTTCCGATGTATGCCATATAGTTAAGAGTACTCAAAACCCTTGAAAGTACTCAAGCACACTTAGGAATTGGTAGCTCTTCAGACGATGTTTACTTCACAGCTCAATGCAGACCAACGCGAGCGAGCGATTGCATCCCTAGCTTCTGAAGAATTCGACATCCTCATTATCGGCGGCGGAGTAAATGGGGTCGGAGCTGCACTAGACGCAGTTTCTCGAGGTTTGAAGGTAGCCCTTGTTGAAGCACATGACTATGCAGCCGGAACATCAAGTCGTTCGAGCAAGTTAATTCACGGTGGCCTTCGTTATCTTGAACAATAT
>Ga0209088_10002581_pt1 | contig 11018 bp, 8 predicted proteins | sample S_140625_EF_Meta_FD_187324 | JGI IMG/M metagenome (GOLD analysis project Ga0209088, IMG submission 187324) | Freshwater microbial communities from Lake Simoncouche, Canada to study carbon cycling - S_140625_EF_MetaG (SPAdes) (version 2) | ecosystem: Environmental > Aquatic > Freshwater > Lake ...
GCCCCCAGTCCAAGGATCAAAGAGCCAATGCCCATGGTTACGTCGGCAAAACCCTGATAGAGCCCCACCAGGGCACCGGCCAGGGCCACCAGGGCATTGCCAGCGGCGATGCCAAGGGTGAGGCCGGTGCGGCCACTGATGCCATTGGCCCGGGCCATGGTGGGGTTATTGCCTAGGGCCCGCAGGGCCAGGCCCAGGTCAGTGGAGAGCAACAGCGCCAGCAGGCCAATCAAGCCAGCCACCACAAGGGTTAAGGCAATGGCCCAGTCGCCATCGGAACCTGTGCCGAAATCAGGCAAGGGCCCCAAGCCCAGGTTCAGGTCGGTGAGGGGAATATTGGAGCGGCCCATCAACCGCAGGGTTATCGAATAAAGGCCAGTGGTGGTGAGGATGCCGGCAAACAGATCATTCACCCCCAGGCGGGTGTGGATCAAAGCGGTTACACAGCCCGCCAGGCCCCCAAAGAACACCGCCGCCAGCAGGGCGAGGCTCGGAGCCACGCCATTGCTTATGAGCATCGCCGCGGTGCCGCCGCCCAGGGCGAAGGAACCATCCACGGTGATGTCGGCGAAATTAAGCACCCGCAGGGTGAGATAAACGCCCAAAGCCAGGCCGGCGTAGGCCAGACCCTGGTCGTAGGCGCCGAGCCAAAGGGAAATCATGGCGAAATTTTTGCACCCCTTAGCGTGCAGATGGCTGCTGGCGACCGATCGAAGTTCTGGACCTGCTGCTGCTGATCAGTTGCGGGCTGCTGGGGGGCTTCATCAACACGATTGCGGCCAGCGGCGCCACGGTGACCTTGCCCTCCATGATCGCCATGGGCCTGGAGCCTGGGGTGGCCAATGGCACCAACCGGCTGGCGGCCGTGGCAGGCCTGGCCACCGCCACCTGGCGCTTTCAGCAGGCGGGGGCGATTCCCTGGCGGCTCACGCTGCTGGCCACGGTGCCCATGCTGATCGGCGCCACCGTCGGCTCCCTGGGGGCCACCGCCGTGGGGGACCAGTGGATCAACTTGGCCATCGCCGTGTCGTTGTTATTTGTGCTGGTGACGCTGGTCAGCCAGCCGGGGCGCCTGCTCAAGGACAGCGAAGTGCCGCTGGAGGACCTGCGACTGAGCCCACTCTTCTTTCTATTGATGGGCTTCACCGGCCTCTGGGCCGGCTTCATCTCCCTGGGCTCTGGGGTGATGACCCTGCTGGTGCTGGTGCTAGCCGGAAAGATCCCCCTAAAAACCGCCAACATCCTCAAGTGTTTCGTGCGACTTAGTTCAAGCCTGGTGGCCCTGCTGGTGTTTGGCCTGCGCGGGGAAATCAACTGGCTCTGGGCCCTACCCCTGGCCCTGGCCAGCATGGTGGGCGCCAACCTGGCCGCCAAGCTGGCCCTGGGCCCCCAGGCCACCCAACTGATCTTTCGCTTTCTATTGGTGGTGGTGGGCCTCGAGGTGGCGGCCTTCATTTGGCGGCTGGGGTTGCCCCAGGAAACATTGGCCTGGGTAAAACAGAGCCTGCTATTAATAAGTTGAACGAGCAAATTTCACCACAAGTGACGGTTTATTTCAAACACATAAACTCTGCCCAAACCCTGGCAACTGACGAAACCATGGCAATACAAAGCCAACAGAAGCAATGCCCTTGGCCACCAAGGCAGACGCAGACAGCAAACTCAATACATACCAAAAACTAGAGCCGACCACCGATAAACAAGTGCGCACACAAGAAACGGGGTACGGCACAGTTTAACAGTGATCGCCTAAGCAATACCCATTAAATCAATAGCGAACCCGGGCCTGGGAAATTCGGAACATGTATTTACGAATACAAAACATAAGTGGAAATTTCAAAATCTGATGGGAGATCCTAAAAATATACACGCCCCAAACCTTCGCTTTTGCTATGATTTTGGTCGTTTTGACCACTCCCACTTATGAGCACAACTAAAGTGGAGCCAAAAACCACTAAAGCAAGTGTTTCGTGCCAGCAACACCAATACCTGGCCAGTGCCAAGCAATACTTGCTAACCAGCCACCCAGACCATCTGCGGAAGCAAGAATCCAATTGCCCCTCCAGGAAATTGATTTACACATACCAATGACCCTCGAAAAAAATTCAACTATTGAATTGAAAAGCTATCCAAATAGAATCCTCAAACTACCGCCATCCACTCAAATCCTTACCCCTGCCCCACCAACCCCGAGGCCAATAGACAGGGAAGAAAGCTTGCAAAGCTTACTTAAACAGCTTCTGCCTTTGATGAGATCATCGGCCAGCAGCTTACAAAGCACAGAAAGAGCCCTATTACTTTTACCTGACAAGACTAGAAAGCAGACAGCTGCTCGGCTACTTATCGATGCAATGGTCGAGATATCTCAATTAAAATCAAATTTTTCATTTGATATTATTTTTGGCCTGGGCACCCACCCCTTAATGTCAGAAGATGATATTGAATCAATGGTAGGAACCGAAAGGCTTGCAAATCTTCTGGCAATGGGCTCTACTTTAAAACAGCAAACAACCCTAAATCCTCTACCTCAAAACTATATAAAAATCGCCAACCCAGGGAAATCATTAGGCTCTTGCTTGGCAGATAGATTCCTCAATACAGAAGAAATTCGCATTGGACTTCCTGCGGCCCTATGGGATTATGAGCACATAATAACAGGTGGAGATACAGACCTTCACCCCTACGAAGGTCGAAGCGGGAGTGGAGGAATCAACAAAATGCTAGCTATTGGCGTTGGCTGCCTAACCACAGTTCGCATTACCCATACCATTGAGATACTTTCACATCCACTAACAAGACCAGCAGAACCAGAGAATCACTTTGTAAAGCTCATAGATCATTTCGCCGCGGAAATCACTGCAAATCTAAAAAAATATCCCAGTCGTCTTTATAGCACCCCAATTGGGGTTTCAGTGCTAGCAAGAAAAACAGATCAACCTGAACATATCTGGGTTGGCAATCAAGACGAGGGAAGAAGAGCACTTACCAAGCAATTGGAAAATGAGCGCACAGTGCCCCTTGAAGAGCCAATTGACTTTGTTATTACAGATACAGAAAAAGAAAAGGCAACAGACATTTTGGCTGGCGCTAGAAGCTTACATTTCATTTGCAGCTTTGACGATGATTCAAACCAACTGCTAGCGCCATTACCGGCCCATCGCAGCGCCATAATGTTTAATGCTTGCCATGAACTTAAAAATACCAATGGCATCGGCAATTCAGGCACTCTCCTACATCTAAAAGCTCTCCGCAGCTTTGTACGTGAATCAATGATACAGACTATCAAACCTGAAAGCTCAGCACATACAAAGCAGCTGACAGGTGAAAAAGCAAATCAGCTAAAAATAAAAATACTTAATCGCTGGCAAGCCTACTTACGACTGGTGAGCGAAGAGGATCAGTTCTTTGCCAAACTTGAAACCTTACTTATTAATATCTCGCTGGAAACAAAACCAGCGGAAAAAGAAAATTTGGCCAATCTATTAAGCCACTGCTTAAAGGAATCTCTAGACCATAGCCATGGCATGCACAAAGATGTCATTATTGGCACTCTTCAAAACTTTGAAAATAACGGATCCAATACTGCCCTAACCTTTCTGCGCAAAACGACCAGCGAGCTAGGCTTCAAGGGACTTGGGGAAGGCGGACAAAGGGCACTTAGACTACTGCTAATTCTTCGAAATTTCAACGATCTATATATTGCCACGGACAATCAACATGTTCTTGACTTCATAAAAGAGTTCAGCTACGATTCCATGGAAAATGAATCACACACAAAAACAGGAGACATCTCTCAAGCTCCATCAATTAACATATTAGGACTCACTGGAATTTCCCTCCGGAAACATTCATGCCAGGAAGCCCTGGAAATCGCACTTGCCATACATAAGAACAAAAAAATAGACTATTACTCTAAAATCAGTTTGGCATTTATTCAGCAACCAGTAATTCTGATGCGAAGCACTGATCTTTCAATAAAAAAACTATGAGTTCGCTTGCCCCATTTGCATAATCATAGCTAATCCTGTAAGCTTAGAAAAGGTCTTTAAACTCCTGCAGCCAAGCTCACCCCTTAGCGCGCCAGCAAAACCAATGGAATCTTTCCTTCAGATCGCCACCGCTGTCTATTTCCCTATTACAGCAGCATGCGTCATAGGAATATTATTCAGCAAAGGGCTCAAACAATCAGGTCGCAAATTTAAAGGCAAGCCTATTCAAGAGATAATACCAGACTTTTTGGCGCGGGCTCTTTACTTAGTTGGGATTCCCATAGGCGTTGCCAATTTCATACGCAAGGCGGAATTTAATTCCACTGTATGGTTATCACCCGTGATTGCCTGGGCGGCAGTATTATTGGCGATTCTATTGTGCTGGCTTTTCATAAAAAGTTCGAACAAAGCCAAAAAAGCCAAAACAAAAGCAAGCTTTATGCTGCTTAGCTATCTTGGCAATACTAGTTATTTAGGTTTTCCAGTAATTCTGCTGTTGCCACAATTAGGTCCACGCTATTTTAGCTCAGCGGTTCTTTACGATATTCTCGGCACCCTTTTAGCAGGATACGGCCTAGGGGTATTTATCGCTCGGCAAGCTAACCGCATGAGCCAATCAAGTAAAAGTGACGCAATCCCATCTGCAGATAACAAGCAGCGGGCTTTGGCAACAACAATTTCCGAGGCTAATCCGTCAAAACCAAGCAAACAAAAGGAAACCAGCACTGGCCTTGCATCAAATCCACTGCTGGATTCCCTGGTGGAAATAGTAAAAAATCCAACATTTTACGCCTTTTTTATTGGTCTATTTTTAAAGACATTAACAATTGCCGATTGGCTTGTGGCAATGCTTAACGCAATCGCCTGGGCGTCAATTATGATTGCACTTTTTGTAATGGGAATGAGAATTCAGCAACTTTCTTCAAAAATAGATTTTCGCTTGGCAATTCAACCAGTTGCGATTAAGACAATTCTTGTTCCCCTAATCACCGCAGCTGGCTTAACTGTTTTTGGTTTTGATGGACCACAAAGACTAGTCTTGGTCCTACAGGCATCTATGCCCTGCGCTTTTGTTTCACTAATCTTAGCCGAAAATTACGACCTTGACGTAGAATTAACCGTTGCATCCATACTGCTATCTTGTATTGTTTTTGCATTTACCCTGCCTATCTGGACTTCGCTTTTTACGACATGGTAAATAGCACACAAAGCCTGCAGACCCTAATATTTAATCAGTGGTACAAGTTACCGAATACCGCCTAATTATCGATGACAACCAGAAACTACTTAACAGGCGTTTGAATAATTAATTCCTTTACTCCTAACCGTAGACTTCCCCATCTCTATCTGCTATCATCAGAACAATGCCACTTCACACATGAAGAGACGGGTTTTTATCAGTACCGGAATTGTCAGCGGTCTGTTGGCCTCCTGCAGCAACATAGACCTGCTGAGCAGCCGCCGTAGCAACAAAGGGAAGCACGATCTAGAAGTGTGGTGGTCTGAAGGTTACTACCCCGAAGAGACAGATGCCATTGAAACAATATTTAAGAATTGGCAACGGCTCACAGGTAACAAAATCAGGCTAACATTTTTTAGTGAAAACGAACTGGCTGCCAAAGCGCGCTCTGCAATTAATGGTGGCCCAACACCTGACCTAATGTATGGCTACGGCATTAATGACACAGTAGTACCAATTCTAAGCTATAACAATAAATTGGCATCCTTAGACGACATAATCAAACCAATCAAGCCAGACCTACTACCGGGAGTAATAGACGGCATAAGTTATTTCAACAAAGAAAAAAATGCTAAATCAATATATGGAGCTCCAATATCTCAGCACTCCGTTAACCTACACTATTGGAAAGATCTACTTGAGACTGCTTCGGGTGGCAATGATAAAGAATATGCAATTCCTCGCGAATGGAAAAAATTCTGGGAATTCTGGCACAATGCTCAAAAGCAACTACGGAAAAAAGGATACAATGAAGTCTACGGATTAGCCCTGCCAATGTCAAGCCTGGCAAGGGATACAAGTTATATTTTTGAATTCTTTTTAGAAGCTCATGATGCTCACCTAATTAACACCACTGGCAAGCTAACCGTTGACGATCCCGACATCAAGAAAAGGATTATCGAAGCCCTAAATGATTACACAAGTAATTACAAAGAGCACTTTGTGCCTCCCAAGGCAACAACTTGGTCTGATCCCGACAACAATATAAATTTCCTAAGCAGTCTATCAGTTATGACTGCAAATCCTACACTCTCCATACCTGGCTCTCAGCTTTCTGACGAAATTGCCTATTTTGACCGAATTGGATCAGTGGCTTGGCCCAATAAAGTTAACGGCACACCCATGCGATCCTATGCTTCAATTAAACAGGCAATTGTATTTGATAGCTCTAATACAGACAAAGCAAAAAATCTACTTTCGTACCTGCTGCAAACAGAAAACCTAAGTCGTTACGTTATAGGTTCACAAGGTAGATTTCTACCAGCAACAAAACCAATTATGGCAATGCCATTCTGGCATAGCCAAAAAGATGAGCATATTAAGACTGCAATCAACAATCTCAACACTCCTAAGGATCCTGCATGGATTCAAAATACCGCCTATAGCGAGGTGATTTCTAAAAACATATGGGGTGTCGCAATTGAGGCTATTGCCACGGGCACTCTTTCAACAGAAAAGGCAGCTGATTCAGCCATAATAGATATTAAAAAGATTTTTGCCGAGCATAATTAAAATGACAATCATGAAAACACACTCTTTCTGGCTTCAGCTTTCAGTTGCAACCTTGGCCTCTGCAAGTGCTATCTCACTGGCGACTTACAATTTAAGTAACATACCGCTGACCAGCCAAGCAATCGAAAAACAGAAACTAATTTTAGATGAAAATCAGTCGCGCATATTAAAATGGTGGCAATCTGAAGTTGAAAATATTGGACAAGATCTCAGCAATCCAGAGTTACTTTCTCGTTCACTAAATGTTCTACAAGCGAAACGACATAGCAGATCCGATATCACTTCTCAAAATAGCCAGGCTTTAGAGTCAATTCTTTCCACCCACTCTAAGAATCGCAACAGCGCATCTTTGCTTACCAAAGGTGGCATTGTGGTATTTTCAACAAATCACAAAAAATATGCTGCCTATCAACCCCTCAAAAATACAACCACAACTCTTGAGCTTTTTGAACTGCCAAGAAAACCTCTAAATTTCTTTACTGATTCCGTAACTAGTCTTCCATCTATTTCAGTTGCATTACCAATTCACACAGAGGCTAAAGCGCGGGCAGGCTTTTTAGCAATTGACCTCAATCTACAGATGCTAAATAAGCAAGTTTTAAACAACTCAAAAACCCCTCAAGGGTCATCAGATAGCGCTGGCGCCTACAAATCCTATTTAGTTGCACGAACTTCCCTGGATCAGGCTACATTTATTGCCCCTCCAGATTCTAGGCAAACTAACTATAAATTTGAACCCTTAGCGAGCGCTGGCATTACTAAGGCTCTTGATGGCGTTTCTGGCCAAGGCCTTTATTTAAATAGCGATGGCATCCCAGTTATTGGGGTTTACCAATTTTTGCCAAATTTTAGGACTGCCCTACTAGTTGAAAGCACTCAAAGTGAAGTGTTTGCTTCATCTCGACGCAAGGCTTCAAAGATTTTTGAGGCTGGAGTTGTTCTTTCTTTAGGATTTTTACTGGCAGGAATTACCATTGGCAGGCGAAAAGACAAATTAAAAACTTCCGCTTCTTCTCATGGCATTTAAATCACTTGTACCTAAAATATTGGCTTCCTATAATACTAATCTTTGAATTCTAGCTTAATACCTATAATCATCATTAGTGCATCATGATCCTGAGCTTACCATCAGCTACAACCCTGGTAACTCTGCCGATCTTCAGGGTAGTCGACATAAACATGACATCAATAACATAGCCTTATTATCCCTCCGCCCCCTGGACATGAAGCGAGACTCTGAAAGTAAACTCATTACATTTAAAAGAAAAATAACCAAATTTTTCAGCAATCAACAGGGTAAACAAAATTAAATAATACAGACTATCGCCCCAGCACTCACCGCAACTTCTTAGGACACAAAGTAAAATCAGAGATAAGCCTAGAGCGCCAAAATGATAACCAACAAATTATCTTAGCCAAATCAAAGAGACACAAAGCAAGAGTATTTTCATTAATGTTCACAATTTCAAGAATCCTTTCATTGTAACGGATAATTAATATGACCTAAGCTTCATGCAGATATTAGCTTTGCATCCATGGCAAATCAAGCTCTAATAAGAACAGATAAGGTCTTACTTTTTTATCAGCTCTCATCTCAGGCCTCAAGGCAATTGCTCCCTAAAAATACGCGCACCAGGAGGCCTAGGCAATCGTCCATGTCATCAATAAGTACACAAAATAAAACATTAAAGTGCGGCCTTTAAAATATTTATTCAGCACCCAGCAGAAACCAAGCATGGCACTAACTCATAAGTGAAAAAGATGAGTTGGCGTGTCCCATTTGCCAACTAATTGATAATCATGTAAGCTTTTCAAAGGCTTTTTACCTCCTGCAGCCAAAATTACTCCACAACCCACCAGCCAAAACAATGCAATCTTTCCTTCAGATCGCCTCAGCTGTGTATTTACCTATTACAGCTGCTTGCGTCTTAGGAATACTATTCAGCAAGGGATTAAAACAAACAGGTCGCAAATTTAAAGATAAGCCCATTCAGGAGACAATTCCAGACTTTTTATCCCGAGCTTTATATTTGTTTGGAATACCAATAGGTATTGCCAATTTCATACGTAAAGCCGAATTTAACTCCAGTGTTTGGTTATCCCCCGTGATCGCCTGGGCGGCAGTTTTATTGGCTATTTTTTTATCATGGCTTTTTATAAAAAGCTCCAATAAATCAAAAAAACCCGGTACAAAAGCCAGCTTTATGCTGCTTAGCTATCTTGGAAGTACAGGCTATTTAGGTTTTCCAGTAGTACTACTGTTGCCACAATTAGGTCCACGCTATTTCAGCTCCGCAGTTCTTTACGACATTTTAGGCACATCTTTAGCTGGATGGGGGCTAGGAGTACTTATTGCAAAGCAAGGAAATCGCATGAGCCTTTCAACGAAAGGTAATACAATCACACCTGTAGGCAATATGCCACAAACCTTGCCAACATCAATTACGGAGAGTAACTTATTAAAACCCAAAAGTCAAAGAAATATCAGCACTAGCCCAGCGCTAAACTCCCTACTGGATGCCTTAACGGAAATAGTTAAAAATCCAACATTTTACGCTTTTTTTATCGGTCTTTTTTTAAAGACACTGACAATTGCCGACTGGATTATAACAATACTAAATGCCATAGCCTGGGCATCTATTATGGTCGCACTTTTTGTAATGGGAATGCGAATCCAACAACTTTCCTCAAAAATAAATTTTCGCATGGCCATTAAACCTGTTGCAATTAAAACAATTCTTGTTCCCCTCATCACTGCAGCTTGCTTAACCATCTTTGGGTTTGATGGTCCTCAAAGATTGGTTCTAGTCCTTGAGGCGTCGATGCCCTGCGCTTTTGTTTCACTAATCTTGGCAGAAAATTATAATCTTGATATTGAACTAACCGTTGCATCCATACTACTATCATGCATTATTTTTGCCTTTACCCTGCCAATATGGACGTCTTTATTTACAACTTGGTAAATATTTAAATGCAAACTACCCCTTAATATCGACTAATTGCCGTTCCCCTCTGGATTAATTGCCAAAAACTACGTTTTCTATCCAGCCAACTAACTAGATTATGCATAAATTGCCCCCTGCAATTTTCCACAATTATCTCTGCTATCCTCAGAACAATGCTAGTTCAAGATGAATAGTCAGGTTTTCATCAGTATCCCCCTCTACCAGGAAAGAAGACGCTTCTCCATTTGAACCAGCTGGGGGCTTGATAGAACAGATCAAAGCGTCGCTACAGCGAGGCCGTTGAGGCTGATGTGAGGAAAAGGATGAGCGTGCCGGAGGCACTGGATGCCAATGCCAATGCGGTGCTGACCGTGGCGGAGCAGCGGGACCTCCAAAAGCAACACCAACAGGATCAAAAAGAAATCAAGCAGCTAAAATAGGTTCTGAACCGCAAGGAAAAAGCCCTGAAAGTGAAGCGTTTGCTTCAAGACGAAGCAAACGCTTCACGGATTTTTGAGGCTTGGGTTAATATTTCTTTAGGATTTTACCAGCACGAATGCCATAAACAGCCGCAAGGACAAATTAATACTTCCACCCCTTAATATGGCCATGGGTATAATAAATTCATCATCCACATATCCAGGGATGTAAATCATATTACTGTCCAGCATCAAATTACTGTCAATAGTTCTTATTATTTGCCGATCATCGTTACCTCCCAGGTGAAACTGTTAACCCGAGAGATTTGCTAATTCAACTCAGCAGTTTTAACATGGTCAGTTGCGTCCGGGTCAAGGCCCCCTTGGGTAATTGATACCGAACCAGCGCTAACTGCGAAACAGCCGCGAATACAAGCTGCCGTGCTGCAGCTGGGCCAACCCCGCCCCCACGGCGCCACTCCAGAGCTGCCGCGGATCAGCCCCCACCAACTGCCCAGCCCGCCGCCGCAGCACTGGCGCCAGCTCCAGTTGTAACCGCTGGCCAGTGGTGGCCCCCAGGGGCACGAGGCGCACCGCCGCACTCAACTGGTTGGCTAGCCAGCCATACAAATAGCCCTCCAGCAGCTCCAGCTGGGGCAGCTCCAGGCAGTGGCCAGCCCAGGCCCAGGCCGCCGGCCAGCCGAGGTCGCATACCCCGCCGGGCAGGGGCCAGCCCAGCTCCGCCAAGAGCTGCAGCAGCGAGCGACCCATCTGGCGCTGTTGGGCCCGCAGTTCCGGCGCCTCCCGTTGGGCCAGCAACCATCCATCCAGGTCGCGCAGCTGCGCTTCGCCACTACCACTGGAATCCGCCAGCCAGGCCCCATGCGACAGCCCCAGGGGCCCGAGGGCCGCC
>Ga0209088_10002588_pt1 | contig 11006 bp, 7 predicted proteins | sample S_140625_EF_Meta_FD_187324 | JGI IMG/M metagenome (GOLD analysis project Ga0209088, IMG submission 187324) | Freshwater microbial communities from Lake Simoncouche, Canada to study carbon cycling - S_140625_EF_MetaG (SPAdes) (version 2) | ecosystem: Environmental > Aquatic > Freshwater > Lake ...
CCGCTTTCGACATGTCGCACATCGCGGGAACGGAATGTGATGGTGTTTGCGCCATCACCATGCGTCCCGAGCCTGGTCACGTTCGTGTTTCCGATTTCTCCGAATGGCGCGAAGCACATGAAACAGTCGTCATCGCCGATCGTATTTCTCGTCCAGCAGACCTGGCAGCTATCGCACGTTCGATGGCAGCGTTCGGACTCAAAAGACTTCTTCTTTCTTCTGGGACCGAAAATTTAGCGTTTAATTCCGATACCTGGACGCTCGCGCAAGGCGCGATGGAACACGTGCGCATTATGCGCGCCGCGGCCCTTGGTGGATTACTTAAACTCGTTAAAGAAAAATGCTGTGTGGTAGCGCTGACTGGTAAAATCGGTCGCAAGATTGACCTAGGAACCCCCGTTCGCGTCCCCGGTCGACACATCGCCCTCTTGATCTCCGGAAACGAGCTAGACCCCGATTTACAGCCTCGAATTGAGCATACCTATCGCTTCCCCGGCCTCGTAAACAACCTGCCTCTAAGCTTAGCCGAGGCCGCCCCGATTGCCATCGCCTGGATTGCCTCAACGCCCCAACCCCGTGAGGATGGATTTTTGGCACGTAAAAGGGCTCGTCACACCAAGTCACCTGAGATTAAACCTCCCAGCGAATAATTTAAGATGTCTAACCAACAACCCAATCCCGATGAGAGCGTCATCTCACTTCAGAATATTAGCCGAAGTTTTCTGACTGCTCTCCAACGTCAACACGACATGTTGGCATTCACTCTCGCCGGCGTGCGCACGTCCGATGCGAAGATTTACGATTACTATTCGAACGTCTCGCGCATCATGCCAGCACCCGCTGCGCACCTCACCCACGATCAGATGATTGCCTACTCCCGTGGATTACTCTTACGCACCAGCATTAACGACCTCTTAGCGCTTTCCGCGGAGGTGATGAATCAAGTTCACCTGCTTTGTCTCTTAATTAGAACTCGTGGTCACAATACCGAAAGCAATGCTGAGGCCGATAAAATCATCGGACAAAAACAAGAGGCCTTCGTCAGAATGAAACTCCAAGAGAAGTTTAACGAATTTGAACAGACTTATAATATTATCAGTGAACTCGAAGACGCCATCTTCAGCATCGCCGCCGCGCTGAGAGTTTTAGCCCGTACCGGCATGGTGACCAACGATGATATTTCACCCGATGGTTCACTCACCCTTGAATTTAAAGCAATGAAGGATATCGAAGCTCCAGACTCGACTGAAGCGGGTGCTAAAAAAACCAAGATGGTCGACACTCAGCGCACCTTCCGTCCAGGCGAAATGCTTGATTTAACCGACGAAGAATTACTGGGCTTAAATATCACTGTCGCGAAGTTCTTCCATAGTCTTTTCCGATCGGTCGATGAGTTTGGACGCGAGCAGCTGGGCGGCAACAAGTAGAAAGTATGCACGAGAACACCCACTCATCCCTGACACGACTTCCGTGGCTTTGGGTCTTGGGCGGTTTTCTTTTTCAAACCATTCCGGCGGCCTTGCGCGATGAAGCCCTGCCCGTCGTACTGAAAAATCACGGAGTCAATGATGCCACCATCACTCAAGTGGTCGCTGTATTAGGATTAATCGTCGCTCTTAAAATATTTTGGGCACCCTTCCTCAGTCTCCCCGGAAAACCACGCACACTCATTATATCGAGCCAGGCAGGTATGATTGTGTGTATTCTTCTACTCAACCATTTCATTGGATTAGGAACAGCAACCCCAGCGTTCGCCCTAGTCTTGTGTGTCCTGACTTTATTATCTGGCGGACATGACTACCTTCTCGATGGCTATTACGTTCATTCGTTGAATGACAATCAGCGCGCGAAATATTCCGGGCTACTTAATTTCGCTTCAAAACTTGGGCAGGTTTTAGCCGGTCCAGGATTAATCTACCTCGCATGGTTTTTTCATACTCATTCAAACACGAACGCGAATGTATTGCAGTTAACTCTCTTTTGTTTAGCCGCATTTAGTTTAGTCATTCTTTTCCTTACTCAGTGGGGCTTCACTCGTGAACCCAAGGAAACTATCTCAGAAAATCAGGATAAGTTATCGATGCTCAAAGCTATGGGTGGAGCACTCAAATCGCTCTATCAAGACTCGAGACTACCCATCATCATTGGTCTCATCTTTTTCTATCGAGCCAGCGAGGTCCATATGAACCATGTAATTAAACTCTTTGCCAAAGCGGGTGTAGTCCAAGGTGGACTGGGACTCGATGACGAAACCTACGCATACTTGCGTATTACTACCGCAATACTTGGACTCGCGATCGGCGGTATCATAGGCTCGGCGATTATAACTCGTCGAGGCCTCGCTCAATCCCTCGTTCCTCTGGGCATCTGCATGCATCTGCCCCTTATTGGAATCAGCTGGTTATCGTTTAATATAAATCCACTGCCTTCACTCACCGTCATTTCTGTTATTTTCTTTATCGAGTACTTGGCCTTTGGTGCCGGTCTCTGTGCATTAATTTTAGCGATGATGAAGCTCGCCGCCGGACCTCAAGCTGCAGTGAGATACGCGTTACTATCTACCCTCTCATTAATTGCTGTCTACCTCCCAGGACTTTGGGCCGGTAAACTCTCCAACCAACTCGGGTATTCAGGTTACTTCCTCGTAGCACTAGCTTTAGCCATTCCTGGCATTGTGGTAGCTGTCTTAGCCGCCAAGAAATTAGAAGAAGCTTAAGCTTTCTTGGGCACGACGATTAATTGCTGCGCGTGGGATAGTTTAAAATATTTCTGAGCATAAGCTTGGATCTGCTTACTGTCGGTTTCATTCATCCGACGTTCCCATTCTGCGTCGAAATTCGCACCGAGGCCAACGAGCTCGCGGGTGAGGGCGCCCTGCATGCGACGGCCCACGGATTGACGGCCCTGACGACGCGATACGCGTAATCGGCGTTTCGCATCTTCAATCTCATGCTCTTTAAATTCGCCTTTCGATAATCGCGCCAACTCACCCTTCATCTCATCGATGACCTGCTGAGCCGCTTCTTGGGTCGTCCCACCATAAAGATAAAACATACCTTGGTCAGCCGTCTCAACCCGCGTTGCACCAACAAAATAAGCTAAGCCCTTTTCTTCACGTACTCGTTGGAAAAGTCCACTGGCCATGCCACTCAACAATTCCTCAATCACATTAGCTGCAGTGACCATCGTTGGCGCAAAACCACAATGAGGGAACGCTAAACAAACCACGGCTTGTTCGCCTACCGCGGTGAACTGATCTTGGCTGCTAGCCTTGATAGCATGCTGCTTAAGCGTCTCTTGTTTAAATTCCACTTTGGGTAAGCTACCAAAATATTTCTTCACGAAATCTAAGGCGACTCGACGATCAAACGAACCACTAATGCCGATTACCAAATTAGAGGAGACGACTAACTTTTGGTGTAATTCGATAATATCTGATTGTTTGATTTTTTCGATAGTTTCGGGCGTGCCACCCGCATCAATACTCAGCGGATGATTTCCGAAAAACTGTTTCAATAAGCGGAGTCGGGCTTTCTCAACAATATCATCCGCTGCCTCCTTGCAGGCGGCAATTGCACTGGCTTTTTCCGACTCAAAAGCGTCGCTCAATAATTTTGGAGTGAGCACACCGTTCTTAACCAGCTCCGCGATTTGTTCGAAATCAGAACTCAAAGCTTCGCCCCATAAGCCACAAGACAACTGAGAGCCAACGTCGGCAAAAGTCGCACCAATGCGATCAACGATTTGGGCAACTTCTTGTCTGGTATGCCTTACGGTATCGCGAGTTAACAAGGTTGAGAGAATTCCGGTCGCACCTCTTTTTGCGTCATCTTCATAAGCAATACCAGCCGAGAAATAGACCCCGAAGCCAGCCTTCGGTACCGAATGGTCCTCTTGCAGGACAAGACGCACCCCGTTCTCGAGTGTAATCACTTCGAATGAATCAGGAGTTTTAATTTTAGGTTTTGTATCCGACGTTGCCGTAGACTTTTTAGCATTCATCACCGCGAAGGTAACAGATTCAGGTTTCAAATAGTTGCGACCGACTTGGGTGAGATCGTCCGGCGTTAAACGCGCCAATTCTTCGGCGCCGCGCAGTGGCCAAGCGTGGTCATACCCAATACAAGCGGCATAAGCACTACGGGCGGTCGCTGCATGAATGGTTTTAAGTCCATTAACCATGGCGACGACTGTTTGCCGGCGTACTTTTTCGAATTGTGCCTGGCTCACTCCAGTTTCCTGAAGTTCGTGAATTTTTTCTAAAATAGATTTCTCAATGACCGTGTGATCGGCATGCGCATCGCCAATCCAACTCAACCAAGCTAGGCCAATATCTTTTAGACCCATGGCATGGGCATCAATCGCGTGAACCCACTTTTTGTTTTCCCGAAGTTCGTCCCAAAGAATCGAACTATTGCCGCTGCCGAGCACGCCTAAGAATAAATCGATGGCGCTGCGATCTTGGGCGAAGAATCCTGGAATTTTCCACGTCGCTACGCCCTTACAGATTGAAACATCACGAGCGACCTCGACGCGGCGAGGTGCAGCCATGGGCGGTTCAATCACGGGCACTTCTTGAATTACGGGATTTCTGGAAAATCGTCCAAACCATTGCTCTACTGATTTAAAGACTTCTTCGGAGTCCATCGAACCACCGATTGCGAGCACCACATTTTCAGGTGCATATCGGCCTTTGTGGTAAGCCCGCAAATCATCGGGTGTGATTTTGATAAACAGGTCTTTGTGCCCAATGATGGGATGTCGCATCGGATGCACATGCAGTGCTTCCTCTAAAATCTTTTCCGCAAAAATACTATCATGCTCATCATCACGCATGGCGATTTCACGCAGGATAACATCTCTTTCTACTTTAGCGTCTTCTTCACTAATTAACGGATCAAAAACCATTTCCGAGATAGCTTCCATCGCCGTTGCAAATCCTTCCTCGGGAGCATCCACATAATAAACCGTTCGGTCAAAAGTCGTATACGCGTTCGAACTTCCACCCACGCGGTGAATGGCTTCGGTGAGTTCACGATTTCCAAAGCGGGCGGTGGCCTTGAATACCATGTGCTCCAGATAATGCGAGATGCCTGATCCTTCCCATCTACCCTCTTGTGCACTCCCCGTGCGTACCCAAGCTTGCACGGTGCAAAGACCGATACCGGGGCGGTGAGTGTATAATACTTCGAGACCATTCGTGAGGACTCTTCGTTCCGGGGCCGGCCCAGCGATTTGCGTAAAGTTCAGTCCTTCTAAATAAGCCATAGGTTAGACATAAGCATTGTTCAGACGGGAGCAAGTTCGACCCACTAGATTCATATTTAAACAGTGAAATCAAATGCGGTTGAGAAAATTTACGCCTTTTCCGGGGATACTATGACAATTTCTTTGCACCCACTGCCGTTAGTTGCACAACTAAACCCTCGAAGTATGTATATCCCACCAGAAATTCGTTCCCAGCTTGAAGAGATCGAGCGTCGGTCAGGATATCTTTGGAAGTTCTTAGACGTTGCAGGTAAACAAACAAAGATTGCTGAGCTGGAAAATCAAATGACCGCCTCCAACTTTTGGGACAGTCAAAAATCAGCGCAAAAAGTAATCTCCGAATGTAATAATTATAAAACTGTCGTGGCGCCACAAGTTGCCTTCAAACGCAAACTCGAAGACACCAAAACTTTAGCGGAGATTATCGTCGAATCACCCGATGGTACCGTGGATGCTGAAATGGAAGAACTTCGTAAAGCAGCAGCCGACCTTGCTTTAGAAGTAGCCGATCTCGAAATCGCCTCATTCCTTTCCGGCCTCCACGATAAATCCAACGCCATCGTCACCATCAAGGCAGGCGCGGGCGGTACCGAGTCCAACGACTGGGCCGATATCCTTTTCCGAATGTACACCCGCTGGGCCGAACGCCGTGGCTTTAAAATTGAAATTGAAGACGTCGCTGAAGGTGATGGTGCTGGAATTAGCCAAGCCACCTTCCGTCTCGAAGGTCCTAATGCCTACGGTTATGTAAAAGCTGAACGAGGCGTCCATCGTCTCGTCCGTATTTCGCCGTTTGATGCGAATGCCCGACGTCACACCTCGTTTGCGTCGGTCGACGTCGTGGCGGAAATCGATGACGATATCGAGGTCGAAATCGAAGAAGCAGATCTCCGTGTCGACGTATATCGCTCCAGCGGTAAAGGCGGACAGCACGTGAACAAAACTGAATCCGCCGTCCGTTTAACGCACATCCCTACGGGCTTAGTCGTCGCCTGCCAGCGTGAACGCTCCCAAGTAAAAAATCGCGCCCTGGCCATGAAAATTTTACGTGCCCGTATTTACGAAAAATTACTGGACGATAAACGTACCGAGATGGAACGTTACTACGGCGAAAAAGGTGATATCGGTTGGGGCAATCAAATCCGCTCCTACGTTTTCCAACCTTATCAGATGGTGAAAGATTTACGTACCGGTGTTGAAACCGGAAATATCCAAGCCGTGATGGATGGTGATATTGATGCCTTTATCAATGGCTGGTTGCGAGCCGGTGGACCCCGTACACGTAATAAAGATATTAAAATCGACGATTAAAGCCCATGCCTTCGCAACAAGTTCTCCGTCAAAAGTTATTAGAGCCACCTCTTTTCGCAGAGAAGATTTGGAAGCTTTCGCCTGAACCTTGGCCAATCTCCGAAGCACAGTTAAAAGAAATTAAAACTATCGGTGCAGCCTGCTATAGTTATCAACAAGCATTGGAGCGTCTCTATGTTCGCTCCTTCACTGATAAAAAGATTTTAAGAAACCGCGATATCCATGCTAAGTGGGTAGCAACTTACTTAGATCGTTTTAAGCCTCAAGGACTCATCGATCATGGGAGACACCGGATGATTAAAGGTCAGACCCCTTTAGTTCTCCGACCCGATTTACTGATCACCGACCAAGGCTTTACGATGTCGGAACTCGATAGTGTTCCCGGTGGGATTGGCCTCACTGCGTATCTCAACGAAGTATACGCGGAAGATTTCCCGAACTTAATTGGCGGTGTCGATATGCCGAAAAAGTTTTATCAAACGCTACAGCGTCTCACCCCTAACGTTAAGTTTCCTTTAATCGCCATCGTCGTCAGCGAAGAATCGGCAACTTATCGACCCGAGTTTGAATGGCTCGGAGAAAAACTAAGAAACGATGGTCACGATGTTCACGTGGTCGACCCTTCGCAGATCATGCAGATGAGCGATGAGTCGTATATTCCGGTCGATGGTGCTCCGAGAAAAGTGGATCAGATTTATCGGTTCTTTGAATTATTCGATTTAGCCAACGTGAAAGGCGCGGATGGATTATTCAATGGCATTGAAGCTGGAAAAGTCGTGCTGACTCCACCGATGAAAGCATTTCAAGAAGAGAAGCTTGGTCTGGCCCTTCTCCACCACCCTATTCTCTCAGAGTTCTGGAAAGAAAATCTGCCTGAAGATCATTACGAAGCTCTGTATAAAATTGTTCCAAAAACATGGATCATGGAACGGACGGAACTACCACCTACCGCTGTTTTACATGCTCCGCAGATTAATGGACGTCCGATACGCGATTGGGCTGAACTCGCCGAAGCCTCACAGCGCGACCGAAACTTTATTATCAAAGCCAGTGGCTTCCATGAAACGGCTTGGGGTGCGCGCAGTGTGACTTTAGGTAGCGATGTATCGCGGGAACAGTGGCTCGAAGCGATTGAGAATGCCTTGGATCCCGAAAACGAAACCTTCCACGTCTTACAAGAATACCACAAACCAAGACGACTCTCTCACCCCGTTTATAATGAAGATGGTACCGTGGCTAATGCCGAAGGACGTGTTCGTCTTTGCCCTTATTATTTCGTGAATGGTGAAACCGTTGAGCTCACCGGTATCTTATCAACTTTCTGTCCGGCTGATAAAAAGATTATCCACGGTATGAAAGATGCGGCCTTATTACCCTGCCAATTAGTCACGGCTTAATTCAGCCGTGCCTTGCCAAAGTCTAAAATAAACTTAGTTTTGGACTATGCGAATGTTTGCCCTGTGTCTACTGCTACTGGGGAGACTAATGCCTACAACATGGGCGGCGGCGCATACCGAAGTTGAATTAGTTAATTTAAGTCAAAAAGTTGAAGCAGGTCAGACTGTGCGAGTCGGATTAAAATTTAAGTGTGAACCTAATTACCATATCTATTGGAAAAATGTGGGAGATGCGGGCACCCCTCCCACGATAACCTGGAAAGAGAATACCGATGTAAAATTTGGAAATACCTTCTGGCCCGGTCCGCACATTCTCGATCAGAAAGGCGTGATTAACTATGTCTATTCAAATGAAACGATCATCGTGTTCGAAGGTAAGGTTTCATCGACCGCAAAAAATCAGATTCAGTTAGAGGGACTCGTCGAATGGCTGGAGTGCAATGAGAGTGGCTGCTTCCCCCAAGAAAAACAGGTAAGCTTAACGCTGAATTTAGGGACTAATAATAAGGTTACCGAAATTGATTCCAAACTTTATCCGGATTTAAATCCGCCCGTGGCAGCAACGGCTCGAATTGAAGACGAACATTTATTTGTAGATGTTCCTCAAAATCTTGGCCCCAAAGGATACAATCTCAAAGGATTCTTTCCGGAACGTCCTTTTATCTCAGCCACCCGCGTCGCGATGGCTCTATATCTTCCCAATCAGGTTAAATTCAATCTGCATGACGCTCCCGAACTATTATCGGCGGGCCCGATCAGTTTTGTCGCCCAAAATGCGCAAGGAAAGTTTATCAAAGTTAATGTTAAATTAAGCACCGAGGAGTTTAGTGCTGTCAGTAAGTCCACGAAGTCCGTTGACGACTCTCTCATCTGGCAACCCTGGTCGATTGAGGCCCAAACCAAAGCCCTCAATCAGGGTAAAATCGTGTATATCGATTTTACCGCACGTTGGTGCGCCACCTGCCAAGTCAATAAACGCGTTTATAACGACGAAGAAGTCATTCAGAGTTTACAGAAGAATAACGTCGTACTCCTTCGCGCCGATTGGACGAAAAAAGATTCTGCAATATCAGCTGAACTAAAAAAACATAATCGCGAAGGGATTCCGCTGAATATTGTTCTTAAAAGTCAACGTGATCCAATTATTCTTTCCGAAGTTTTAACCAGCAAGGAAGTCATCAGTGGCATTGAGGCGGCGGTGTTTAATCAGCCCTATAAATCAAGCGATGCCTCACACCCCTTCTGGGTCTGGTTACTCCTCGCCATGGGTGGAGGATTTATTCTTAACCTCATGCCGTGTGTTTTTCCGATGATTGGCATTAAGATTCTCGGTTTTGTGAATGATGCCGGAGCTAAAAATAAAACCATCCTCATGCATGGTTTACTTTATACCCTCGGAGTTGTCGTCAGCTTCATCAGTCTTTCCATTCTGATTCTGATTCTGAAAAATACCGGCAGTGCCGTCGGTTGGGGTTTTCAAATGCAGTCCGCTGGCTTTGTTTTAGCGACGACGGTATTGATGGTGATGATGGGTTGGAGTTTCTTGGGACTCTTTGAAATCGGATCCAGTTTCGCTGGCACAGTCGCCCAGTCTAATCAGTCCTCCGGATCTTTGGGCGCCTTCCTCTCTGGCGTGCTCGCCACCGCCGTAGCCACACCTTGCACCGCGCCTGGACTCGGTGCCGCCATCGGATTCGCTCTGGATGGCCAACGGAGTAATTTAGAGACGATATCGCTCTTCATTGCGATGGGTCTCGGTATGGCCTCACCTTATTTATTTTTATCAGTTTTTCCTAAGTTAACCCGCTTCCTCCCCAAGCCTGGTGCGTGGATGGAAACGTTGAAAAAAGTTTTAGCGTTGCCGCTCTTTGCCTACGCCGCATATCTATTGTGGGTGCTCAACGGAATTAGCACGAACGCAAATTGGATACGCGACATCTATATCGGACTAATCCTCGTTTCCGTATCATGTTATGTGTTTGGGAAATGGGGTGCCGTTCACCAACCAGACAAAACGCGTAAAATCGCTGGGTGGACTTCAGCGATTCTACTCGGGGCGACTTTAATCTATCTGTTTGGCAAGATACCGAATTAAAGCGCGCTCACAGGTGCTGGCGCAGAACCAGAACTTACTGCAGGAGCTACAGGTTTCGACGCACCCGAACGAATGGGTCCGGAATAATTAGCATCTACGACGATTGCTTTACGATCTCTGGAACCTGAATCACGACCGGCAGCAGCTTTGTCTGCTTCTTGTTCTCCGAGTGCAAGAACTTCAATGTTCGTCTCGGTGCTACCCACTTTAACTAAATATTCGCGAACGGATTGCGCACGGCGATCGGAGAGACCTAAATTATATTCTTCGGTACCGAATTGGTCGGTGTAACCGGCAATGATGAGTTTGGTATTTTGAGCCTGACCCGAAATCGCATCGAGCTTTGCACGCTCTTTGGAATCGACGGTGTATTTATCGAAACCGAAATAAACGGTGGTTAAGATTGCTTCAGGAGGAATGTTTCCACTGCGAATAGCTTCAGCCATCGAACCAAAACCTGATCCGCGCATATCCATTCCAGCATTAGATGCAGAATTGCTGCCGCTCCAATCGGAAGGCATTTTAGAAGGACCACAGCCCACTAGAAGAATCGATGCTAAGATAGGAAAGGTTAACTTTTTCATATTGAGGATTAGAAAGGAGAAATTTTTGAGTGTCGCAAGCCTCTACTGACCTAATAGCGAGGGATTTGCGTGTCTACCTTGAGGGACCACTGTTCAATTCCACCCTTTATATTCGATGCTAAATGGTAGCCTTTTGAACGTAGAAACTGCGTGGCTCGCATGCTTCTACCCCCGTGGTGACACATAATAAGCACGGGACGATCGGTAGGAATACTAGCCAATTGATTAGGGATATCTGCCAAAGGAATTAAGCGAGCCTGGGCAACGCAACAATGCGCATGCTCGTCGGGCTCACGCACATCAATCAACAGGGGTGGCTGTGATGAACTCAGTTGTTCATGAGCTTCAGTC
>Ga0209088_10002593_pt1 | contig 10997 bp, 10 predicted proteins | sample S_140625_EF_Meta_FD_187324 | JGI IMG/M metagenome (GOLD analysis project Ga0209088, IMG submission 187324) | Freshwater microbial communities from Lake Simoncouche, Canada to study carbon cycling - S_140625_EF_MetaG (SPAdes) (version 2) | ecosystem: Environmental > Aquatic > Freshwater > Lake ...
AACCAGGAAGGTGGTGGCCGTGATGGGCATGTAACGCCGCAGCCCCCCCATCAGCCGCATGTCCTGGGCCAGGACGGGCTCATGGCCCACCACCTCTTCCATGGCATGGATCACCGAGCCCGAGCCCAGGAAGAGCATGGCCTTGAAAAAGGCGTGGGTCACCAGGTGGAACATGCCGGCAACGGGGGCACCGCAACCCATGGCCAGCATCATGTAACCCAGCTGGGACACGGTGCTGTAAGCCAGACCCTTTTTCAGGTCCTGCTGGGTAAGGGCGATCGAGGCGCCCAGCAACAAGGTGATCGTGCCAATCACGGCGATCACGGCCTGGACGGCGGGAAAGGGGGAATAGACCGGCTGCAGGCGGGCCACCAGGAACACTCCGGCCGCCACCATGGTGGCCGCATGGATCAGGGCGGAGATGGGGGTAGGGCCCTCCATGGCGTCCGGCAGCCAGACATGGAGCGGAAACTGGGCCGATTTGGCCATGGGGCCCATGAATACAAGCAGGCAGAGCAGAACGGCCACCCCAGTCGATAGGGATCCGTTGGCGACAGCCCCCTGGAGGCGGATGCCGATCTCTTCAAAGCCGAAACTGCCGGTGGCCCAGAACAGGCCCAGAATGCCGAGCAGTAGGCCGAAATCACCGACACGGTTGACCACAAACGCCTTCTGGGCGGCATTGGCGGCGGCATCTCGGTCATACCAGAAGCCCACCAGCAGGTAGGAGCACATCCCCACCAGCTCCCAGAAGACATAGATCTCCAGCAGGTTGGGGCTGATGACCAGCCCGAGCATTGAACTGCTGAACAGGGCCAGGTAGGTGAAGAAGCGCACATAACCCTTGTCATGGGCCATGTAGCCATCGGAATAGACCATCACCAGCACGGCAATGGTGGTGACCAGGGCCAGCATCACGGCCCCCAGGGGGTCAACCCGGAAGCCCATCGGCAGGTTGAAGGTGCCGGCGCTGGCCCAGTTGAACAGCATCTCTGTGGGGCCTGCCCCTGCCAGTTGTTCCGCCAGCACGGCGTAACTGAGTACAGCTGCCGCCCCGACACAACTGATCAGGAACAGGGCCACCGGCTTGCGCAGGCGATTGATGGTGCGATTGAAGCTGATCAGACCGAGACCCGTGAGGCAGGCGCCCAGCAGGGGGAGCACTGGGATCAGCCAGGCGAGCTCAGAAGCGGACGGCATCCTCAGGGGACGGCTGCATGGAGTGTAGGCAGGTCCGGCAGAGAGGGCTCAACCCAACCAGTGGGCCAAGGCCGTGCGTTGGAAGCTGGTGGCCGCCAGTCCGATGCTTGGGTGCGCCCACCACAACAGCCCGATGGCCACCCCAATCCCCAATTGGGCTGGCCGCAAAAATTCGGCCAGCACGAGTTTTTGTCGTCCATCCAACACCGCAGCGAAGGGCACGACGGAGGTCTGGGCCTGGAGTTCGCCTGCGGCACTGCCAAAGCGTTGCCGCAGGCGGCGATCGCCATGCCAAATGGCAAAGAGATGGTGGGCAATCAACCCGAAGCAGGTGGCCACCATGAAACTGCTGCCGATCCACAGCAGGTGGGTGGCGCACCAAAGGATCTGACCGACGGCCTGGGGGTGGCGGCTGATGCGGATGATGCCGCTGCCATAGAGCCGCACCTGGGGGCGCAGCAGCGCCGGGATCTCTAACAGGTTGTAAGTGGCTGGATAGAGGAAGAAAAAGCTGATCGCTGAACCCAGCCAGACCAGGGGCACCATCCAGGGCCGGTCCTGAAGATTCCAGAGACGCCAACCGTCATAACGATGGGCCAGGAAGTAGGCGATCAACAGCACTGCAGCGGGGACGCTCGCCAGGGCAAACAAGAGGCGCCAGGCCCGGGCGCCGATGCGTTCTTCCGCCCAGGATCGCAGGGCAGCGCCACCGCTGTGCAGCACCGCGAAACCAAGCAGCAGGGCGAGCATTACCCAGGAACTGTGCTGGGACACCGGTGCAAGAACGGGGATCAGGACGGGCTCCATGGGGTGACTCCCGCAGCCACCCTAGAGTTTGTTGCTGCGTGCCGGTTCGGCCATCGGCTCTTCCCGGGCTCACCAGACTCCATGGCCGATCTGCCCTTCACCCTCGACCAGCTCCGCATCCTGCGGGCCATTGCCAGCGAGGGCAGCTTCAAGAAGGCGGCCGACAGCCTCTATGTCACCCAGCCTGCGGTGAGCCTGCAGATCCAGAATCTCGAGAAGCAGCTGGATGTGTCCCTCTTTGACCGTGGGGGGCGCAAGGCCCAACTCACCGAGGCAGGCCATCTGCTGTTGAGTTATTGCGACCGCATCTTGAGCCAGTGCCAGGAGGCCTGTCGGGCCCTGGATGATCTCCATAACCTCAAGGGGGGGTCTCTGGTGGTCGGGGCCAGCCAGACCACGGGCACCTATTTGATGCCACGCATGATCGGATTGTTTCGCCAAAAATATCCCGATGTCGCGGTGCAGTTGCAGGTTCACAGCACCCGTCGTACCGGTTGGAGTGTGGCCAATGGCCAGATCGACCTGGCCATCATTGGTGGCGAACTGCCTGCCGAACTCAACGACCTGCTGCAGGTGGTGCCTTACGCCAACGATGAGCTGGCCTTGGTGCTGCCCCCGAAGCATCCCCTGGCACGCCTGCCCGAACTGACCAAGGAAGACCTGTACAGGCTCGGCTTTGTTTGCCTGGATGCCCAGTCAACGACCCGCAAGATGGTGGATCAATTGTTGTTGCGCTCCAAGCTGGATGTGCAGCGACTCAAGATTGAGATGGAACTGAATTCCTTCGAGGCCATCAAAAATGCTGTCCAGGCTGGTCTTGGGGCCGCTTTCCTGCCGGTGGTCTCCATTGAGCGTGAACTGGCCGCAGGCACCCTGCACCGTCCCCCCTTGGCCGATCTGCTGGTGCGCCGCCAGTTGAAGCTGATCACCCATCCGGCCCGATACTGCTCCAGGGCGGCAGAGGCCTTCCGGAGGGAGGTGCTGCCTGTGTTCGCTAGCCCCGAGAGCCCCCTGCGCCAGGGCCTGGCCCGGGGTGAGGCACCGACGGCCTCTGGTGGGGGTTAACCCCTAGGAGGGCCAGGGGGGGAGGGGAATCCCGGTCAGAACTGGTCGGCTTCGGGGGTGATGCCGACGCTGCTATCGGGTGCGGCTCCGGCCACCCCTTTCTGCAGAAACTGGTTTTGGCTGGCATCGGTTTGGTAGACACAGCGCACGATGGGTTTGTCGCGGACTGAACCGACATAGGCAAAGGTGTTCATGCGCTGTTTGCATTCGCGCAGCTGCTCCGGCGTGATGGCCCCCTCTTTCTGCAACACGGTCCAGTTTTCCCGACGGATGACGCAGCCGGGCTTGAGGGTCGGTTGGGTGACGAAGCTGCTGCTCGGATTCATCGTGGTGTACATCTCCACATTGATCACAAAGGCGCTCGCTCCCCATTGGCGGCAGAACTCGGGATCGGGAACGGCCATATCGAGCTGCTGGCTGCTGGCGATGTTTCCCTGATTTCCCACGGTGGTGCTGGTCACGGCACTACCGATGCCAATGCCCACCACCAAGACTCCGGCCAGCACCGCCAGGGTGCCGACGTTGAACTTGAATCCCGGCCCCCCATCACCACCGCCGCCGGGACCTTTGCCGGATCCCGCAGGGCGGGCGCCTTCGCGACCGCCATAGGGCGGCTCCTGGCGCTTCGGCCCGTAGCGATCGCGCGAGCGATCGTCGTAGGAGTCGCCAGGGTTGTCGCGATAGGCCCCGGGACCTCGGTCCCGAAAGGCGCGTTCATCCGGACGGGAGCGGCTCAAATGGAGTCGGGGGTGCGTGGCAGCCCCATGGAAAAATTCTGGACGCGGGCCGCTGGGTTGTAGCGGATCTCGCCGGCCTGCAATAGCTGCCGGATGACCCCTTCCAGTTCAGAGCCGATGCGCCGCAGGTTGTAGTCGGTCAGATCGGCCCCAGCTTGGGCTTCGACAAGGGTGCGAAAGCTGGCATGCACCTTGGCCAGCGCCGCCTCATCCCAGAGAAACTCATTGTCCGGATCGATGTCCAGCGTGAGCTGGTCTGCATCGGGCAGGAGATCACCGTTTTCGACACGGGCCGTGAACAGCCTGACGTGGCGGGTGGTGGATTTGAGCAGGGTATCGGCCATGGGACGCCGGTTGCGCGGAAGAAGGGGGACGGAAAGAGGTGGTAACTAAGAGTCGCCGCTTGCGGCGTGGACTGACTCTAGGAACTCCTGGGGTCCGGGGGCTAGGGGCCCTGCCGACACGGTGCGGGGGCTTTGGCCGATAGGGTTGCCACCAGTTGGATGTTGCCGTCATGCGTGTCGCCATCGCTGGGGCCGGGTTGGCTGGATTGACTTGTGCCAAGTACCTCTGCGATGCGGGCCATACGCCGCTGATTTTTGAGGCCCGCGATGTCCTGGGGGGCAAGGTGGCCGCATGGCAGGACGAGGAGGGGGATTGGTATGAAACGGGATTGCATATATTTTTTGGTGCTTATCGCAATATGCGTCGTCTCTTCAAGGAGTTGGATATCGAAGATAGATTGCAATGGAAATCCCACTCCATGATCTTTAACCAACGCGAGGTGCCCGGCACCTACAGCCGTTTTGATTTCCCCGACCTGCCGGCGCCCTTGAATGGGTTGGCAGCTATCCTTGGCAATAACGATATGCTGAGCTGGCCTGAAAAAATTTCCTTCGGGCTGGGCCTGGTTCCGGCCATGCTGAGGGGCCAGGGTTATGTGGAGGCCTGTGATCAATATTCCTGGAGTGAATGGTTGCGGTTGCATCGCATCCCTGAGCGGGTCAATGACGAAGTGTTCATGGCCATGAGCAAGGCTCTCAACTTCATTAATCCTGACGAAATTTCCAGCACTGTCGTGTTGACGGCCCTCAATCGCTTCCTGCAGGAGTCCGATGGTTCTCGCATGGCCTTCTTGGATGGCAATCCACCCGAACGCCTATGTCAGCCCCTCGTCGACTACATCTCTGAACGGGGGGGGGAAGTGCAGCTCAATGCCCCTCTGAGGCAGATTGAGGTCGATGAAAAGGGGAGAGTCAAGGCGTTCCGCATCGGTGGGGTTCGAGGGCAGGAGCCCCAAGTGGTCGAGGCCGATGCCTACGTCAGTGCCATGCCGGTGGATCCCTTGAAATTGCTTTTGCCCGAGCCATGGAAATCCCTAACCTATTTTTCAAAACTGGATGGATTAAAAGGTGTCCCAGTCATAAATATCCATCTCTGGTTTGATCGTAAGTTAACGGATATTGATCATCTTTTGTTTAGTCGCTCTGATCTGCTAAGTGTCTATGCCGACATGAGTAATACCTGCCGGGAGTATGCCGATTCTGAACGTTCCATGCTCGAGTTAGTTTTCGCCCCAGCCCATGATTGGATCGGGCGTCCCGATGGGGAGATTGTTGCCGCAACCATGGAAGAGTTGAAGCGCTTGTTTCCAGCCCATTTCCTGGGGGACAACCCGGCTATTCTTCGTAAGTCGATTGTTGTCAAAACCCCGCTTTCGGTTTATAAAACGGTACCTGGCTGTCAGCAGTTGCGTCCCGACCAACGCTCGCCGATTGATAACTTTTTCCTTGCGGGTTGTTACACCATGCAACGATATCTGGCTTCGATGGAGGGGGCCGTGCTCAGTGGCCGACTCTGTGCCGAAGCGGTGGATGCCAGTGGCCATCCCCCCGTTTCCGAAGGCGTTGCCACCGCCGCATTTGTACCCGTTTGAGTGTGACCCTTTCGTCGGCCCCCCAGGCAGGATTGCCCCTCCATCCAGGCCTGGATGAGGCCTATGAATTGTGCCGTCAAGAAACAGCTCGCTGGGCTAAGACGTTTTACCTTGGCACCCTGTTGTTGCCCCTCGCCAAGCGTCGGGCGATCTGGGCCATTTATGTCTGGTGTCGTCGCACCGATGAATTGATGGACAGCCCCCAAGCCCAGGGACTGCCAGCCGACGAGCTGGTGGCCCGCTTGGATGCATGGGAGAGCAAAAGTCGCCAGATGTACCAGGGTCAGGTGAGCGATGCCTTGGATCTGGTGATGGTGGACATGTTCCAGCAATTCCCCCAGTCTTTGCAACCCTATCTCGATATGATCGAAGGCCAGCGCATGGATGTGCGCTGCCAGCGTTATGCGACGTTTGCTGAGCTTGAATTATATTGTTATCGCGTTGCCGGAACCGTTGGCCTGATGTGTCAGGCCGTGATGGGCGTGGATCCCGCCTACACCACGGCGCCGTGGAGCGAGCATCCCGATCCGACGGAAGCGGCGGTGGCCCTGGGAATCGCCAACCAGCTCACCAACATTTTGCGGGATGTAGGTGAGGATCGGGAACGGGGACGTATTTATCTGCCCCAGGAAGATCTGCTGCGGTTCGACTATACCGAAACTCAGCTTTTTGGCGGAGTCGTTAATGATAACTGGCGTCGACTGATGGCATTTCAGCTCGAACGGGCTCGTTTCTGGTTCGCCCGTTCTGAAGCAGGAGTGCGTTGGCTTTCAGCCGATGCCCGCTGGCCTGTGTGGACCTCCCTACGCCTTTACCGTGGCATTCTCGATGTGATCGAGCGCCAGGATTATGACGTCTTCAGTCGCCGGGCCTATGTGCCTACGGCGGGCAAACTCCTGGATCTACCAGTATCCTTTTTGGTGGCTCAGGTGCACTGATTCTTGCTGCGCCTGGTAGCCCCCTTCGCATCACTCCATCGGGGCCAACCAGCGCCGCAAGATCGGATTGACCCGTTCAGGGGCTTCATCGTGGGGGCAGTGACCCAATCCCTCCAGGACGACAAGTTCTTGAATGCAGGCAAACTGGTCGGCCCAGTGCTGTGCTTCGACGGGATCTTCCCAGGGGTCCCTGGCTCCCCAGATCATGCGTACGGGCACCGTAAGGCGAGCCAGGTGGTCGGGCGCGAGGTGATCTTCGAACAGATTCACGAAGCCGCGAAAGCTCTCCACCGCCCCCACTTCCAGGGCTGGCTTGAGCAGAATCTGCACCAGTTCGTCATCCAGATTGGCGCCACTGGGGTAGGCCTGGGCCAACACCTGGCGGATGAAGCTGGGGCGTCCCACAAAACGAAACAGGGGCGTCAGTAACCAGCGCTGACGAACCAGGCGTTTCACGAGGGGTCGGCTGGCCCGCTCCCATCCCGGCAGGCTGGAGAGGCGCCGCTCATCGAGGGTGCGTTGGGCGCAATCGATCAATACCACCTGGCAGGGGGGGTGGCCTGCACACTGGAGGCGATAGGCGGCCACCAGGGCGACGAGCGCTCCGATTGAATTGCCAATCAGCTGGACGGGCCCCGAAGGCACCACCTCCGTTATGAAGGCCTGCACCTGGTCCGCCCAGAGGTCGAAGCAGTAGCGGACGGAACCGGCCTCAGCCGGCTCCCCAAGCAACTGCGATCGGGGTTTATCACTGGCACCAAACCCAAGCAGGTCGAGGGCATAGACATCAAGTCCCGGATTGAGGTCCCCGATGTTGTGGCGCCAATGACTGACACAGGCACCGAACCCATGGATCAACAGAACGGAACCTTGAGCACCCTGGCTCGTGTCGGTTGCTTCGTGACGAATCCAATGAATACGGTGCGATCCCCAGGTCCAGGGGACCGGCGGGATGGCCGGCCCGGAGGCGGCCATCAGACTCCGACGGTCTGGTTGGCTAGGAGGTCCTTGAGCTTGGCCAGTTCGCCGGCCCACCGGGGGTCAGGGGCTTCGCTGTCCACGTTGTCGGTGTGTACGACCTTGTCGGCCGCACGACGCTGGGCGACGGGGGCGCCACTGGCGGGACGCCGATCGGTCGGGGCGGCTCCGCGGGCATCGCGACGCTCCGACACCTCGACCCGCAGGGTGTTGCCACCGAATTCACGACCATGAAGTTGGCCGATCAAGGCCTCAGCCAGCTTCTCGTCATCGACGTTGGCGAAGCCGAAACCACGGCAAACACCCGTCTCCCGGTCGGTCACGGTCTTGAAGCGAACGCCTTCGCCGACACCCTGGAACAGGGCCACCAGCTCGTTTTCGTCAAAAGTCTGCGGCAGGTTGCCGACGTAGAGGCGAACGCTCATGGGAGAAAGAGAGAGGGAAAGGAAGACTTCGGCAGGCGGTGGAATCACGCCATTGCAACAGATAGTTAATCACGTCAGCTCCCTTTCCCTGACCTGGAGCCAGCCTTCCGCTTTGGCTTGGATCAACAACTGGTCCTGGTTCTGGGCTGGGAGTCGGCCCATGGCCCGTTCCCGTTTCAAGTAGTCCAACAGCTGGCCCAGCAGGGGGCCGGCCGGAAGGTGCAGCAGTTGTTGCAGGGTGTGCCCGTCCATGGGGGCAGCGGGGTGGAAGAGGGGGTCGTCGGGGTCGCGCCAGCGGCCCAGGGCCGTTTCGGCCTGGCTGGGCTCCAGATGGAGCAGCAGGGCGGGCAGGTCCGACTCCAGATCGACCTGCAGGCGGAAGCGATCGTCCTCACCCAGTCGCTCCAGTGCGCCACCGATCCCAGCTCCCTGGAGGCGTCGCAGCCATTGGTGCAGGCTGCCGACCCTTTTCTGCAGCCGGCGACTGGCCTGGAGTCGACCCAGGCTGGCCGCGTCGAACAACAGGGCGAGTCGTGCCACCGGGAGGGCGGTGAGCGCTTCGTCTGGCGTGAGGCCCCGGGCTTGGGCCTGGTCCGGCGTCAGCGCTGCCAGGGGCAATTCCGCGCTCTGTTGGGGAGCGTCGACGGCTAGCCAGGGTTCCAGCAGGCCGTAATCCAGGGCCAGGGCCAAACCTTGATGGCCTGAGCCGCTGGTGGCCATGCGCTCTAGTTCGGCAAGCACCCGTTCTGGAGCCACCTGGGTCAGTCGGGCCCGGTGGTCCCGGATCCAGCGGCCGCTCTGGCCATCGATCGGCAGCGCCAGATCCCCCGCCAGTCGCATTCCCCTGAGCAACCGCAGGGGGTCGTCCACCAGATTGGCTTCACTGAGGGCCCGCAGCCGGCCCGCGGCCAGATCCTGGAGTCCATGGCAGGGATCGACCAGGACGGCCCCTTCGCTGCCCCGGGGCAGGGTCAGGGCGATGGCATTGATGCTGTAATCGCGCCGTTGCAGGTCCGTCGCCAAAGTGGCTCCCTCCTGCCGGGCAAGATCCACCGTCCAGCCGGGGACCACCAGCCGGGCGATGGAGCGCTCCCGATCCAGCACCACAACGGTGCCTCCGTGGCTTCGGGCCAGGGTCTGGGCCAGTCCGATGGCCTCCACTGGCACCACCAGATCCAGATCTGGCCTGGCGTTCAGTCGCCCCAGCAGGCCGTCCCGCACCGCTCCCCCCACCAGGGCGCTTCCCGGGGGCAGTTCCTCGAACGGGATCGGCCATTGGGGGGGGTCGAGCAGCTGCCACAGGGCCGGGGCCTGTTCCCCCGGCGGGCGGGTCAGAATGGCTTGAAGGTCGGGATCGGGCGGCATGTGCATCTGTGTCGATTGCCACTGGGTCGACCGATGCCAGGCCTATCACGCCGTCGAACGTCAGCATGGGGCTCCCCATCTCAGCCCAGCCCCGGATTGGCAGCCCCACGAGCCCCGCATCCATGTTCAGGTCAGGGATCTGCCTGAAGGAGGCGTGGGAGTGGAATGGGATGTGCGCGCCTGCGCTGACTTTCGCCCCGAGGTGGGCCGCTGGAGCCGCCTGAGGCCTGGGCAGGCCTTGCCAGCATGACGACCGCAGCGCTCGATTCCTGTCGTTGGTTGTTGGCCTTGCACAGCAGCAGTGATCTGCTGGGGGTGGGATTACAGCCCCTCGGCCAGGTCGAAGGCCCTGTGCTGGCGGTCTTTCCCGGGGGGCGGGACCTCTCCGCTGGTCTCCTCGGCGCCCTTGAGCAGGTTCTGCCCGCTGCGGCCTGGCCCTCCCTCGGCCGCCTGGCGGTGGCGATCGGGCCTGGGGGGTTCACCGGTACCCGCATCACCGTGACCCTGGCCCGCACCCTGGCCCAACAACTGGGGATTCCTCTGGATGGGGTGGGCAGTTTCCAGCTGATGGCCCAGCGCCTTCTGGCCGGCGATCAGAGCCCCGGATGCGGTCCCGTTGCCCTGGTCCAGGAGCTGCCGCGCCATGGATGGGTGGCGGGCCTCTATGGCCTTGATGCCCTGGCCCCGGGTGGTGTGGCCGAAGTCAAGGTTCCTCGCTTGTATCGCAGCGAAGCTGATCTGGAGGAGGCGATGGGGCCAGCACCGCGGCACCCGGCTATGGCCCTCGTGCCCCAAGATGTCGAGCAACTTTTGCGCTACTCCCAAGCGGCGGCCCTGGCCCAACGGCCCGGACCCTGGCAGTCGGTTTTGCCCCTCTATCCCACCAGTCCGGTCGAGGTTGGGCACCCTTGAGCCGCACCGCCCCGTCACGGCGGGCCCAGCGTCCGCCGCCACCGAATCGGATCGCCCGCGATCCCCAGGTTCGAGGCCGCCCCCGCGGCCGCGGCCGCCGGCGGAGCCGGGGCCCTTCCAGGCTCCTGGTTGTCGGGGGACTGGCCCTGCTGTGGCTGTCGCGGGGGTGGTGGTGGCCCTCGCCACCACCACCCCAGATGATTCTTGTCTTGGGGGGCGATACCCAGCGGGAAATTGTTGCTGCCCGATTGGCCCATCAGGATGGCCTGCCCGTGATCGTCAGCGGCGGCAGCAATCCGGAATACGCCCATTGGCTGTTCCGGGAGCGGGAGGGTCTGGCGCCGGATCAGGTGCAACTGGATTACCGGGCCCGGGACACCCTCGGTAATTTCACCTCGCTGGTCGATGATCTCCGCCGGGCCCGGATCCGCCATGCCCTGCTGGTCACCAGCAGTGACCACATGAACCGAGCCCTGCTGGTGGGCCGGATCGTGGCCGGCAGCCGGGGCATTCAGCTCACGCCGGTGCCCGTGCCCTGCGGCCAGTTCTGTGTGGTCGAAGGCAGGCGCAAGGTCTGGGGGGACGGGGCCCGGGCCCTGCTGTGGGTGCTCAGTGGCCGCGATCTGAGGGGCTG
>Ga0209088_10002597_pt1 | contig 10991 bp, 7 predicted proteins | sample S_140625_EF_Meta_FD_187324 | JGI IMG/M metagenome (GOLD analysis project Ga0209088, IMG submission 187324) | Freshwater microbial communities from Lake Simoncouche, Canada to study carbon cycling - S_140625_EF_MetaG (SPAdes) (version 2) | ecosystem: Environmental > Aquatic > Freshwater > Lake ...
TCGTTCGCAAAAATCTTCACCGACTGCTTGGTGCCCACGGCGTAGCTGCCGGTGTAGACCGTGCCATTGCCCTGCACGGAAAAAACCGGCGTGGTCAAAGAACCAAATTGGTTGAAGGTGACCGCCGCGATCCGTTTTGCAGCGGAACCCCCCGCGGTCGCGACGGCACTATTCCAAGCCAGCAAACCGATGTTGATCGGCTGGGTGCCGGTGGCCGAGGGCGTGGCGTTGTTATACAGATCAAAGGCAACCGCCAAAGTGGTCTGCCCGCTGGCGCCGGCATTAAACTCCAACTGGCCGGACGAAGTCCCCACATCATTCAACCACGCGACCTTTCCGCCGGATCCGATGGCAGTGACGCCCGCGATGGCCGTGACTTGGCCCGATGCCTTTACCCCGTTGACCGAGGTGGCAACTGGAACGGTGGGAATGGCCACGCTCGTCGTGAGGCCATCAAAATTCTCGCTTAACAAATCGGTAGCCTGAGCGCTTGGCACAATCAACGCCATGAGCAGCGCCAAAAAAGGGCGCCCACACTTGAGCAGTGAGCCGCAAAGTCCGCTGAATAAACGGGAGTTCATGCAAATAATTTTCATCGGGGTAAAAGGAATCAGGCCCGCCCGCGCAAAAGGGACTGGCGATTTTGAAGCAATGGGGAAGGGGTTATTTATAGTTATTAAATAACGTCTAAACTATTCAACTCTTTTGGGCTGCGGGCGCAAAAAAACCGACTCTGGGCGGAGTCGGTGCACAAAAAAACGAAAGCGGAGGCATCCGCGCCCGGAAGTTCAGGACTTGGGGGCTTCGGGGGCCTTGTCGGCGGGCTTGGCGGGACCGGTGGAATCAGCGGGCTTTTTATCACCGCAGCCACTGCCGCAGCCTTCGTTGGCATAACCGAGGGAAACGACCGACAGGAGAGAAACGACGAGGAGGACTTTTTTCATAATGATTTTGTGGGGGTTGTTGAAGTTACAGGCCAGAAACACGAAGCCTAGGCCGTCTTTTCTATGACAACTGAACGTTAGGGTTGTTTCCAAAAAAAGCAAACCGCGCGTATTACAGTTTTCCCCCGAGAAAGTAGCCGATGATGGCGGCGACGTAGGCGGTCAGGCCCGCAAGGAGGAGACAGACCTCGATAAAGAACAGGCGCGTTTTGCGATCCCGGTAGCACACGATCTGGGCCAGCAGCGCGGCGTCATCCCCACCCTCTGGGCGGCGGAATTGCGTCACCCAGCGGATACGCAGCGAACCGCCCAGAATGAGTAACATGGAGCCCAAAACGAGAGCCAGACCGGCGGCCAGCGCCAGCCGTTGGAAATCTCCCGCCGCCGCGATGCGCGGACCGGAAAAGCCAGTGATGGTTAGGGCGAGGGTAGCCACGGTCAGGAGTAGCTGCGACCGGGTCTGGAGCACGCTAAACTGGCTGATGAGCAGGCGGAGCGCGCCATCCAACCCCGCCCCGACCGCCAGCAGATGGCGGGCTTCGTCGTGCTGGCAGGCGACAGGCTTCTCGGGGGCGGGAGACGTGGGCATGGTTGTAAGGTTTGTGGAGACAGGGCGAAAATCCAGCTCAGGGTTCAGACCCCGAGTCCGGAGCGCACGGGGGCGTCCGCGCCAGCAACGGCGAGGCGGATGCTCTCCAGGTTTTCACGAACTAAGGCGCCCATGGATTCGCAACACAGGTAGGCGGGGCGTTTATAGAAATCCGCCAGCCCCTCACGCAGCTCGCGCACGTGGTCGGGTGGTGCGATGGGGTCGGCGCTCATCGCCGCCAGCAGCATGGCCAGGCGGTCCTCGATGATAGCGGCGCGCTGGAGAATGATAACCTGCTCCTCGCGCTGGTATTGGCGGGCCGTCTCGATGCGAAGGTGCTTCGCGCAGAAGAGCGCGAGCGGGGCATTGTCCTTAAAGAACTGCGGCTTGTAGAGGTTGAGTCGGCCCTCGTAGCTCTGCTGGTCGAAGTCGAGCGCGCGCACGCGGATCTGCGCATCCTCGAAGTCGGGCGTCACCACCATGACGAAGTTGTAGGCACGCATGTCGCCGAGCAGGCGCACAAAGCTACGCTCATTAAATTTAACCAACTCCTTCGCCAGACGAACCGGCCGGATCTCGGGGCTTTGCAGCCAGCGGTCGATGAACTCGTTGCCCGGAATGCCGGCGATGTGCTCCTCGACGAGGGTAGCGCCGCAGGTGAGGAAATTGAGGCGATTGGGTGAGAGCAAATGCTCGAGCTCGAGGCCGTAGATGCGCGAGGCGTCACCGCGCTTCACGTAGAAGTGGTCGGGATTATCGTTGTAGGCGTTTACGATGCGGACACGGAAGGGCGCGGAGTTGCCGAAGGCGCAGAAGTCGATCCGGTCGATGTAGAGGTGCTGCATGACCGAGAGGTCGCCGTCCACGCGGAGGATGGCGTAGACGCGTTTCAGGTCCTCGTGCAGGCCCTGCATGTCCAGCCGGTCGTAGAACACGCTTTCCCAGAGCGAAGGTTTACCGCGCCCGTCGGAGAGGGGCACGCTATCAGTGAAGCGCCGCAGCCGCTCATAAGTGACCGGCAGATCGCGTTCGCGCCGCGTCCGCCGTAGGTAGGCGCGCAGCGCGTCGCTCACAGGAAAGGCCGGCTTCTTCTGCTGCAGGCGCCGGGCGTCAGGCGATTCGCGTTCGTCAGGCATCACAGAGGCAGGCTAGACTTGGCAGCGGCGGCGCGGAAGGCCAAAGCCTCGGACCGTGCAAGTTCAAGATCACGCCCTCGGTTTGGGAGAAGGTGGGCGCACGCCGACCGGAGAAGTTGCCGACGTTCTGTTTCCAGCAGGCGGGGGCATGGCAGGTAATTCCAGCCGGAGGTAGTCATACATCACGTGGCTGGCCTGGGCGGAACCGCCAAAGCGGAAGGTAAAGGTGTTTGGCCCAAGCTTGAGACGGGACACCGGGATAGTGACATCGAGGGTGGAATATTTCGCGTGGATGCCTTGGCGGAGAAGGGCGTTGCCGCCGTTGACCGGCGGGGAAAGTCGGGCGAAGGCCTTAGACTCGTTATTCAGGTAAAGCCAGAGACGGGCGTAGTGCGCGCTCGCAAAGGCGACGGTGAGAGTGGCGTTGCCGCTAACGGGTAAGGCCGGCAGCTCAAAGTTCACTTTCCAATCCCAAGCGACATAAGTGGTGGCAGCACCAGCGGTGACGGGGAGGGAGGTGTGGACGTAGTTCCAGTCGGTCGCGGGGTTGCTGACGCCGACGGTGTAAACGAGCGGGTTGGGCAGTTCGGCGACAAAGCTGTTCCATAGGAAGGGCTCGAAGTAGTCGTTGCCGTGGCGGAACTCGCGGGCGGTCCGGTCGGGCGTGCCGATTTCCCACGCGATGCTCGCGCCGGGGTGAGCAACGGTCCAGGTCAGCGTGCCCTGAGCGTTGGTGGCGCCGGCGGTGACTGACACGGCGGTTTTGGAGTATTCGCCCACCACGCCGTCGTTGTAGGCATAAAGCGTGTAGGAACCGGGACGGACGGCGGGAATGGTGAAGTTTCCCGAAGCGTCAGCGACGGTCCAGTATTGGTAGCCCTTGCTTTGGAACTGCCAGTTGCCGGCCACGTCCTCGGGTGCGGCGAGGCCGACGCGGGCGCCGGCTCCACTCACACTGAGCTTGAGGGGATCGTTGATCACCAATCTACCGCTCACGGTTCCGCGGCCGGCCGCGGCGGGATGGTCGGCGTTCACGAGCCAGGAGTAGGGCCAGGCGGCCTTTTCGGCGGCGACCTGGGCCTTGGCGTCGGCCCAGAGGGCGTCTCCGGCTTTCGTCGTCGCCGTGGTGCCGTTGCAATAAAGCAGGAACGGGCCGAACATTTTTCGCCACGACTCTCCGGCGGCCACGCTGATGCCGGAGGCGTTGTAGTGGTTGCGGCCGAAATGCATGAGGATGTAACTCTCAGAAAGCGTCAGGTCCTGCTTGGTCGGGCCATCGTTGAAATAGTCGTGGCCGCCGAGCACGAACCAGACGCCCTTTTTGGCGATGTCGCTGGCATGGCCCCAGGTGCCGATATCGAAGTAGCGCGCAGCGTAGGAATACTTGCCGTCATAGCGACCGGCGCGCACGCCGGTGTTGAGTTTGACGATCTCGGCGATGCTGGTGCGACTCGCCTGCCGGTAGTCGTAATAGGAGGGCATCTCCCAATTGCGGAGCTCATCAACGTAGGCTCGTTCAAAGGCGTAGGTGGTCGCGGTGTGGGGCAGCTTCCAGACGATGCGCCACTCGCCGACGGTGGCCGCGGGGTAGTCGGCGGGATGATCTAGGATAGCGAAGGCGTAGAGCCCAGTGTCACCACGGCGCAGCACCCAGTGGAGCTCGATATCGAAAACGTGCTTGAAACCGGCGGCCTTCCACGTGCGTTTGCACGAGATCTCCACCATATCGGCAGTATTGGTGACCACCGAGAAGACACATCGGCTCGGTTGCTCGTAACTTGGGCCGCCATCCATACTGTAGTAGATGGGGTTCGCGGGGTCGACCATCTGGTTGCCGTTAAATTTGTAAGAGGTAACTCGGCCGCTAGCCGGATCGATGGTCGCGTTGATCACCCCGTTATCGAGCGTCGCCGCGGTGGAGTTAAAAGCGAGGGTGACGTTTGGTCCTGCGCCCGCCGCGCCGCCGCCCGGATCGTTGGCCCGGGCTGAAGCTAAACACAGAATCGCCAAGCCGGATGCCATGAGGGCACGACCAAAACCAAGGGATCGCTGCAAAAAAAAATTCGAGGGCATAAGGGGATAGAGCCAATGCATTCGCCGGTTTCATAGCCCATTAGACCCCGCCGCGACAACCAAACAGATACCATAACGGCTAGGGTAAGCCGGCCTACAACTAGCACAAAACCACCCAACCACGCTTGCGTCGGTCGGTCCTGCGCACGTTTGCGGGAGTTTGAGGTTGGCCCGGGCCGCCCGCCAGCCTAGCGATTGTCCTTCCTTCCACCAACCATGCCCAAGACGCACTCCGACATCGGACTCATCGGCCTCGCCGTGATGGGTCAGAACCTCGCCCTTAATATCGCCGACCACGGCTTCCAAATCTCGGTCTACAACCGCACCGTGGAAAAGACCGACAAGTTCGTCGCCGAAAATCCCAACACCCCCGGCGGTCTCGTCGGCACCAAGACCCTCCAAGAGTTCGCCGCCTCCCTTTCCAAGCCCCGCAAGGCCATCATCCTCGTTCAGGCCGGCAAGCCCACCGACGCCGTGATCGACGGGCTCACCCAAGTCTTCGAGCCGGGCGACATCATCATCGACGGCGGCAACGCCCTCTGGACCGACACCATCCGCCGCGAAAAGGCCCTCAAGGAAAAGGGCTTCCTCTTTATCGGCTCCGGCGTGTCCGGCGGCGAAGAAGGCGCGCGTTTCGGCCCCTCCCTCATGCCCGGCGGTGACAAGGCCGCCTTCAAGCACCTTGAGCCCATTTGGAAGGCCATAGCCGCCAAGGTCGACAAGAAGACCGGCAAGCCCCTCATGGGCGCGAAGCCCGGCAAGCCCGTCAAGGGCGGCGTGCCCTGCACCACCTACATCGGTGAAAACGGCGCCGGCCACTACGTGAAGATGGTCCACAACGGCATCGAATATGGTGACATGCAGATGATCTGCGAGGCCTACTCCCTCATGCAGGGCCTCCTCGGCCTGAAGCCCGCCGAGATGGGCGAGATTTTCTCCCAGTGGAACAAAGGCGCGCTCGACAGCTTCCTCGTCGAGATCACCGCCGACATCCTCAAGCAAAAGGATCCCGTTACGAAGAAACCCTTCGTCGACGTCGTCCTCGACACCGCCGGCCAGAAAGGCACGGGCAAGTGGACCTCGGTCAACGCACTCGACATGGGCGTGCCCGCCCCGACCATCGCCGAGTCCGTCTTTGCGCGCTGCATTTCCGCAATCAAGGACGAGCGTGTCGCCGCCTCGAAAGTCCTCAAGGGCCCGAAGGTGAAGAAAGTCGGCCCCGCCCAAAAGAAAGCCCTCATCAAGGCCATCCACGACGCCCTCTATTGCTCGAAAATTTGCTCCTACGCCCAGGGCTTCCAGCTCATGCGCACCGCGCAGGGCGAATACGACTGGAAGCTCAACTTCGGCCAGATCGCCCAGATCTTCCGAGGCGGCTGCATCATCCGCGCGGCCTTCCTGCAGAAGATCACCGAGGCCTATGCCCGCAACCCGAAGCTCGCGAACCTCCTGCTCGATTCCTACTTCAACTCCACCATCCAGAAGGCCCAGGCCAATTGGCGTAAGGTCATCGCCCTCGCGGTGGAGAGCGGTATCAGCGTGCCAACCTTCGCATCGGCTTTGAGCTACTACGATGCCTACCGTTCCGCCCGCCTACCTGCCAACTTGCTCCAGGCCCAGCGCGACTACTTCGGCGCCCACACCTACGAGCGCGTCGACCAGCCCCGCGGCAAGTTCTTCCACATCGACTGGCCCGAGACCGTCCGCCCCCAGCTCGAGGCTTAAGCCCCAGCCGCAGCCAAAAGATTAGGTTCACCAAGCCGCGCCCACTTGGGCGCGGCTTTTTCGTGTCCTGCCAAACCGTCTAAGTTTACAAAACGGCGGCGTGATGAGCGCGAACGGGCAGGCGAGGCGAACCCCTCGTCCGCGAGGGCTGGCGCGGAAACTCAGCTCTCCAGCGTGTAGCCGTTTTCGCCGTGCTCGGCGCGGTCGAGGCCCTCGGACTCCTGCTCGGGGGTGACGCGTAGCCCGATCACGAGCTTCACGATCCAGACCAGCGCCACAGTCGCGATCGCCGACCAAGCGATCGTCACGCCGAGCGCCAGCGCCTGCACACCGAGTTGCTCGCCCATCGGCTTCACCACGCCGAGGCCGCCCAAGGCGCTTTGACCAAAGACCGCCAGCAGCAGCGTGCCGAGGATGCCGCCCACACCGTGCACCGCAAAAACGTCAAGCGAGTCGTCGATGTGCAGGCGCTCGCGGATGAGGTTGACCGCAAAGTAGCACACCACCGAGGCGATGCCACCGATCAGGATGGCGCCGATCACGCCGACGTCGCCCGAAGCGGGAGTGATGGTCGCGAGACCGGCGACGAGGCCGGTCACCATGCCGACCACGCCGGCTTTGCCGTTGCGGACTTTTTCCAAAAACATCCAGACCAGCGCGGCACTGCAGGCCGAGAGGTGCGTGACGAGAAGCGTGAGCCCGGCGGAGCCGCCGGCGGCGAGCCCGCTGCCGGCGTTAAAGCCGAACCAGCCCACCCACAGCATGCCCGCGCCGACGAAAACCAGCACCGGCTGATGCGGCGGATGCGGGTGCTGCGGGAACCCCTTGCGCTTGCCGAGCAAGAGCGCGAGCACGAGCGCCGTCACGCCCGCCGTGGCGTGCACAACGATGCCGCCAGCGAGATCGCGAACTCCGAGCTGCGCCAGCCAGCCGCCGCCCCACACCCACTTGCAAACCGGCGCATAAACGACGAGCAGCCAGAGCGCGGAAAACAGCATCATCGCGCCAAACTTCATGCGCTCCACCACCGCGCCGATGAAGAGTCCGGGCGTGATGATCGCGAAGGTCATCTGAAAAGCGGCGAAGAGAAGCTCGGGAATCGCCGTGCCCGCCGCGACCGACTGCGGAGTGAGGCCGCGCAAGCCGAGCGCGCTAAGATCGCCGATCCAGCCGCCCGCGCCCTTGAACGCCAGCGAGTAGCCGGCCACGACCCAGACCAGCGAGGCCGCGCAGGCCACGCCCGCGCATTGACCGAGCACGGAAAGCACGTTCTTCGCGCGCACCAGGCCGCCATAAAATAGCGCCAAGCCCGGCATAGTCATAAAAAGGACCAACGCGGTCGCAGTGAGAATCCAAGCGCTGTGGCCAGAATCGATCACTGCGCCCGTATTGGCGGACAAGGGAGTGACCAAAGTGGTCAAAATTAACCCTCCTCGGGCAATCGATTTGCAGGTGAACGCGGGGAACAACATAATAAGTATATGCAGCAGAAAACGTTCCTCGTATTAATTTTATTCATTATATGAACCGAATTAATTCTTCTGTTAAGCGCTCCTTTTACGGCTCGGCGCGGTGAAGCGCGGTAACAAAACCGCTCCCTGCAACGGGCGCGGTTTGGGGCGACCCACCTCTGCTCACTCGATGTAGGGCACGTCGTTCTTCCAGCCAATCTTCACTTTCGAGAGGAACCAGGACTTACCTTTGTCGGCGTTGCCCTGATAAAAGAGGTAGGTCTGCCCGTCGGTGTCGGTAAAGACCCCGGGGTGGCCGGATTCGCTGGCGTTCCAGCTGCCCGGCTCGCCGACGGCCAGCAGTGGGGTATCGGAGAGGCGCTTCCAGTTCACCGCATCGGTGCTGACCGCGCAGCCGACCTGCTGGGGCATGTTGTTGTAAGCTCCGGCGTAAAACATGATGAGTGACTTGCCGCGCCGGACCAATGTAGGGGCTTCGAGGCACTCCTGCTCCCACGTCAGTTCGGGTTTCAAAATGGTGCGGTCAGCCAGCTGGGTCCATTTGTCCCGCGCCCAATCTGAATCGAGCGGGGCGGAGGCTACGCCGACGAGCTGGATTTTATAGCCAGGATCACGACTGGCAAAATAGAGGAGCAGGCGGTCGCCGTCGGGGATCACTTCGGCATCGATGGCGCGTCCGCAGGTCCAGTCCCCGTGAGGATGGAAAATGGGGTTGGTCGGCTCGCGGGTGAAGGTCACCCCGTCTTCGGACCAGGCATGACAGATGGCGTCTTTTTCGCGGTTACCGTAGGTCTGGTAAAAGAGATGCACCTTGCCCCCGAGCACGATGGCACCGGGCGCGCAAAACCCATTGGCCTCGCTGGGATGGGCAGGCTCAAGGGTCGTAAGTTTTTCCCAAATCAAAAGGTCTCGACTGGCCGCGACGCCGATGCGCCAGCCTTGCATGCCACCAAAAGTGGGCACGGAGTAATACATCAAGTAACGCCCATTAAACTTCACCACTGAGGGGTCCTTCGCAAACGGCGGGCCACCTTGCGAAGTATCGCCATACATCATGACACCACGGTCAGTGTATTCTTTCACATTCACGTAGTCGGCGGAAAATGCCCGGGCGACCAAGACAGAAAGGCTCAGCAGGATAAAACAGGGGATTCGGAGGGATTGCATGATAAAGGGGCCTTTGAGAACAAGCGTGACGGGCTACAAAAGTGAACATTAATTCTTCATTCCTCAGAAATGGGGTGAATAAATCTTCCCGCGCGTCGAAGTTTAGCCTACCTTTTCCCATTACCCCCCCATGCCCCTCAATTTATCGGAAATGGTGCGCGTTATTCATTGCAGACCCGGGCTGCTTTCCCGTCTGGCACTGGTCTGGGGCTGCTTGGCCGGAGCAACCGGCGCCCGCAGTGAAGAGGCCTCGCAATCCCTCGCGGGAAACTGGGAAGTCCGGCTGGACCCTAAAATCATGGGGGCCGGCCAAGGCTGGATGGAGCCGGGCGTAAAATTCGCGGACCAGTTGCCGCTGCCAGGCACCACCGATCAAGCAAACCTTGGCATCCCGCTGAGCGTAAAGCCGATAGTCAGCAAGGATGGCCTTGCCCGCCTGCACCGCAAGTTCTCCTACATCGGCCCGGCTTGGTATCGTCGATCGATCGAGATCCCGCCCACCTGGGAAGGTCGCCGCGTCCTCCTGTTTTTGGAGCGCGTGCTCTGGGAGAGCCAAGTGTGGCTGGATGGCGTCGAAATCGGTAAGGAAAACTCCCTCAGCACCCCCCACCAATTCGACCTGACCGCTCAAGCCAGCGTAGGTCGGCATGAACTGGTGATCCGCGTCGATAACCGGCAGCAATTCGACATTGGTCGATCTCACGGTTACATTGAGGATACTCAATCCATCTGGAACGGCATCGCCGGAACGATCGAGCTGCGCGCCACGCCCCGCATCTGGATTGAGCAAATCGAGATCGAATCCGATCCAGCCAAGGCCTCCGCCAAGGTAAAAATCGGCAACCGCACCGGCCAGATCGGCGAAGGGAGCCTAAAGGCAAAAATCACCGGCCCGGGCCTCGCCTTCGAGGTGGCGGTGCCGGTGCGCTGGACGGCGGAAGGCGGCGAAGCGACCATCGACCTGAAGGGCGCGCAAGCCCTGCCGCTCTGGAGCGAATTCCATCCCTCGCTCTGCACCCTGAGCGTCACGCTAGACCGACCCGGAGCGGACGCGGTGACGTGCCGGCAGATTTTCGGCTATCGAAAAATTGCCGCGAACAGCACCACCATCACGCTTAATGATCTGCCGGTTTTTTTTCGGGGCACGCACGAAGGCGCATCGTTTCCGCTGACCGGCTATCCACCCATGGACGTAGCCGAGTGGCGACGGCTTTTCCGCATCTTGAAGGAATGGGGGCTCAACCACATGCGTTTCCATTCCTACTGCCCGCCCGAAGCCTGTTTCGCGGCGGCGGATGCGGAAGGTATCTACCTGCAAGCCGAGCTACCGCTCTGGGCGGGCGACCTCGGTAAAACTGGTGATGCCGGCCGCGTGGCCTGGGTGCGAGCCGAGGCGGCGAGGATTTTCGCGGCCTACGGCAACCACCCCTCGCTCGTCCTATTTTCATTGGGGAACGAGTTGCACGGGCAATACGAGTTCATGAAAACCCTGCTGGCCGAACTGCAGCAGGCCGATAGGCGGCGGCTCTATACCCTCACCTCCAACCGCCTGTGGGTAGCGGACGCCCCGCCCAAAGTCGGCGAACGCGACGGCCCGCCCGGCACGGATGACTTTCTGGTCGAGCGCGCCTTTCGCGTGAACGGCAAAATCGAGGGCATGCGCGGACAGAGCTTTTTCAGCGAAGCCCCCAACACCGCGGTCGATTTTCGCAACATCCTCAGTCGCGCCGCCCGTCCCTTGCTGACCCACGAGATCGGGCAGTGGACGGTATTCCCCAACCTCGCCGAGATCCCCAAATATACCGGCGTGCTCCGCCCCATCAATCTGGAGGCTATCCGCGAGGATCTCCAGCAGGCGGGCCTGCTGGAGCAGGCGGCAGATTTT
>Ga0209088_10002598_pt1 | contig 10990 bp, 7 predicted proteins | sample S_140625_EF_Meta_FD_187324 | JGI IMG/M metagenome (GOLD analysis project Ga0209088, IMG submission 187324) | Freshwater microbial communities from Lake Simoncouche, Canada to study carbon cycling - S_140625_EF_MetaG (SPAdes) (version 2) | ecosystem: Environmental > Aquatic > Freshwater > Lake ...
CCAGCCCTGGCCAGCCTGCTGGTGCTCTACTGGGTCACCGCCTGCCTCGGCGTGACGATCGGCTACCACCGGCTGTTAAGCCACCGCGCCTTCAAGGTGCCCACCTGGCTGGAGCGCGTCTTCGCCACCTGCGGTGCCCTCAGCTGCCAGCACGGTCCGATCGACTGGGTGGGCCTGCACCGCCACCACCACAAGTTCTCCGATACGGATGCGGATCACCACGACAGCAACAAGGGCTTCTGGTGGTCCCACATGGGCTGGATGTTTGAGGAAATCCCCGCCATGGCAGCGGTGCCCCGCCTCACCGGCGACCTGGCCCGCGATCCCTACTACCGCTGGCTGAACACCTGGTTCCTGAGCCTGCAGGTGGTGCTCGGCCTACTCCTCTTCTGGATCGGCAGCGCCACTGGCGTGGGCGGCTGGGGCCTGGTGCTCTGGGGCATCCCCCTGCGCCTGGTGCTCGTCTACCACTGCACCTGGCTGGTGAACTCCGCCACCCACTGCTGGGGTGAGGCCCGCCATGACAGCGGCGACAACTCGATGAACAACCCCTGGGTGGCCGCAGTGACCTTCGGCGAGGGCTGGCACAACAACCACCACGCCTTCCCCCATTCGGCCCGCCACGGCTTCGGCCCCGGCCAAATCGACCTCACCTGGCAACACATCCGCCTCATGCAGCGCCTTGGCCTGGCCACCCAGGTGCGGCTGCCCCAGGCAGCGGATCCGGGCAGGGCGGGGGTGCCTGGCTGAATCAGGGTTTGGCGATTCCAACCCTGGAATCGACCGCAGGACGAACAGGGGGCAGGCCCGGACGCACAACGGGCAGGCGGTCCCAGGGAATCAGGGGTGTGGATGCAACCGGGGGCAGCCAAGGCTCGGCTCCAGGAAAGTACTCCGTCCTGAGACTGAGTTGCGACTCCCCCCGCAGGCGATACCAATCCTGCAGCAGTCCAGCCGTTGGCGAAGGGGGCTCCCAAAGGATCAAGCGCACACCATCCACATCCAGATGGGTTCGACCGATGCCGGGGGGGTCAAGAATCACATTCAGCCCCAAGGCGGTGACATGGGTCGGCACGGTCAAATCGACGCGCACGGGGGTCCAGCGGTCTGGCCCCAGCAGAGTGATTGGACGCTCGAACCGGGCCTGGGAAGCCCCACGCCTGGAGGAGTACCAACCGACCATCAACCGGGGCTGCACGCCAGCAGGGCCCCGGATCCATCCCAGGATCGAAAGCTGTTGACCCTGCTTCACCGGGATTCGATGCAAGGGGCTCAGGATCGCCGGCAGGCGATTGGCAGAACTACGCCATAGGCGCGCCCCGAGGCGTCCTTCGGCGGCAGCACGCCCCTCCACAACCTTGTCTGGTGCAGCGAGATTCCAGAGGACGCCGGTAGCGGCAGGCACACCAACCGCCTCATCTTCAAAGCCCCCCACCCAAAGCAGATCACGACCAGCCTGCACCTGGCCAGGACCCTGGGATCGGCTCATCCAAACGCCGGAGGCCGCCCGCAGAATGGTGCCGTTCTGCCGATCACCCGTGAGCTGCATAGTCCACGAGCGTTGCCTGCGCCGGTTGGCCACATCAAGTTCCATCGTGCCGTTCTCCACAAGCAGAGGACCAGACTCCCGACCAGCAGCCCCACGGGCCACAAAATCGGCAAGGGATCCAACCACCGCATAGGGACGGTAGCCACTCAGAATCAACGGTTCCGCCATGGCGCGCACCACAGCACCGTGGCGCAGATGCAGCACAACCAGATAGGACTCAAAGGTGGGCCAAATCGTCTGATCGAATAGAAAATTTCCCAGGGAGCGAGCCACGAGTGCGTGGCCATTCCAGTGAAACCCTCCGACCACATGAGGGTGATGATTCAGAATCGCCGAGGCACCAGCAGCGAGGGCGGTATCGATGAAGAATTGAACACTTGGTGTGGAACGACGCTGATACTCATTACCACCATGAATCATCACAACCACCGTGGCATCGCGCTGGCGGGCCGAACGGATCGCCGCCGAGAGTGCGCGGGGCTCACAGGGCGCCGCACCACCCTTGGCCTGGGATTCTGAGACAACGTAGTTCAGAGGATTCTGGTGGCCTGCAATCGTGGTGCAGCCTAGGAATGCGATCAGCTGCCCCTGACGGCTCTGGTAAGCCGGCCTCCATGCCTCCCGCAACGTCGACCCCGCTCCAAACACTCCATTTCCAGGCAGAAAGCCAGCCATACGGAGGTTTGAAAGGGTGGATTGCAAGCCCCCCTCAAGCGCATCATAGAGATGATTATTGCCCAGACCAAGCACATCAAAGCCACTCTCCCGCAGAGCATGAGCCGCAGCAGGAGCACTGGCAAACACATAGTCCTTACTCTGGTTGAAGCGATCGGGCCTCGCCGCAGCGGGATCCAGCGAAGGCTGGCTGATCAAGGGGGTTTCAAAGTTGCCTACGGTGAGATCTGCATTGGCAAGTAAGGGCTCAATCGGCGCCAACAAAGCCCGATGACTAGCAACTGAATCGGTGGGATGGAGCTGGGGCTGGATCTCCTCTTGGGCTGTCTTGGATCCAAAGAAACGGCGGCCAAACATCACATCCCCAACGGCATGAATCACCACCGTTTCACCATCATCAGGACTGAGACGAACCAAGGCTGCTTCGCCGGCCACAACCGCCTTGATGCTCCGCAGGAAGCCGGGCCGTTGCACCTCCAACCATTGGGGACGCAAGGAGATATCCGCCCGAAACCAGCCATCCCGCCCGCTGGTGGTTGTGCCATTGAGGAAGCGGATCGCAGCTCCAGCAATGGGATGGCCATCAAGATCCACCACGCGACCCTGCAGCACCCCGCTTTGGCCGTGCTGTTGGAAGGAATGGGACCAGGTGCTGCTGCGACTAGCCCCGAAAAACAAAGCAACGCCGCCCAGCAGGGCAAACACAGACCAGAAAGAAATCCGCGGCACAAACCACTAGCCATCTGGCAGATCTATTTAGGGCAGAGGCGATAAACGGCGCCAAGATCAACACTCATCTGCCGCAAGAAGAAGCATATTTACCGTGATGAAGGACGAAGGGCGACAGGTCCAAGCATGGCCAACGAAGATGGCCACGCCAGTAGCAACCTGCGTGACCGCCTTTCTTCTCGTGCTGATTGGCTCCTACGGCTACACGGCGTGGAGCATTATCTCTTATCAAAAGTTTCTAGCCCGACTGAGGTCGATCGAGTGGCGCATTCACGTGAATGGAATCCGTGGCAAATCAACCGTCACGCGCTATCTCGCCGCCATCCTTCGAGAGGCTGGGTACCATACCTTCGGCAAGACCACAGGTAGTGCCGCGCGGATTCTACAACCCAATGGGCAAGATGCTGACGTCGGCAGAAAGGGATTTGCCAATGTGAATGAACAGGTGCGAATGATCAATGAGTTTGGCAGGCAGCATGCCGAAGCCGTCGTGGTTGAGTGCATGGCCATCAACCCTGTCTACGCAAAATGGCTTGAGGATCGAGTTGTAAAATCCGATCTTGGTGTCATCACGAATGTGAGGTACGACCATGCTGAATACATGGGAGAAACGCTGGAGGAGATTGCAGGCTCGTTGGCCCACACAATCCCACGGAAAGGGATTATTATTACGGCCGAACGGGAAGCCAATCTTCTGAAAATTCTTGCAGAAGAGGCCAACAAGAAAGAAACTAAACTGATCGTCGCAGAGAACAATCTGGTCAGCGATGCTGACCTCATCGGCTTTTCACATTTTGCGATCGAAGCCAATGTCGCCATCGGCTTCTGCGTTGCCGATCTAATCGGACTCAACCGCAAACGGGCACTGGAGGCGATGCAGAATGCGGCCAATGATCCGGGTGCTTTCCGCATCAAAAGACTGAAGCATCGGCATCATGAAGTGATTTGGGCCAATCTATTTGCCGTGAACGATCGCGAGAGCTTTGTCAACCTCTGTGAGATCATCTTCAAGCAATACCCCAAATACAAAAAAGTGGTGATTCTCAATAACCGCTTAGATCGTCCAGCCCGGGTAAGGCTCTTTACAGAGCTATCCATTGATTTGGGATTCGATCAGATTGTCACCTTTGGCGATTATGAAGCAGAGGTCAGTGCCGTGGCCGCCAAGCAGCAGGACCTGATTCAGAATCTGGGAAATTCAACCGCATACAGCGAAGCCGACGGCGAAGCCCTTCTGGATCAAATCCTTGGACCAAATCACCAACCCAGCAGCACCCTATTGATTGGCACAGTGAATATTCATACACAGCAAGCCGAAAACCTCATGCATTACATCGAGCAAGAACTGCAAAAACAGGCGGCATGATCACAAGTATCGAATTCAACACGCCAGAGATTAACCGCATCATTCTGATCATCGGAGCCTTTACTGCAGTCAACTACAAAGATCGCAGGGGCGTGATTCCCGGCGGAGTCATTGTGCCTGGCTTCATTGTGATCCTGATGATCCTATCGCCGCTGTGGTGCCTAGCTGTGCTGGCATCCGCCTATGCCATATACGCGATTTACAATAAATACCTAAAGCGGGTAGACCATCGGCGCAGAACACCCATGTACATCCTGGCGGGCCTATCTCTCGTCTTAACATATCCCGTGGCACTTCTTTATATGCAGATTGGAATTCTGCCGACGACACTCGACAGCCTTTCGGGCACGATGATCCCCGCTGTGATTGCCTTGAGCTTCAGCCGTCAAGGGGTGTCAGGAGTCTGCAAGGGCATGGCCATCACCACGGCGATCACCGCATTGATCACGGCGCTGGTCCTGGCCTTTGGGCACTGGGTTATTGGCGGTGATTTTAACTATCTGAATAGCTACTATCAAACGGGTGAGAGCATACATTTCAACGTTCGCGTGCTTCAGTTTTTGGTCTGCCTATTGATTGGCTACCTGATTTATCGACACACGGAAATGAGGGCTGGGGGCTACATGGTGGCCCCCATTGCGGCGGGACTCCTGCTACAGCCGCTTAGCGGGATCGTTTTTATCACGGGTTGTCTATTAACCTACCTAGCGATCAAGCTGGTTTCCTGCTATAGCCTCATTGTTGGACTGAGACGCTATGCCACAGGCTTGCTATACAGCATTATTTATGTATGGGGAGTGGAGCTTCTCTTCATCAAGCTAGGCATCCGGGAGCTGCCCTTTCAAGGCAACCACCTTTTTGTCGTGATCGCCATCATGTCCTATGCCAACGACTGCACGCTGCACGGGGCTCGGAAAGTGGCTCCATGGATGCTGATTTCAATTCTTGCCATGGTCGTGTGCTTGGTTCTCACAGGCAGCATCCCTACCTAACTTTTAGCCGCGCAATCGGCTCCACAGAAACGACCGATCAGGAGAGAGTGCTCCGTTTGGGGGATGATCCTTGAGTGGGGCAAATTGCTCCAGCTGTAGGCCTGGATCTGACCTTGCCGATCCACAAGGAGGCCAATCTCACCACGCCCCACCCCGCCGGCGCCCCAGCCACCGCTGGCTTGGATACGGGTGTCCTTGGGGCCATGCCCGGATCGGGATGAATCGATCACCGCTAAGGAATAGCGACGCATCAATTTGGGGGAGCCAGAATGGTGGAGTTTAGGCTCACCAGCAACAAGCATGATATGACCTGTCGTGGCACGCATGGCGCCCGGATCACCAGGGCGGGCACGCTGGTAGTCGATGGCGACAACATCTCCGCGCCTCACTTGGCTGAGTGACGCAATCCGTTTAAACCGACTGCCAGTTTTAACCGCCCGATGGTATTGCTCGGCAGTGGGTGATGCGGATCCAAGCCACCGCTTCACATCATCAGCTCCATAGCCATAGGCCTGCTTGATCAGGCGAGTGAAAAGGGTTGAACAGACCGTGCGATTGCGGGTTTCACTGGCACCATGAACTCCACGCCATTCCAGCACCGTTGGCTTGGAACCATAGGAATTGTCAGATTGTTTGATCTCGCCAACCAATCGCTCTGCCCAGTCCATGTGCAGACTTTCACCGGCGGGACCGGCCCAGCTGAGCAAAACCACAAGCGCAAGGGGCAGCATTAGATGATGCTCCTTGTGGACCAATGCCGCAGGCGCTCCAGCAGATTGAGCTGGCTCACAAATGAAAGCTTCACAGGCTGCCCTTGAAGTGCCAAAATCTGCCTCGTGTCATTCGGCTGTATACCCACAAATTCAAACCTCAAGTCGGCACCATCATGGCTACGGGAATCGATACTCGTAACCCGCACGGCATAGCGCTGGCGAAGGGCGGGGATTTCTGCCGTTCCCTGGCTCCCCAAGGCCAACAAGGGGATCACCGAAGCAGAAGTGTGCGCCTCAACCACTGGTGGCAACTGCTCACGTTGAAGCAGCAAGACCGTTTCATTCGGCTGCACTGAATCCCCAACTCGCTTCAGATGACGCAAGACGACCGCAGCAGAAGTCGCCTTATAGATATCGCGATCAAGTTGCGGCGTAGACACTGCACCAAACGAAGGCAGCGGATGCTGATTTTTCTGCGCACGCCGTCCATCCACCCCGGCCTGGATGCGCCGCCGCGTCTGGGCAAGAGAGGCAAATCGCCGGCTTTGCTGCTGTTCCAGGCCATTCAACACAGCAATGCGATCGCGTCGAACCTGGTCATTCAGATTCTGACGCGTTGCTTGCTGCTGCTTCGTTTCCAGATCCAGCACGCGGTCCACAGCCGCCTCATAGCTGTCCTGACTGATGCCACCCTCGCGCAACAGCACGGCACGTCGTTGCTGTTGGACGCGGGCCAATTGCAGCTTCTGGTTAAGGGTTTTCAACTGAACCGTACTGGGTGGGAGCGCAGCCGCTTCAACGCGGCTCAAAGAAATCTGCTCTGAGAGCGAATCCAATTTTCCCTGAACATCGCGCATCTGAGCATCAAGATTACTCAGATCCCTAGCAGCACTGCGATCCAACAAATCAAGATCGATTTGGGGATCATGACGGGTGCTGAATAATGGCTGACCTGGTACAACAGCCATTCCCTCCCTCGCATAAAGCTGATCGATCAAACCCCTCTCCCGGCCAACCACCGTGTCCACAGGGGCAACCTGGGGCCCAGCCGGGACAGCCACAATCCCATTGTCGATCGCGACGGTGGTGATGGATGTGTAAATCGATCGCAGCATCACCAATGCGAATAGAGCACCAAGACTTGCGAAAAAAATTGATGTGGCCGGCGACTTCGAAAGGCGCGACAGGGAAGCCATATCCTTTAAAAGGCCAATCTTTGGAAGGCCAAACTTCGCAAGCCGAAAAGGGGCGGTCAAAGAGTTGCGATTCATTGGCTTAGCCTCCGGCGCGGATTGGGCCAACAGCCGAAGCAAGCGCAAGTCCTCGTCCGTGGGCTGCTCAATACGACAGGACAATTCGGCGTTAGAAGGATTCACGCCAGTGACCACGACGAGCGAAGGAGCACGAGCAGAAGCTTCCGGAGAGGCTGAAAGACGTAAGCGCAGGAAGTCGCCAGGCCTGGCGGGATGCCCATAGTTGCGAACGGTGAGAGTATCCCCATCAATCGCCCAAACAGGGTATTCCGAACCAGCAATTTCAGCACTCGGCAAAGCTGATCTGCTTCCGCAGATACGGGGGACCGTCAGGGTCACTTTCAATCAACAAGCAAATTCCTTTGGTTTTTAGGCAGACCCACGAGGAAGCACCGTCAATTGAGTGAAATGAGCGCGTAATTCCTGCAGATCTGTGCCGCCTGTCCATGGCATCCCCTTCCGGGTCACGTCATCGTGATGCGCCCGCAAGCCAGCTCGGGGTGCTCCTGCCCGCCCGGGAATCCCAGGCCATCCCAGCCGGCCGCCCTTGAGCGCCCTGCCGTGTCGTATGGTCGTTGATCGGATTTCAAGCCGGTTCAAAGGGTTCGTAGCCATGGCCAAGCGTGTTCAGGTGGTGCTCAGCGAAGACGTGCTGAGCCTCGGCAAGGATGGGGATCTGGTGGAGGTGGCCCCCGGCTACGCCCGCAATTTCCTGGTGCCCCTCGGCAAGGCCGTGCCCGTGACCGCCGCCGTGCTGCGCCAGGTGGAGCACCGCCGCGCCAAGGAGGCCGAGCGCCAGGCAACCCTGAAGGCCGAAGCCATCGCCTTCCGCACGGCCCTCGACACCATCGGCCGCTTCACCGTGAAGAAGCAGACCGGCGGCGACGACGTGCTGTTCGGCACCGTGACCAACGGCGATGTGGCCGAGGCCATCGAGGCCGCCACCAAGAAGGAAATCGACCGTCGCGACATCAGCGTTCCCGAGATCCATCGCACCGGCTCCTACAAGGTGCAGGTCAAGCTGCATCCCGAGGTCACCGCGGAAGTGAACCTCGAGGTGGTGAGCCACTGAGCGGGGTCGATCATCCGCCAAGGCCCTAGATCTGGGGGCTGCAGTTCCCAAGCAGCCATCGAACCACCAGATCTGGTGGTTCGATGGCTGGTCAAAAGCGGATGGTCGGGCCAAAATGAACCTCCCCCCACGCCGCCGGATCCCCAGGGGTTCGGCGGCGTTGTTGCCTGCCGGTATCCCGGCAGCCCTCAGCGCCCGCGCTTCCCCTTCCCCCCCGAGATCCCATGGTGAGCGTGCCCCTGGCCGGTCCGTCCTCGCCGGCCGATGACTCCAGCAGTCGCGAGGCTGGGGGTCGCTCCGGCTCCCCCCCGGGACGAAGGTCCCATGGCGGCAACAACGGCCGTACCGACTTCGAGGCCCTGCCCGATTCGGTGCCCCCCCAGAACCTGGAGGCCGAGGAGGCCGTGCTCGGCGGCATCCTCCTGGATCCCGACGCCATTGGCCGGGTGGCCGAGGTGCTCCAGCCCGAAGCCTTTTACCTGGGCGCCCACCGCGAGATCTACCGCACCGCCCTGATGCTGCACAGCCAGGGCAAACCCACCGACCTCACCGCCATGGCCGCCTGGCTGGCCGACATGGGCCACCTGGACAAGGTGGGCGGCAGCGCCCGACTGGTGGAACTGGTGGAGCGCACCCTCTCCACCGCCTCGATCGACCAGGTGGCCCGTCTGGTGATGGACAAGTATCTGCGCCGCCAACTGATCCGCTCCGGCAATGAGGTGATCGGCCTGGGCTTCGACCAGAGCAAGTCGATGGAGCAGGTGCTCGATGAGGCCGAGCAGAAAATCTTCGCGATCAGCCAGGAAAAACCAAGCGTGGGTCTCACCCCCACCGCCGAGATCCTTACCCGCACCTTCGAGGAGATCGAAACCCGCTCCCTCGGCACCGCCGTAGCGGGCATCCCGGTGAACTTCTACGACCTCGACGCCATGACCCAGGGGCTGCAGCGCAGCGATCTGATCATCGTGGCGGGCCGGCCGGCGATGGGCAAAACCTCGATCGTGCTCAACATCGCCAAGAACGTGGCCCAGCTCCACAACCTGCCGGTGGCCGTGTTCAGCCTGGAGATGAGCAAGGAGCAGCTCACCTACCGCCTGCTCTCGATGGAGGTGGGCATCGAGAGCGGCCGGCTCCGCACCGGCCGGCTGCAGCAGGAGGAATGGCCCCTGCTGGGCAAGGGCATCAGCAGCCTGGGGGCCCTCCCCCTCTACATCGACGACAAGCCCAACGCCGGCGTGCTGGAGATGCGCTCCCTCTGCCGCCGGCTGATGGCCGAGCAGGGCAAGGAGCTGGGGCTGATCATGATCGACTACCTCCAGCTGATGGAGGGCTCCGGCTCCGACAACCGGGTGCAGGAGCTTTCGCGCATCACCCGGGGCCTCAAGGGCATGGCCCGCGAACTCAACGTACCGGTGATCGCCCTCTCCCAGCTCAGCCGCGGCGTGGAGGCCCGCACCAACAAGCGGCCGATGCTCAGCGACCTGCGGGAATCGGGCTCGATCGAGCAGGACGCCGACCTGGTGCTGATGATCTACCGCGACGAGTACTACAACCCCGAAACCCCCGACCGCGGCATCACCGAGGTGATCGTGACCAAGCACCGCAATGGCCCGGTGGGCACCTGCAAACTGCTGTTTGAGCCCCAGTTCACCCGCTTCCGCAACCTGGCGGTGTAACCGCGATCAAGCCAGGGATATCAGGGCCGCTTGAGAGGGAGGCCCACCGACCGCTCTCCCGACCAACTCACAAGAGTTCGGCCATCGCGATAGTTGCGGGGCGTGGTCATGAGGCGATGCCAGGCCTCTGCACCGGAAAGGGATTGATAGCGGTCCGGATAACGCTCTAAAAGAATCTGACGCAGCAAAGGATAAAAATTAGCATTCATCCCTGTAAAGATATGATGCTCGACATGGTGGGAAAAATTGAGATGCAAAAGATCAAAATAAGCGGGCAACTGCAGCGAAACCGAATTGGCCAGGGGATCGTTGTCTTCACCCAGGGGGCAGAGCATGTGATTGGTGTAGATGTAAGCCATCGCCACCGCATAGCCCAGGCCAAGCGGCAGCCCGTAGCCCAGCAACAACGGCAGCGGCCGTAGGCCGATCCACGCGATCACGCCGGCATGGGCCGCGATGATCAGCAGCAGTTCCAGCACGATCGCTTGCCGCTCCCGGCGGCTGACCCCGAAGGGCGCCGGCACGATGGCCGTGGCCGCCTTCCAATGGGGGCCGAACAGCACGGAAAGAAGGCTGCGCAGGTTGTGCACCCACCAGGCCGCGCCCATCCCGAGCGCCAGCCCCAGCGGCGTGACCTCATCGGACGGCACGAAGGCGTGCTGAATCCGCTTGCCCCAGGTGGCCGGCTGGGATTCCAGGTAACTGCGGTCGGGATCGGCGAGGGAATTGGTGTGGCCGTGATGCTGACGGTTGTGCACCGCGTTCCAGAGGGTGGGGGGCATCCACAGAACGGCGAGGCCCATGAAACCGACCCAGCGCCGTGGTCCCTGACCGCGGATGGCGCTGCCATGCAGCAGATCGTGGGTGGCGAACAGCAGCACCACCACCGCATTGGCCATCACCAGCGTGAAGGGCAGGAAGAGCGGCAGGGCCAGCGTGGGCCACTGATCCAGCCGAGAGGCCAT
>Ga0209088_10002599_pt1 | contig 10987 bp, 11 predicted proteins | sample S_140625_EF_Meta_FD_187324 | JGI IMG/M metagenome (GOLD analysis project Ga0209088, IMG submission 187324) | Freshwater microbial communities from Lake Simoncouche, Canada to study carbon cycling - S_140625_EF_MetaG (SPAdes) (version 2) | ecosystem: Environmental > Aquatic > Freshwater > Lake ...
GCCACGCGAACGTGTGCGCGAAAATGGACTTTTTACTGGAATTGGGCCTTTTGGCACGTCGTTCGCTGTTCGCGAACCGCGACTTTCGCCTATCGCGAAACGCGAAAACGGCCACCAGAAGCCCGATGGGGCGCACACCACCCCTTTGCACGGCGCCCCCATGCCTCGTCATGCTGAATGTATGAAGGGTCGACCGCCGACCCCCAAGGCCATCCTCCAGTTACGAGGCAGCAGACGCGCTGACGACCGCGAGGAGCTTGGGGAGACACCCGAGTCTGAACTGACGCCGCCTGAATGGCTCAAGCCAAGGGCTAAGGAGGTGTTCTGTAACCTCGTCGGCTGGCTCCAAGGGATGGGCACGCTGGCCCAGTCCGACGAGAACGTCGCAGTCAGATACGCCACCACCTACTGCATCTGGGAGTACGCCGCCCAGCAGTTGCAGAAGATCGACGCCACCTACATCGAGGTGCTGGCGCCGGACGGGTCGGTCAGATTCGCCCGCAATGTGGCGATGATGGCCCAGTTCAAGGATGCGGGCGAGATGTTGCGGCACCTTGAAACGGTGCTGGGTCTGACCCCCGCTGATCGAACTCGCCTGGGCTATGGGGCGAAGAAGATCGTCATGGACTCCACTGATGCCCTCTTCGCCCGCGAAGAAGCCGCCGTCGGTTGACATTCGCGAGTTCGTTCGCGTCTTGAAGCACACCGAGGGCGATCGGTTTGCGGGGACGCCGTTCATCCCCGAGCCTTGGCAGGACGACTACCTCGCCAAGCTCTTCAACACGCGGCGGCCGGACGGCTATCGGCAGTATCAGCGGTCGTTCCTGGCCGTGCCGCGGAAGGCGGGCAAGACGGCCACTTGTGCCGCGATCGCTGTCTACGAGGGGTTCTTCGGTGACGAAGGCGGCCAGATTCTGGTGGCCGCCGGCGACAGGAAGCAGGCGAATCTGCTCTTCACCGCGGCCAGCCGATTCATCGAGAGCAACCCCTCCCTCGCCAAGCGGGCCAAGATATACAAGGCGGCGATCTTCATTCCGAGCAAGAAGACGACGATCATGTTCATCTCTCGGGAGAGCAAGACCAAGCATGGATTCAACCCCTCGATTGTGATCGTGGACGAGTATCACGTTCAGCCGAATCGCGAGCTAGTCGACGTGCTTGAGAGCGGCATGGGGATGAGAAGCGAGCCGATGGTCATTTTCGTGACCACGGCCGGCATGGACCGCGTTGGGCCGTGCTACGAAGAGTGGCAGCGGGCGATGAAGATTCAGAACGGATTGCTGGCCGACGACACCTATTTGCCCTGCATTTACGGGGCTCCGAGCGACGCCGACCCGTTCCTAGAGGAGACGTGGAAGCTTGCCAATCCGAACTACGGCGTGACGGTACTCAAGTCGTTCATGGAGCGAGAGGCCGCGCTCGCCAAAGAGAGCCCAAGCCAAGAGATCAAGTTCCGCACGCTCTACCTCAACCAATGGGTGAGCGTTGGCGCGAACAAGTTCTTCAAGCATGGCGCCTGGGAGTCGTGTAGCGCACCCCTCGGCGACCTCACCAACCGACAGTGCTACGCCGCGGTCGACCTTGGATGCACGCAGGACACCACGGCGTTCGCTGCCGTTTGGGCGCCGGCCTCAGACGACCCCGGCGGCGTGTGGGACTGCATGGTTCACTTCTTCATCCCCGAGGACACGGCACTGGAACGGTCGCGAGAGGAAGGTCTTCCGTACCTTGACTGGGCGGTCATAGGCCCAGAGGGGGAGCCCCCATGTGTTAAGATGACTGAGGGGGACACTTGCGACTACGACGTCGTCAGGAACTACGCGCTTGACTTCTGCGAAAAGTACGCAGTGCGAGGGGTGGCTATTGATCGATGGAATGCCGCGCATTTGACTACCCAGCTAGCAGCTGAGGGGATCACGATGGCGCCCTACGGACAGGGCTACGCCAGCATGAACAGCCCGACGAAACTGCTGGAAACCTTGGTGCTATCGAAGCGGATCAGGCATGGCGGGCAGAACCGCTGCCTCAACGTCCAGATGTCGAACCTTCAGGTGAAGCAGGACGACGCGGGGAACTTGAAGCCGACGAAGAAGAATAGCAACTCAACGTCGAGGGTGGACGGTCCAGTCGCACTGATCATGGCCTTGGGGCTCGCCTCCGGCGAAGCCAGGAACGAGCCCGACGAACCAATGCTCATGGTGTTTTGAAGATGGATCAAGACGACGCCGCAGTCCTTGAAGTCATCGAGCATCGGAGCAATCTGGCCCGAATCTTTGAGGAGATTCAGGACACTCGACGGACGACGTCGGGCATCACCGTCAGCCCCGAGACGAGCCTGGAGTGCAGCGCGGTCCTCGCCTGCGTCCGAGTGCTGTCGGAGTCGATCGCCAGCCTGCCGATGAATCTCTACCGCCGCCTGCCGGGCGGTGGCAAGGAGATCGCCGACGACCAGCACCTCCACGAACTGCTGCACTACCAGACCAACGACTGGATGACGGCGTTTGAATGGAAGGAATGGATGATGAGCCAGTTGCTCCTTTGGGGCAACGCCTACAGCAAGATCGTCTCCGGCCCGAACGGGGCCGTCGACAAGCTGGAGCCGCTCCACGCCTCGCGAATGACGGTCAAGCGGCTGTCGAACGGCAAGCTCCGCTACTACTACCAAGTCCCGCCGACGCTCCTCAACCCGAACCCCGACCCAGTCGAGTACCGGCAGGACGAGATTTTTGTGGTCCGCTGGCTGAGTTCCGACGGGGTGACAGGCTACGTTCCGGTGACGCTCTCCCGCGAGGCCATCGGACTTGCCAGGGCAGCGGAGATCCACTCATCGGCGTTCTTCGGCAACAACGCCCGCGGCGGCGCCGTCTTTGAGACCGACCAACCACAGAAGCCCGAGACACTGCTGCGGTTCAAGGACCAGTTTGACGAGAAGGTCCAAGGACCGAAGAAGGCATTCTCGACGATCGTCCTGCCCTACGGCTTCAAGAAGCGGCCGGAGGAGATCAACAACGCCACGAACCAGCTTCTTGAGACTCGTCGCTTCAGCGTCGAGGAGGTAGGACGCATCTACCGCGTGCCCGGTCATCTCCTCGGTGATATGTCGAACGTCCGCTACAACACGGTCGAGCAGTCGGCCATCGACTTCGTGACGTTCTCGCTCATTCCGTGGTGTACCCGCATCGAGATGGCCTGCCGCCGCGACCTCGTCGTGGACGACAAGACGTACTTCGTCGGGTTTGACCTCAATGCCCTGATGGCAGGCGACTACGAGGCCAAGGCGAAGCACGCCCGCGAGTTCTTCAACATGGGGGCGCTCGACGTCAACGAGCTTCGGGCGTCCATCGGGATGAACCCGCTGGAGGGCGAGGACGGCAAGAAGCGATTCGTCCAAGTCAATATGGCCCTGCTTGAAGCGTTCACCGCCGCCAACCCGACAGGTCAGAAGCTCAGTGACACCCTCAAGCCCGAGCCGGCCAAAGTGCCGGCCGCCCCCGCAGAAGAGCCGCCCGCCAAGCGGTCATCGCCAGACCTGTTTGAAGTCTTGTTCATGACGAACGTCCGACGGCTCGCCGGCCTGGAGATCGACGGCATCTTCGACCGCCGCGGCAAGCCCGAGAAGGTCGTTGCCTGGATCGACCAGATGGGCGAGCGGATGAAGTCCGAGCTTCGCGACTGTGCAGAAGCTACCGGACGAGACATCGAAGAGTTCTCGACGACTTGGGTGGCCCGCTCTCGCGAAATCCTGCTGGAGTGCCAGCGGAGCGGCCAGAAGTACGAATCAGTCCAGCCGGAGTGGTGCGACAAGCACCTGTGATCATGCCTACCCCGCCACTCTCCGCTCCGATCTCCTCTGTCGGCAACGTCGTGGACGCGCTCCACCTCTCGCGGCGACTGCACCTGACCGCCATCGAGCAGTATCAGGACCAAGCCGTGCATTTCCGGCGATGGGGCTACACGAAACTTGCCGACGCCTTCGACGCCGACGTCGAGGAGGAACGCGGGCACCTGAAGCTCGTCACCGAGCGGCTTGAATACTACGACATCGAGCCCGAGTGCGGCCACGAAGACTCGGAATGGCCGCGACACGACTACGAAGGTGTCCTCGACGCCAACTACGCCCTTGAATATTGGGCCATGAACGTCGAGCGGGCGAACGTCATCGTTGCCAGAAACGCCGGCGATGAGATCACCGCCAAGATTTTCGCCAAGTTGCTCAAGGGCAGCGAGGCGTCTGTTTCTGACATCGAGGCGACGAAGAAGCAGATCGAGCAAATCGGCCTCGACAACTACCTCGCGAACAAGGTCTGACCATGGATATCGAACGCCGGACAATCGACTCTGTGCCCGAAGTGGAGTTCCGCGAGGATTCCTCGACCGGAAAGAAGCTCCCTGTCCTTCGCGGCTACGCGGCCGTGTTCGACCGCGAGTCAAACAACCTTGGTGGCTTCGTCGAGTTCATCGATAAGCGGGCCTTCGACAAGGTTCTCAGCAAGAATCCCGACGTCTACGCCCTCTTCAACCACGACCGCAGCCTCATCCTGGGCAATACGACCAACGGCACGCTCAAGTTGTCGGTCGATGACTACGGCCTGCGCTACGAAGCGTACCCCGACGACACTTCCATCGCTCGCGACGTCACGACATGGGTGCAAAACCGCACCGTAAAGGCGTCGAGCTTCGCTTTTGCGGTCGATCGGAGCGCGCCGAACGGCGGCGAGGCTTGGGATAGGGGTCCGCGGGGCCTTCGGAAGCGGACTGTCACCGATATCGCGCTGCTCGACGACGTTTCTGTGGTCACTCGGCCGGCGTATGACGCTTCCAGCGTTGTCGTGAGCCGTCGAGCCATGGAAATGGCCGTCGGCGAGTCGTACCGACCCAACCAAACGATGTCGAACGCGGCAAAACGGGGCCTGAAGGCCGCCGCGAACGACAATCAGGTTGATCCGATGCTGATTTCGCTCGCCGAACGCATCGCCGACCGGCAAATCGTGGTCGTCGAGGACGTTTCTCGCCTTTCGGAGGTGATGGAGCGGTGCGCGGCGGCGAAAAACGCCGGATGGACGGGCACTCTCCCCTGGATCGAGTGGCAACTGGCCGGCGGCGACAGCGGCGAGAAGTGGATTCAGCGACGGATGGAAGAACTCGGCATCGAGACCCGAAAAGCCATCGCCGACATCGACTTTACGCCCCCTGAAGGCGTGCGGAAAGAGGCCGAGAAGGCTTTGGCGTGGCGCCGCGAGTATGGTCGCGGCGGGACGGCCATCGGCATCGCACGCGCTCGCGATCTCTCCAACGGAACGAAGATCAGTCCCAGCACCGCACGGCGGATGAAGAAGTTTTTCGATCGGCACGAAGTCGACTCCAAGGCAGAGGGCTTTTCGCCCGGCGAAGACGGGTATCCGTCGAACGGCAGAATCGCTCACGGGCTGTGGGGGGGCGATCCTGGCCGATCTTGGGCCAACGGCCTCGTTGAGCAGATGAACGCTGGCGGCGAGCGATCCGCGGCCTACCCCGAAGACGACGATGAGGCACTCAAGAGCTACGAGGACACCGACATGACCGAACGAGACATGGCCCTGACCAGCGCCTACCGAGACATCGGCACCAAGATGGGTCCGTGGGACGAGTCCGACCTTCATTACATCGACGAGGCGACCGGCAGGATCATGTGCCGGTCGAAGAAGGATGAATCCGAGGGCGCGAACACCGCCATGGTCGCGATGGACAACAGGAACTCGGCGCCGAGCGAGGGCGAGAAGCGAAGCGAGCCGGTTGTTACCGAGCCCGAAGCAACCGCACCCCCGGCGCAGACGCAAAAGCAGCGAGAGGATGCGGAGATCAACGCATCCATCGCGGCGCTCGACGCCATTGTGCTTGAGACTTACTTGCACGGCGACGAAACAGTTCGCTAGTATAAAAGTATCAGACATTGATGCTTCGCGACGGACGTTGCGAAGAGCAGTGCGAGTGACTTGAGGATTCAGGTCGCGGCGCGCTAGCGGGCAAATCACCCGCCAGCCGTCGCGCCTTTGCGTTGGCTGGCCCCAATCAGGAGCAAGCCGACCATGTCGAAGAACCTCAAGACCCTTCAGAACCGCGCCGCCGCAATCTCCAAGCGGATGCGTGAGCTTGGCGACGTCACCGAGCGGACGCCTGAGCAGGACGCCGAAATCCGAGCGCTCAATGTCCAGTCCGGCGAGGTTCGCCAGGGCTTGGAGTTTGAGGCAAAGCTCTCCGCGGAGGAGCGGGCTCTCTCTGCGACCATCGAGCAGGCCGCGCCCGCCGGTGTGGCCGCCGCTCCCGTCGCCCCCCCTGCCCCGCTGGAGCCGGATACGAAGGAGCTTCGGGCCAAGAAGACCCTCGCCGCCCTGGAGATTCGGGGCGTCCACGTGCCCCATCACACGCAGCTTCGGGCGTTCAACGAACGCCCCGAGGATGTCGAGACCGCCTACCGCTGCGGCCGGTGGCTCAAGGCCCACGTCTTCAAGAACGCCGACGACATCCAGTGGTGCAAGGACCACGGCGTCGAGGCCCGCGCCCTCGGTGAGAACACCAACTCGGCCGGTGGTGCCCTCGTCCCCGAGGAGTTCGCTGCTCGCGTGATTCGTCTCGTCGAGAGCTACGGCACCTTCGCCGCGTCGAGCGTCGAGAAGGTCACGATGACCCGCGACACCATGATCATCCCGAAGCGGGTGACTGGCACCACGGCCTACTTCATCGGCGAAGGCGTCGCCTCCACCGAGAGCCAGCCCAGCTACTCCAACGTGCAGTTGGTCGCCCGTAAGCTGGCAGTTTCCAGCCGAATGTCTTCGGAGGTCGTGGAGGATAGCCTTATCAGCATGGCAGATGCAGTTGCCGCTGAGTTCGCGACTTCGCTAGCCTTTCAGATCGATCAGTGCGGATGGATCGGCGACGGAAGCTCGACCTACGGCGGCATCTTCGGGATCGTCAACAAGCTCGCCAGCAACGCCGCCCCGGCGGCCCTCCAGACCGCGGCTGCGACCCACGTCTCGTTTGAGACGCTGACCATCGACGACTTCCTCAAGCTCATCGGCAAGCTCCCGCTGTACGCTCGCCAAGGCGCTCGCTTCTACATCTCGCCGGCTGGTTACGCCGCCTCGATGGCCCGCCTCCGCTATGCCTCGGGCGGTAACACCCAGACCGACATCGGCGGTGGTGTGACCGAGAGCTTCCTCGGCTACCCGGTGGAGCAGATCCATGTGATGAACAGCACCCTCGGCTCCGATGCCTCTCAGGTGAAGGTGCTGTTCGGCAACCTCGGCCTGTCCTCGATCTACGCCCGCCGCCGGGACTTCTCGGTGCGGATGTACGACCAAGTCTACGCCACGACCGATCAGTTGCTCCTCCAGGGCACGATGAGGTTCGACATCGTCCACCACACCCTCGGCACGACCGACCCCGCCGGAACGGCCATCGCCGGCCCCGTGACCGCCCTCAAGACCGCCGCGTCTTGAGACTGAACCTACCCCACTAGACCTTCCACAGGAGCAATCAGAACAATGATCCATACACAGATGGAAAAGATGGCGGTGGCCCTCCCCGCCGCCGTCGCCAGTTCGGCCGTGACCCTGACCGTCGACACCCTCGGCTACGACGGCGTCAGCTTCGTCGCGGTTCGGGCGGCCAACGCGGCCACCACGTTCGCGTCGGTGCTGAAGGTTGAGCAGTCGAGCGACGACTCGACCTACGTCGCCGTCTCGGGCTTCACCGGCGGGACCGACTTCACGATCGCCCAGGCGACCACCAGCACCGCCGTCGCCTACAAGCTCGACGTGGATTCGAAGGCAACGCGGCGATACCTGAAGCTGACCTGCACGCCTTCGACCGCGGTGAACGTCGCTGTCTGTGCCCGCCTGTACCGCGGCGAGAACGCGCCCGTGACCGCTGCGGACGCCGGTGTCATCGGTTGGGTGGTCGGCTGATCTTACGCGGGACGGCCATAGATGGTCGGCAAGGCGCAGGGAAGCGCGCCCGCTCCTTACTTGGAGCGTCAAAATGCTGGTTCGCGTCGGAAATACAGAGGCGGAAGTGAAGGTCGCGGCGGTCATGTCCATGCCGCGGCTGGGCTTCACGGACAACTTCTTCTGCGTGGCGTCGGCCCTGACGCCACACGGCATCTCGCCGGTCAAAGTGACAGGGGCCTACTGGGGTCAGTCGCTCCAACGGGCCATCGAGTCGGTCGTCAAGGACGCCGACTGGGTGCTGACGATCGACTACGACACGATCTTCAGCGCGAAGACTGTCGAGGCCCTCATGACGCTTGCCCTGTGGAGCGGCATGGACGCCATCGCCCCGCTTCAGGTGAAGCGAGAGGCCAACGCGGTCATGTTCGCCCTGCCGGGCTCGACGCCCGACGAGCAGACGCAGGTCAGCGACGAGTGGTTCAAGAAGCCCGTTCAGCCGGTTGAGACGGCCCACTTCGGCCTGACGCTCATTCGGGCATCGGCCCTGCGGGCCACGCCGAAGCCGTGGTTCGTCGAGGCCGCCAACGACGCGGGCACGTTTGATGGCGGCCACATGGACGCCGACATCCACTTCTGGAAGCAGTTCACAAAGAACGGGCACAAGCTGGGGCTGGCGACGCACGTCAGCGTCGGGCACGCCGAGTTGATGATCACTTGGCCGTCGCGGACGGTGGAGGAGTGCAAAGTCCTCCAGCACACGACGGACTACTGGTCGAACGGCCAGAAGGCACCAGAGAAGGCTTGGGGGCAGGTATGAAGATTCGCATTCTCATGGGATTCGACGGCTACGAGGTTGGTCAGGTGTTTGACAACTGGCCGCCCGGCATGTGCGAAATCCTGATCGGCCGACGAATGATCGAGGAAGTCAAGGAAGAGCCGGCTCCGGCGCCCATGGCTGTCGCCAAGAGGAAGTAGGCCATGGACCACATCATCTTCGGATCGCCGCAGCGGCCTACGCCGACGATCACGGCGTTCCGCAGCCTCGTCCGCATCACGGAGCCGGCGGTCGAGCCGGTGTCGCTCGGCGAGGCGAAGGTGCAGGCCCGCGTCGACACCGAGGCCGACGACGCCTACATCCAGGCGTTGATCGCCGTCGCGAGGCAGTATGTCGAGGACATCCTCGACATCACGCTGCTCACGACCGTCTGGGAGGTCTCCTACGACCTGTTTCCGGTCTGGACGATCGTCCTGCCAAGGCCGATGCTCCAGTCGGCAAACATCACAGTGACCTATCGCCTTGGGGATGGCGCAACGTCCACCAAGAGCAGCGCGGCCGGAGACTTCAGGGTCGACACCCGCACGGTCCCCGGCCGCATCTATCCCAACTGGTCGGATACATGGCCGGGCGTCCGCGGCGACGAGAACAGCGTCGTCGTCAACTTCACCGCCGGCTTCGGTACCGACGGGTCAAGTGTGCCGCCGATCTACAAGCACCTGATCATGATGCTGGTGGCCCATTGGTACGACTCTCGGCAGATCGTGTCGCCGGGGAACTACGGGACGATCCCGAAGACGTTCGACACGCTGCTGGCGGCGGCTGACCTGGGCGTATTTAGGTAGTAGCGGGCTGGAATTAGGTAGCAAACTAGGTACTCCGATGACTCTTCGCTCCAAGCTCGACGTCGACCTCATCTGCCACAACGCGGGCACGGCGACGTTCGTCGTCAACAGCCTCTCCGACCACTTCCTCATCGAACCGAACGTCATTCAATACATCGGATCAGCGACTGTGGGTACGTCGGCGGTGTCGATCACCGGCCCGACGGTTCTGTCGACTTTGGTCGTCAAGAACGAAGGCTCTCAGTCGCTCAGGCTCGCAGGGGCGATCGACGTCTCCTCGGGCCGTCTGGCCGTCCTGCCGGTCACGGCGACGGTCACGGTGGCGTCGGTGAGCGGCCAGGGCTCCTACTCGGCACTGTGGGTGGGCTGATGATCAACGCCGGCATGATGCGAGAACGGGTTCTGCTCCAGAAGCCGGCGACGAACCGGACGGGCTCGGGGTCTGCAAACTTGGACTGGGAGGACGTCGCCGAGGTGTGGGCCAGCGTTCTGGGCCTTTCGTCCCGCGAAATCCTCCAAGCCATGCAGGCCAACGCCATCGTGAGCCACAAGGTCCGCATCCGCTTCTACCCCGGCATCGAACACACATGGCGGATGGTATGGCGGAGCCGCGTGATGGAGATTTCCAGCATCGTCGAGCGTGAAGTGCGGGCGATCCATGAGATTCTGGCGAAGGAGGTGACGTGATGGCTGTCGGCCTCCCCTCAATCACGCAGAACAACCCGACACCGCGCGACCTCGGCGGCTCGACGGGCCTTGAGCAGGCGAATCAGTTCGTCACGATCCGAACGTCAGGCGTCCGAGAGCTTGTCGACAGACTGAACTCGCTCGTCACTGCCGTCGAGGCCAACGAGACTCTACGGAAGATCGTCCGCAAGGCGTCGCGGATCGTCATGGATGAGTACCGCGAGATGGCCCTGCGGCATGAGGCCACCGGCAACCTTGCCAAGTCCGTGACGGTCGTGCGCCGGTCGTACAACAACGGACGCGGCGGCAAGGCCGCGGTGGACATCATTGGCCCCCGCCAAACTGGCCGAAACAAATCTCAAGATGGCGCCGAATCTGGTAATCACGGGTGGCTGGTCGAGTTCGGCAGTGGCCCTCGCCGCCCAGGTACGCAGGGCCGCCGGACCTACGTCAACATCCATCAGTCAATCAACGGCCGGATGAAGCTGCACCCTGGCAAGTCGATGAACGACGACCAGTTCAAGAACGCCGGCCGCGGCTATTACTTCCTCATGGGCAGCCTGCGCGAACGTGGCCCAGGAAACAGCTATTCCAGAGACTTTGCAGGGCCAGGGGCTGGTGGCGACGGGCGAAAGCAACACCCGATCACGCTCCAGCCGGGGGAGACCATTGCCCCCATGCCGGCTCTCCACATCATGCGGGACGTCATCACAGCCTGTAGCGGTGACGTTTTGACGTCGTTGGAGATCGGCCTG
>Ga0209088_10002603_pt1 | contig 10974 bp, 8 predicted proteins | sample S_140625_EF_Meta_FD_187324 | JGI IMG/M metagenome (GOLD analysis project Ga0209088, IMG submission 187324) | Freshwater microbial communities from Lake Simoncouche, Canada to study carbon cycling - S_140625_EF_MetaG (SPAdes) (version 2) | ecosystem: Environmental > Aquatic > Freshwater > Lake ...
AACAGCTCGCCGAAAACCGGCACCCCACCAAGGAGGAGCTCGACAGCGTGAGCGCCAGCCGGCCGGTGTTCGTGCAGGACGGCTCCGGCCACCAGGGTTCGATCAACTCTGTGCTGCTCAAGCAGATGGGCTGGAGCGCCAGCAGCAAGGATCCGGCCGGTGGGGTGATCTCGCGTAAACCGGGCAGCAGCGAGCCCAGTGGCCACATTGCGGAAACGCCGGTGTTCGCTGTGTTGGCGGCCAAACCGCCCCTCACCCCGGCCCAGATTCGCCAGGGGGTGGGCAAGGCCGTGGCCCTCTGGACAGCCAATGGACAAACCACGGCCTCCGAGATGGGTTTTGGCCTCAGCGATGACGACATCGACGTGGCCCGTCAGATGCTCGACGAGAAGCTGCTGCCGATCGACCTGCTGCTGTTCGTGAAGCATTCCTTCCTGGAGCAGGCCAAGGCGGGCCACAGCGCCGTGATGGCCCAATACGCCGATCCCGCTTCGCGGGCGCCGCGGGTGGATGGCGATGGGCGCTACCTGAACCGGGTGCGGCTGGCGGGGGTGAAGTTCTGGATGGACGGCAGCATGGACAACGCCTTCATGTCGCAGCCCTACACCAACAATCCGCCGGGGAATACGGAGAAAAACTTCCGCGGCTTGGCCGTGGATCCCCAGGCGGCCGTAGAGGCCACCGTGGCCACCTATTGGAAGAGCAACCGCCAGGTGGCCGGCCACAGCATCGGCGACCAGGCGGTCGACAACTTCCTCACGGCGATCGAGAAGGCCTACGCCAGCCAGGGCCCGGCCGATCATCGGCCGGTCATCCAGCACGCCCAGTTCCTGCGGCCCGACCAGATCGTGCGGGCCAAAAAGGTGGGCGCCATCACCAGCTTCACCGCCGGCGGCATCTATCCCATGGGCGACTACCTGGCCCGGTTGATGGGCCCGGAGCGGGTGGCCTGGGCCGGGGTGGCGGGTTCGGTGCAACGGGCCGGCATCCCCTGGACCATGCACCACGACATGCCCGCCGGCGTCAGCCCCAGCCTGATCTATGCCCTCTGGAACATCGTGAACCGCACCACCAAATCGGGGGTGGTGCTGGCACCCCAGGAAAAGGTGAGCCCCTACGACGGCCTGCGGGCCCTCACCATCAACGGTGCCTACCAATTCCATGAAGAGAAAACCAAGGGTTCGCTAGAACCCGGCAAGCTGGCCGACCTGATTGTGCTGAGCGCCAATCCCTTGAAGGTGGATCCGATGACCATCAAGGACATCCAGGTGCTGGAAACGATCAAGGAGGGCACCAGCCTGTACCGCAACCCGTCCCTCCCCGCCGGGGGAACCGCCACCGCAGCAGCCCCGATCAACGAGAAGGACAACTGTCTGGTGCCCCACGACCAGCCCCAGAAGCCCCTCAATCCGGCCCAGCAGGCCACCTTGGATCGCCTGTTGGCTCCAGGACCCTGAGGCCGATCAACAGAGCAAGCCCCCCAAGCAGGCGCAGAGGATCCGGGGCCGGCGGGTGCAGCGATCTGTAGCGTTCAACAGCATTCGAAATCGCCGGCGCACCATGCTCACCATCCCGGATCGGTGGGGACCGTGTTGCCTCAGCGAACCGCGACTGCCCTTCCTCAGCCTGCCGGAAACCTCCGCCCAGCTCAGTGACCCGGTCCAGGTGGCCGAGAGGCTCTCCGCCCTGTTGCCCGTGCGCAGTTGTGATGCCCTGGAGCGGCCCACCCCGGCGCAGCCGTTCCGGTGCCATACAGGCCGCCTGCGGCTCGGGCCCCTCAGCCTGGTGGCGATCTGGGGCCCGGGTCTGCGGGGCGAGGTGGACGGCACGGCCGAGGCCAGCTTCATCCTTCCTTACCGGGGCCAGGGGCACTTCCGGCTCGGTCGCCGCAGCCTGCGCAACCTCGCCGGCCGGACCCTGCTGTATCTGCCCCCGGAAGCCTGGCGCACTAGCAACGACGCCATGGGGGGCATCACCATCCGGCTCGATCCGGCCCTGATCCGGCGGGTGGGACTCACCATGGCCGGGCCCCAGGCATCCCGGGAGTCCTGGCAGGCCCTCACCATCAACCCGCTCATGGTGGAGTTGGAGCAGCCCTCCAACGCCCTGCGCTTCGAGCGGCTCTACCGGTTGATGGTTTTCATCCATGGCCTGGTGCTTCGCCAAGGCGGTGTGCCGGATCTCCTACGGCTCGACGATCTGCTGGTGCGCCAGATCGTGGAGGTGCTGGCCCCGGCCCTGCTGGCCAACCACTCCGCCCCCGATCCGGCAGCCTCCGACTGTGCCATCGATGAGCTGGTGGATTGGATCCATGCCCACTGCCACCAGGCGATCAGCCTTTCGGATCTGGAGGAGCGCTCCCATTATTCGCGCCGGAGTCTCCAGTACGCCTTCAAGGCCAGGTTCGGCTGCGGGCCGATGCAATACCTGCGGCGCCAGAGGCTCTGGCTGGCCCGCCGCCGGCTGGAAAAGCACGGGGCGGAGAGCAGCGTGGGCAAGATCGCGAGCGCCTGTGGCTATCTCAGCCTGGCCAGCTTCAGCCGGGATTTCCAACATTGCTTCGGGATGACCCCCTCCAAGGTTCTGGCCCGGCGCCGATGATCATGGGAGGGCGCCCTTGCTTCAAGCCCCGTTTTCACCATGGCCTTATCCGCTGAGCAGGAAATCTCCAGCCTGTTTGCCCTGTTCGACCTGAACGCTGACGGGGAGATCACCCCCCAGGAGGTGGAGAAGGTGCTGTTCGCTCTCAGGGGAATTCTTGCTCCTGAGGAAGCCGCCGCACTCCGCACTTTGGTCAACGATCAGGGAGTGGTGAGCCAGGCGCTGTTGATGCAGTGGGCCTGTCAACTGCCTGGCCTGGAAACCGAGCAGATCCTCCGGGATATCTTTGCGCTGATCGACAGCGACGCCAGTGGTTCGTTAAGCCGTGCTGAGCTCGCGGTGATGCTCAGCCTGTTGCAACCATCAAGCAACAGCAGCACACCCAACAGTGAGGAGTTGCTGCATCGGCTGGATCGGGACGGCAATGGTCAGATCAGCGGCGAAGAATTTCTGGCCCTAATCAAAAGCGAATCCGGACTGCAACTTTCCCTGGCAGACCTGAAGCGGCTGAAAAAGAACCTCGTACAGCTCACTAGTACGGCCCGTCTCGCCGGCGTGGGGCTTGTGGAGGTGGATTGCGATCTGGGAGCAGGAACCGCTGGAGCCGGTGCGGGGATCGAGCTGCTCAAGGGCGCTGTGCAGCGCCAACAGGATCTGCGCCGACTCAGCGAGGGCCTGATCCAGGAGATCGAAGGCCAGAAGCATCCCTCCGCCCGCGCGACCGCCCGCACCTCCGAAGCCGGCACCGCGACACCCCATGCGCGCCACATCGAGGCCATCACGCGGGTGATGGGCGATGCCGCCGACCTGGTGGCCGCCGCGCTCACTCAGGGCCTCTTTCCGATCGTGCTGGCCGGCGACCACTCAACCGCTGCCGCCAGCATCGCCGGGATCCGCCGTGCCCATCCCAACGAGCGATTGGGGGTGATCTGGATCGATGCCCATGCCGATATCCACTCTCCGTTCACCACGCCCTCGGGGAACATGCACGGCATGCCGCTAGCGATCGCGGCCGCCCACGACAACCTGACGGAGGCGATCAATGATCCCGATGACGTGACACGTCAGCTCTGGCGGCAGCTGCAGGAGCTGGGTGGATCCCAGGGGCCAGCCTTCGATCTGGGCGATCTGATCTACATCGCCGTTCGCGACACGGAGCCCGCCGAGGATGTGACGCTGGCCTCCAAATCCATCCCGGTCATCCGCACCGAACAGGTGCGACGTGAAGGGCCCGATGCCGCCGCCCGCCGCTGCCTCGAGTACCTCGCCGACGTCGATCGGATCTACGTGAGCTTCGATGTAGACGCTCTTGATTCCACCATCTGCAAGGGCACGGGCACCCCGGTTCCTGGCGGGCTCTGGGCCGATGAGGCCGAGGCGATCCTGCGCCGGCTGCTGGCCGATCCGCGGGTGTGTTGCTGGGAGATCTGTGAGATCAATCCCCATCTCGATACGCTCAACACCTTGGCTGAGGTGTCCCTAGGGATTTTCAATGGCGGCCTGGAGAAGCTCGCGGAGCGTCTCACCGCTCCCGGGCTCAGCCATGCCAGCTGAATCCCCCTCCACCTACGGCCTGCTGCAGGGGCTGCTCGAGCCTCCACCCATGAGACCCTCCCGGTTGCAACAGCTGCTGCCGAGCAGTGGCACGCTGCCGCACCTGAACCAACCGGGCCGCCAGGGGTATCGCCTGTTGCTGCCCTGGCTCACCGGCCTGCGCAGCCTGGCCCAGGTGATCTTCATCAACAATCCGCTCAGCGGCGCTGTGCTGCTGCTGGCCTTCCTGCTGGAATCTCCCTGGATGGCGCTGCTGGCCGTGGTCGGCACCACCGGGGCCAACCTGGCTTCCCGGGGCTTCAGCCTGGCGCGGGGACTGCGGCATCAGGGAATCCATGGCTTCAACGGAACCCTGGTGGGCTGCGCGGCAGCCGCCTTCGGGAGCATCGGATCAACGGCCAGCGCGGCGCTCTGGCTCGTCCTGGTGCTGATCGGCAGCGCTGCAACCACCCTGTTCCTTGAGGCCTGGGGGCGCCGCTTCCATCGCCGCGGCTCCCTGCCACCGCTCACCCTGCCCTTCTGTCTGGCCACCTGGGCGCTGCTGGCGCTGGCCGGCGGCCTGCCGCCCATCGCGCCCGATCCCGCGACCGTGCCGGGCAGCGAGACGCTCGACACCCTGCAGGCCCTGGCACTCGGCCTGCCGCACAGCTTCGGCCAGGTGTTTCTCTGCGGAAAGCTCAGCAGTGGCGTGCTAGTGCTGCTGGCCACGGCCTTGGCCAGCCCCCTGGCTGCGGCCTTGGGTCTGCTGGGGGCCCTTGCGGCCATGGCTGTTGCCCTGTTCCAGGGGGCGAGCGCCGCCGCCGTGGCCCAGGGGCTTTGGGGTTACAACGGCGTGCTGGTGGCGATCGCGATCGGGGGGATCTTCCATGCCCCCACCCGCCAGAGCCTGGTGCTGGCCGTTGGCGGAGCGGCCCTCGCCGTGCCTGTCTCCCTAGTGCTGACGAAGCTGCTGAGCGGCCTGCCCCAGCTCACCCTCGCCTTCGTGGTCACCACCTGGGCCTTGATGTTGGCGGCAAGGCGCAGCCTGCCGGCGCTGATCCCGGTGTCCCTCCATGCGGTGGTGACCCCGGAGGAGCACCGCGAGCGCTTCCGGGTGGCGCGGGATGTGCTCCGTGCCTTCCGGGAGAACCTGCGCCGCCGCACCGGTGCTGGTTCCCCACCGCGCGTCAGCCCTGCGGTGCCCGAGGTGGTGCGCCAGAGGATCAGCGTGCTGTTCGCCCAGCTCGATCGCGATGGCGATGGCAGCATCAGCCTCCTGGAACTGACCGATGCCCTGGGGGGCGCCCCTTCAGCCGATGGGCCCCTCGGCCGGCTCCCGAACCAGACCGGCCCGCAGCTGGCGACAGCCCTGGCCGCGATGGATCTCAATGGCGATGGCCGCGTCGACCTCGCGGAGTTCACCGAGCTGATCCGACGGCTGCAGCTGCTGCGCGAGGGAGAGGAACGCCTGCTGCTTTATCTGACGCCGGCCGACGCCGATGGCAATGATCAACTCGATGCCGAAGAGCTGAAGCGACTGCTGCGCAGCATCGGCCAGGAGCCGCTGAGTTCCACCGAAGAAAGACTGGTGTTTGGTCTCAACGGCTCGGCGCTGACCTGGAGAAGCTTCGTCGACCAGTTACTGCTCACCTAATCCCCTGGGCCGGATGGCAGCCAGGCCCCAGGGTGGGATCCGCCATCGCAACGCCTCAACGGGAGGCCCCTGCGGATTGACAATGACGGCAAACCACCACTGCCCACCCCGGCCTTGGCTGACGACCAAACCCTGATCCGCGATTTCGCCTCCCGCTGCCGGGAGCGGATCGAGGAATTCGAGCAGGCCCAGGTGCGTTGCGGGCTGATCGGGCCCTCTGGCAGCGGCAAGTCGTCGTTGATCAATGCCATTGCCGGTGAGCGCATCGCCCGGGTGGGCGTGGTGGAGACCACCACCGATCCCCTGGAGATCAGCCACCGCGGGATCACGTTTGTGGATCTGCCCGGCTGCGGCACCCGCCGCTGGCCGAAGGAGACCTACGTGGAGCGGTTGAATCTGGCCAGCTACGACTGCTTTCTGCTGGTGACGGCCCAGCGGTTCTACGAGAACGACGCTTTCCTCTTCCACCAGCTGCGGGCCCTTGGCAAACCCCGTTTTGTGGTGCGCAACATGATCGACCGCGCCATCGAGGATGGCCGCCATGACCATGGCCATGACGAGTCCGAGATCCGGCGGATCATCCAGGCAGACATCCGCGGCCAGCTGGAACCCGATGCCCCGGAGCGGGTCTACCTCACCTCTGCCCGCCAGCCAGCCCAGCACGATCTGCAGGTTCTCCTGGCTGACATCGGCGCCGCCCTCGATGGCCTCAAGCAGGCACGCTTCGTGGCGGATATGGCGGCCTATGGCCAGGATGCGCTGCAGCGCAAACGCAAGGTGGCCCAGGAGCGGATCCCCCCCTACGCCGGCCTGGCCGCGGCCAACGGCAGCCTGAATCCTGTGCCCGGTCTGGACCTGGCCGCCGATGTGTCGCTGCTGCTGAAGCTGGGTGAGGAGATCACCGCCATCTACGGCCTCACCAGCAGCCAGTTCGATTTCATCAAACGCCTGCTCGGCCCGAAGGCCCTGCCGGCGCTGCTCACCAAGCTCGCCCAGTTCGGCACGAAGTACCTCGCCCGTGAGGGCCTGATCGGTCTGCTGAAGCGCCTCGCCAGCCGGGAGCTGAGCCGGCAGTCCACCCGCTGGATTCCGCTGGCGGGACCCCTCATCGCCGCGGGCATCGGTTGGCAGTCCACCTTCATGCTCGGCGAGCAGCTGGTGGATGAGGCTGAGGCGCTGGCGGGCGAAGTTTTGGCCGGCATCGTGCGGGGCAACGGGGGCTCGGAGCAGGCCTGATCCCGGTGTCAGGGGCGCCGCTCCCACTCCGGCATCCACCGCCGGGAGACCCTGCTTGGTTCCTTCGGCAGCCGGGAGATCGGCATCACCACCCTCACCGCCACCGGCGTGGTGAACAACCCCGTCTGGTGAACCGCCTCGATGGCCGCGTGATCAACGGGTCGGTGAGCTGACCTCGCGCCGCCACAGCGCCAACCCCCCCGAACGGCCGCGGGCCGCCAGCCAGCGGCGGTCTGGTCCGGTGGCGATCAGGGCAAAGAAGGCTCCGCGCCGGGGATCCGGTGCCGGCAGGGAGCGTTGCAGCAGCAGCCATTGGCCGGCCCGGATCTCGAGGCGATCGAACTGAAAGCGCAGCAGGGGTCGCTGCCCCTCCAACCAGCCGGGCCCCTGGAAACGCAGTTCCAGGGGGCCAAGCCGCACCGCATTGGTGAGCTCCAGCCCGGCGCGCTTGCCCGGTCCGGCCTCAGCTCCGGGCTCGGGTCCGAATGCGATCCGCAGGCTGGCCCCCAGGGCCCGCAGCGCACCTCCAGCAAGGGGAGAGTGTTGCCGCCGCCCCCGGGACCAAACCCGATCCAGCCACCAGAGCCCGGCGAGATCGCCGCTCTCAAGACCCGATCCCCCCTGCCGAGCCGATCGCTCCAGGGCCAACAGGGCATCCCCGCTGGGCATCGCCTCCAGCTCCGGCGCGCTCACCGCGGTGTCGGTTGGGAGGGGCATGGCGGCGGCGACGTTGAAGGCGGGACAGGGCACGGACACGGCCTGGTGCAGGATTGATGGGATGGGCTACCACCGTGCCGGCCCACCTTTGCAGAGACGCGCCGCTGATGGTTTCCAGTTCAGGATCCACCCCGAATCCCACCCTCAACGATGTGCCGGTGGGTCAACGGGTGCGGATCGCCTCGCTGCCCAAGCATGCCGTTCTGCGGGAGCGCCTCTTGGCCCTCGGGATTCGTCCCGGCGTCGTGCTGCAGGTGATGCGACGGGGGCGGCCGGGGGGAATTCTGCACCTCTCCCATGGGCCCCTGGAGTTCATCCTGCGGGCCGAGCAAGCCGCCGAGGTCCAGCTGATGCCAGACCGCCGGGGTGATCGCCCTGACGATGGTTGAAATCGTTCCAGGCCGGCCTGAATCGGAAGCCATGGGCCCTCAACGCCTTGGGGCCTCAACCTCCACGGCTCCCGCATCTGGATCGCAGCTTGGCCGACCGATCAGCCCCCCCCGGCCAGTCCGAACAGCCGGCCACCCTGAAACACCAGCAGGGCCGCGATCCAGGCCAGGGCCAAGGACCACGCCATCGAGCGCAGGGCGAACAGGCGACTCTTCGCCTCCTTGATCTGCACCGCCACCGTGGAGAGGCAGGGTGTGTAGAGGAGCGTGAAGGTCATGAAGCTCAGGGCCTGAAGGGGGGTGATCGAGGCCCGCATCGCCGCCCCGAGCCCCGCCTCGCTGGTGTTGTTGATCACCGCCATCGCCCCCAACAGGATCTCCTTGGCGATGAAGCCGAAGATCACGGCAACGGTGAGATCGGGGGTCATGCCGATCGGCGCGAGCAGGGGATCAAAGAGGGTGCCGATCCGGCTGGCGATCGTGGGGTCCGCTCCCGCCATGGTCTGCGGCGGCAGGTTGGTGAGCAGCCACACCAGGGCGGCGCCGCCCACGATGAACCCCCGCGTGGTCACCATGAAGTTGTTCATCTCGCGCCAGGCCCGCCGCAGCATGGTTTGAAGGCTGGGTTTGCGGTAGGGCGGCAACTCGAGCACGAAGGCCTCGCTGTTGGGATAGGCCCGCTTGAAGAGCAGCCCCGTGATGATGGCGGCGGCAAAACTCATCAGATAGAAGCCGAAGACCACCAAGCCCGGTGCCCACCAAGGCTTGGGGAAGAACACCGCCGCCATGAACACGAAGACGGTGAGCCTGGCCTGGCAAAGGGCAAAGGGAATCACCAACATCGCCAGCAATCGCATGCCCCGATCACGGATCACGCGGGTTCCCATGATGGCCGGGACGTTGCAGCCGAAGCCCATCACCTGCAGCACGAAGGCGCGGCCATCGAGACCGAGCCAGTGCATAAAGCCATCCATCAGGAAGGCGGCCCGGGGTAAATAGCCGGAATCCTCCACGATGGCGAGCATGAAATAAAAGATAAAGATGATCGGCAGGAAACTCATCACCGTGCTCACGCCGAGCCAAACCCCGAACACCAGGAAGTCACGCAGCACCTGCGGCGTGCGGAGGCCTTGGAGCAGGGGCAGCAGTAGCTGATTCCCTAGCGAATCGAACACTCTGACCAGCAGCTCTTGCAGGGGGGCTCCCAGGGCATAGATGGCCTGGAACATCACCAACACAATCGCCAGGAAGAGCAGGGGGCCCACCAGTGGATGGAGCAGCAGCCGATCGAGGCGGCGGCTTTGGGGACGCAGAACCTGCTCCGGTTCAGCCACGAAGCGTTCCACCAGCTCCCGGCGATGCGCCTCCAGCCGGTCGTCACCGCCGAGGGGAAACTGCCCGAGGAGGGGCGTGCCTGCCCAATGGGGTGCCCGGCAGGCGAGGTCGATGGCGGCCAGCAGGGTGGCGATGCCCTCATTGCGGCGGGCGCTCACCGGCAGCACCGGCAGGGCCAGGGCCTCTGCCAGGCCCCCATGGTCGATCCGCACGCCGAAACGCCGGGCTTCATCGCTCATGTTGAGGGCCAACAGGGTCGGCACACCCGCTTCCCGCAGCTGCAGCACGAGCCTCAGCTGGCTGGCCACCTGGGTGGAGTTCACCACCAACACCAGCAGGTCCGGCGGCGTCTCGCGCAGATACCGCTGCACGATCGCCTCGTCTTCACTGCTGCCGGAAAGGTCGTACACACCGGGCAAATCCACCAGCTCGAAGGAACATCCATCCGCGTCGGCGGGCAGGCGGCCATGCAGCAGATCCACCGTGAGCCCTGGCCAGTTTCCCATCCGGGCATGGCCGCCCGTGAGACGGTTGAAGAGGGTCGATTTCCCCGTGTTCGGCATGCCCAGCAGGGCCACCACGGTGGTTCCGGGGGCCTTCATGGGCCGTGCCCGTGGCGGATGGGTGGCATGGCGATGGTCTGGTTTGGCTTGGTTCGATCATCGCCCCACGACCCTCCCAGACTGACTCCATGGCCCACTTACCACCGCCGTTCCGGGGTTGTGCCCATAGCCTCCCGGCCTCCCTGCATCGATCCGCCACCGGGGCCGGCCATGGCGGTCCGTCCCGGCCCCACCCGATCGACCGCGCCCTGCGGTTGCGCAGTCTCTGGCTGGCCTACCTCGTGGCCATGCTCTTCCACGTCGACCTGGGTCTGATGCCCTTGTTTCACGGCCTCTCACCGGAAATCGCGTCCGAGGTGCCGGCGGCGCGACTCGGGCTCCTTTACGGGGCGATGTTGATCTATTTCCTGATTCCGCTGGCTTGCTGGCTGCGGATCACCTGGGCCGCCAGCCAACCCACCCGGCCCGGCCATTGGCTCCGCTGGCGCCGCACCCATTTCTGGATCAGCGTGGTCTACAGCCTCACCAACATCCCCCACCTGGTGGCGGACCTCCTGGTGCCCGATTCCCGCGGCGACCAGGTGGCGCTGATGGCGGTGCTGCTGCTGATCGGTCTGGTGATCAACCGCGAGGCCTGGGCCTGGTGGCACGAGCCCCAATCCTGAGAGCATGGCTTCCCCTCCGGCCCCTCACCCTTGGTGTCGCCCGATCCCGCCCCAGCCGCCAATCCCCCGGCCAGCACCCCGTACCAGCCGATCCTGGTGCTCGGCGGTTTCCTGATCGGCATGGAGGCCTATGCACCGCTGGTGGGGAGCCTGGGGCGGCTCAGCGGTCAGCCGGTGGTGCTGGTGCCGGTTTCGCGCCTCGACTGGCTGCTCACGGTGTTTCCCCTGGGCTGGGCGCGGCTGCTCGATCGGGTGGCGCCCCTGGCCGCCGAGCTGGCGGG
>Ga0209088_10002604_pt1 | contig 10972 bp, 12 predicted proteins | sample S_140625_EF_Meta_FD_187324 | JGI IMG/M metagenome (GOLD analysis project Ga0209088, IMG submission 187324) | Freshwater microbial communities from Lake Simoncouche, Canada to study carbon cycling - S_140625_EF_MetaG (SPAdes) (version 2) | ecosystem: Environmental > Aquatic > Freshwater > Lake ...
GCGCCTACTGCGCCCAGCCCCAGCACTGGCCGGAGCTGAGCGAGCTGCTCAGCGATCGCCGCTACCTGGGTATGAAGAAGGAGGTGATCTGGTTCAGCGAAATCACTGCCGACGGCAATGCCACCGTTCCCCATCATCTCTTTTTCGGCCCCGGCGTGAACCGACCCAGCCGCAGTGAACACCTCTGGATTATCACCCAGTTGGCCCGCTGGGCTGAGATTCCCTTCCCGCGCAACTACGTGGAGATCCTCGAGCGGATCTGCGCCGTCGGCGTCTTCAGCACCGCCGCCCGCGAACTGGGCTTCGAGGAGGTGTCTTATCAGCGCGGCGCCATCGACCTGTTCGATGGCCGTGCATTTAACACGGAGGATCCGATCGGCTATCTCAATGAGGTTTCCGTTCACCGTGATTTCAGCGTGGCCGAGATCCCGATCGGGGTACCCCGAGCCTTGGTGGGTTGAACCCCTGGCCAGCGCCAATTATCCCAGCTTTGCATCGCCAATTCCCCTCAATACCATGACAACGACCACACCCCCGTCCCATCGGTTTGATCCTGCAGCGGATCATCTACAAGAAGACCCCTATCCCTTACTGCGCTTTGAGCAACTCGGCAAGGAATACGCCACCCAGCAAGGCCCCTATGTGGTGCTGGAGAACATCAACCTTGAGGTTGCTAAGGGTGAATTTGTCTGCGTGATTGGCCATTCCGGTTGCGGCAAATCCACCCTGCTCAACATGGTGTCTGGCTTCGCCACCCCAAGCACCGGCCGAGTGCTGCTGGAAGGCAAGCCGATCACCAAGCCCGGCCCGGACCGGATGGTGGTGTTCCAGGGCTACGCCCTGCTGCCCTGGATGACCGCCTACGAAAACGTCCACCTGGCGATCGATTCGGTCAAACCCAGCCTGCCGGAATCCGAGAAGCGCGAGATCGCCCTGGAGCACCTGGCCATGGTCGGTCTCAGCGAAGCGGCCGATAAAAAAATCACCCAGATCTCCGGCGGCATGAAGCAGCGGGTGGCGATCGCCCGGGCCCTCTCGATCCGGCCGGAGGTACTGATTCTCGACGAACCCTTTGGCGCCCTTGATGCAATCACCAAGGAGGAGTTGCAGGAAGAGCTGCTTTCAATCTGGAACACCCAGAAATGCACGGTGCTGATGATCACCCACGACATCGACGAAGCCCTGTTTCTCGCCGATCGCCTCGTGATGATGACCAACGGTCCGGCCGCCGGCATCGGCGAAGTGCTGTCGATTGATTTCCCCCGTCCCCGCAGTCGGGAGGACATCATGGAGGATCCAAAATATTATGAACTGCGCAACATAGCTCTTGATTTTCTCTACAACCGTTTTGCCCACGATCAGGACGAGGCCTGAGCCAGCTTTGCCCCGCTGCTGCGGCTGAATCAGTTAGAATGAATAGTAAATACGATTAGTTATCTGTTCTTTCAATTACATACCTTGAATTCCACTAAAAGATTATTCGTACGACTGCCAAGCTTTGTTAATACTTTTATTTTTCAAAGATGGATGACACGTTTAGATCAATAATTAATTAATCATAGCCTCTCTAAAGATTTTGCCGCTCAGCTCGGCAGCTTCTTCAGAGGGGTGAGAATTCGAATCCCGATAAAGTATGACACCATCAGGACCATTGTAACTGCATATATCTCCTGGGCAGAATATTGGCATTAGATCAATAGTTTTGATGAGTTGCTGCCGCTCTAGATTATTTAGTACCTTATTCAACGGCTCCATGCGATCAAGGGTTTCTTTTTGACTGATGAATTCGCATGGACCTTCGCCTAATTGATTGAACCATTGTTTGGCTGCAACTGCAGGATCACATTTGGCATCCCTAGCGAAAGGCAAACTTTTTGTAAACAAGATCCTAATTCCCTTGTTTTTCATTTGCTTCGAAAAATTTATCATGTCTGCCTCAAGTATGCGAAGAAATTCTTTGGACTCAGAATTTTGTTGCACAGGCAATAAGTCACTTAAATCATTAATCATTAAGATTGAGTCGCCAGGTTTCAGTACGTTGATGAGTTTAGGGACTATACGTGTCCAGTAATCATTCGATAATTCATCGAATGTATTTCGAAGCTTTATCCCAGGAGTTGGTCCAGCGCCATAGGATGAAGTAATTATTATGGCGTATTGATCTTTTCGTACCAAATCATCAAAGGCATGGGTGAAGGATACCGAGAAGGAATTGCCAAGGACCAGTATCCTGCGTTTAGCTGTTAGAATATCACCCAATGTGCATTGGTTTACTTGTATATTTTTTCCTAGATCTTTACCTTCTCCAAGAACACATGGCGCCCCATTCCACTGTCCAAGAGTGCCATTAATACTGTAAGGTTCGCTAAGTAATTGATTTTTATTAAGCACACCTTGGCGATTCCCACTATATATTGAAAATCCTGGAATTAGTGCCAGCAGCATGATTGCTGAGCCGAGTATCATACCGCCAATTCCATACAACAATGTTTGGAGATTGGTGGATGACCAGCTTGAATGCCTAAACGGGTTTTCAATGTAGTGATAAGATAGAGATGATGTGGCTAGTATCAGGCCAACTTGTATGGGTATTGTCCAGTAATGAATACCTATAGTCCAACGACTAAAAACCAAGATAATCCAATGCCAGAGATAAAGTGAATAGGATATTTTGCCTAGCCATTGCAAGATATTGGTACAAAGTATTTTATAGGTAAAGTCACTAGGTTGTAATCGAATTAGTAACAGGGATGTTAAAGCGACTATGCCGATACTTTCCTTGGTCTTGACTACAAGATGCAAAATAACCATGATAAGGATTACTACTAAACTTGGGAGTACCCACTTGAGCTTTTCTCTTAGCTGTGGCCATTGCGTGATTGCTAATAAGCTAAGACAGCCAGCTGCCAATTCCCAGAATCGGCTAGGCATTAGATAGAAAGCTGCCGGTTGACTGAATCGATTTAAATAAATATTTAATATCAGAGAAGCGATAAATAAGATTATAACAACAATTGCTAAATTTCGTTTGCCATGTTTTAAGTATCGACTATATCCGCTTAACCAAGCGAGCAAGGGAAAGATAAAGTAAAATTGCTCTTCTACGCCAAGGGACCAGGTTTGAGTGAAAATGTTCAGATCAGCTGGTTTGTCAAAGTAATTTGTGCTTTGACCGTAAAGCCAAAGATTTGAAGCTCCAAAAAGACTGAAAATTCCTGTTTTAATGTCTAATTCTGGCTTTGGATTGATCAGGCAGATCAAAAGAGCCGAAACCAGGCCAGAAACCAGAAGGGCAGGCATTAATCTTTTAATGCGTCGCGCGTAAAATGATGTTATGAATTCTGATATTGACGATGAGTTTTGGGAGTTTTGGCGGCCTAGAGAGGCTGTTATCACATATCCCGAAATGACAAAAAATACATCAACTCCTAAATGTCCACCGGGTAATAGCTCGCGATTAAAATGGTTAACAATCACTGCGATTACCGCTAACGCCCTTAGCCCATCAATCTCTGGCCGATAGCCTTGATCGGTCTGGCGCATGGTCATATATAAAAATATATCTTAGTTTAAAATCAATAAAAAGTCAATAGATCAAACCCCTGCCTTGGCTTGCTTTTGAGGCAGGGCATCGCTGAGGTTGTCAGGACGAATGGCAGGGTCCCGCAGCAGTTCGCGATCCAGCATGCGAATCCGACTTTCCCTTAGGCAAAATTTACAACCACCGCTGGTCTGCAAATGTTTTTCAGGAGTAATACTTATTGGTTTGACCGGGTGGGTTGTGCAGCGGATCAGAATGGGACTTTTATAGCTCCTGTAGACAATACCGCTGTAGTCGTAATGTTCGCCAAACCGAGCCCTAGCTCTGGCCAAAAATGTTTCCAGGCTGATGGGGCTGCCCATGACTTCGGTCAGTGGATCAACACTTTAGCAAGCTTTGCCTCCCTGGCCCCGGAGCTGCGTAGCAGTAAGGATCAGTTACGCCCCAGCAGACTCCCAAAGGGGCCAGGGGTTGGGTTTTAACCAGCCTTGGCGGCTTGAAAGGTCAGGGCGACACCGTTGTTGCAGTAGCGCTTGCCGGTGGGCCGGGGTCCGTCGTTGAAAACATGGCCCTGATGGCCGCCGCAACGACGGCAGTGATATTCAGTGCGTGGAATCAGCAATCGAAAGTCTTGGCTGGTCGCGATGGCGTTGTTCAGGGGTTGCCAAAAACTGGGCCAACCAGTGCGACTGTCGAATTTGGTTGCGGAGGCAAACAGCGGCAGTTGGCAGCCGCCGCACAAATACTGACCGGTGCGTTGCTCCTGGTAGAGGGGACTGCTGAAGGGTCTCTCAGTGCCATGTTGGCGCAACACCTGAAAAGCGGCTGGGGTCAGTCGCTTTTTCCAAGCGGCTTCACTGAGTTGCCACTGGGCATCGCTGCTAGATGGCGTTGCTGCTTGGGCACTGCCGGCGCTTCGCCCAATAAAAGCAAATGAGAACAGGGGCACCAGAGATCTATCCCAAAGGGTTCTCAAGGCAAGACGACGACTGGTCCCTGCCATGGCTTCAGCCCACCCAGCCGGCACTGAGGACAACCGCCAGGCCCAGGAACAGTCCCAGCAGGGTCCAGGTGACCCGGTTGAGGGTGGCTTCGGCGCTACGGGCACTAGTGAACATGGAGCTGCCGGTGGAGAACAGACCGCCCATGCCATCGCCTTTAGGGCTATGCAACAGCACGCTGGTTATCAGGAGGGCGGCGGAAAGCATCCACACAGAAGAGACGATCGTGCGCAACATGCTTGGTGTCGTGGTTCGGGGTCGCAGTGGTGGTGGGAGTGGAACCCCACGGGTGATTGGGAGGTGGCCGGATCTCAGCTTATGACTGCAGATGAGAGGCTGCGGCTGCCCTGGGGGCTGCCCAGGGGCTCAATCAAAGAATTCCCTGTCATCCTAGCGGGCTTGGGGAGACCAAGAATTTCCAGCAAGGTTGGGGCGATGTCGGAGAGGCCACCCTGCTCGCGCAGCTGCACATCGGTGCCATGACCAGGTAATTTTCGTTTTTCTCCCTCCACCAGAATTACGGGCACCGGGTTGGTGGTGTGGGCGGTCCAGGGGCGTCCATCGGGCCCCTGCATGACTTCAGCATTGCCATGGTCGGCGGTGATCAACATCGTGCCTCCGACCCGGTTCGTGGCCTCCAGCAGTCGGCCGATACAGCCATCGACAGTGCTGATGGCTTCGGTGGTCGCCTGCATTTGGCCTGTGTGGCCGACCATGTCGGGGTTGGCGTAGTTGATCACCACCAGCGAATAGATGCCTTTTTGGACTGCAGCAATGCAGCTGTCAGTCAATTTCTCGGCCGACATGGCGGGGGATTGATCGTAGGTGGCGACCCGTGGTGAGGGCACCAGGTGGCGATCTTCACCGGGAAAGGCCTGTTCGATTCCCCCATTCATGAAATAGGTGACGTGGGGGTATTTTTCTGTTTCGGCCGTACGAAATTGCCTCAGTCCCTGCTCTGATATCACTTGGCCCAACAGTCCTTCGAGGGATTCGGGCGGGAAGGCGACAGCGACGGGCAGGCCTTGTTCGTATTGGGTGAATGTAACTATGTGCAGCGGCGTCAGCAGTTGGCGGGGGAAGCCCTCAAAATCCGGCAGCACCAGGGCTCTGACCAACTGGCGCACCCGATCGGGGCGGAAATTGAAGCAGATGATCGTGTCGCCCGCCTCAATCAGCTCAGGGGATAATCGCACCGGTTCAAGGAACTCATCACTGATGCCATTGGCATAAGAAGCTTCCAGAATTTCGGCTGGAGATAGGGGTGAGGGTGCCGAGGGTTCGGTTAGCAGTCGATAGGCTTTTTCGGTTCGATCCCAACGGTTGTCCCGATCCATGGCCCAGTAGCGGCCGCATAGCGTGGTGAGGTGGCCGACGCCGGACTCATCGATGAGCTGCTGAAGGCGCAGCAGAAAACCCGGTGCACTGTTGGTCGGTGTATCCCGACCATCGGTGATGGCGTGGATGCAGACCTCCTTGAGACCCCGTGCCGCAGCCCAGCGCAACAACCCCCCCAGATGTTCAAGGTGGCTGTGAACCCCACCATCGGAACAAAGACCGATCAGGTGCAGTCGACCGCCTTGGGCCAGCAGGTGGTCTCCGGCGGCATTCAGCACCGGATTGGCCGCCAAGCTGCCGTCCTGGACAGCCTGGCTGATCCGCACCAGTTCTTGGCGAATAATGCGACCACAGCCGATGGTGAGATGGCCAACCTCGGAATTGCCCATTTGGTTGTCAGGTAGGCCTACGGCGGCGCCACTGGCCGAAATCAGGGTATGGGGATAGGCGTGCCAGAGGGCATCCATCACCGGGGTATCGGCACAGCGCACGGCGTTGTATTCCTCTTGTTCACGGAATCCCCAGCCATCCAGAATGGCCAGCACGACTGGAGCTACTGGACGTTGATGTTCAAGACTTGCCCTCGGTTCGGGGATGACGGCCATCGATCCAGATCCCTCAGCCCCTGCCTGGCCGCTGGACGATTGTTTGGAAGAAGGAACTGAAATCACCCGAAGGCCCGCTCCTTTAGGAATTTGCATTCGCAGCCAACTTACAGCCCGCTCTTCTGAAGCCTCCAATTTGGCCGGCTGGCGTCAGGTTTTGGTCACATGGGCCCCTTAGCATCAGTTCTCTGTAGATCAAAGGCTCTGCTCCTATGTCTGCGCCGGCTGTTTCGGAGCGAGAGCCAGGGAATCGCGTCCAGATTCTCTCCAGCGTTGAACTCTGCCGCACCCTGGATCGTTTGGCTTCGCAAATTCTCGAGAGTGTTGTCGATCCCGAAGCTCTCGTGCTGCTGGGAATTCCGACCCGTGGTGTGGCCTTGGCCCAGGTCTTGGCGGATCGACTGGCGCTGATGGTCGGCCATGCCGTGGCCCACGGCAGTCTGGACCCCACCTTCTATCGCGATGATCTGGAGCGCGTCGGCACACGGCTTGTGGAGGCCACCCAGCTCCCCGTCAGCCTGGATGGGCGCCATGTGGTGCTGGTGGATGACGTGATCTTCACCGGGCGCACCGTGCGGGCTGCCCTTGAAGCCCTGCAGAGCTGGGGCCGTCCCCATCGGGTGCAATTGGTGGCGATGGTGGATCGGGGCCATCGCGAACTCCCCATCCAGCCTGATTTTTGCGGTCGGGTGGTACCCACCACGAGGCTCGAGACCATCCAGCTCTGCCTGCAATCCGTCGATGGCGAAGAAGGGGTCTATCTGATCCGTCCGCGCAGCTGATGACCAAGCAGGGCCCGATGTTGGGGAAAGCTCAAATGGGCGAGAGCTCTTCCGCTCTGAAATGGGCGCGGAAGCGGCCGAAGGCCACGATTACAGGCAAGTTGGGGCTGATCGGCCTTCCTTTCCAGTCCTCGAGCACCTGGACAACTTCTCCCTGTTGGCCCTGCAAGTCGTAGGCCGCGCCCCGATGTTCTGGATGGGTGAAGACAACCACATTGCTGCTCACCCGGACCTGATCACCTGCCTGCATGAACCGATCTCGATCACTGATCAACAATCCTGTCATGGCTCCTGCTTACCTTTGCGGGGCATGCAGTTCACTTCCGGACCCTCTTCCAGCACCTGGCCCCCCACCGCAGCACAGCCCTCCACAAAAGCCTGCCACTGGGGTTGGCCACCCTGCAGACGCCTCTTGACTTCGGCATCGAGCTGCTCGGTGTCAACTCCTGCGGGTCCAGGGCCGTGGCTGTGTTGGTGATGCTCTTGCTCCAGGGCCGCCGCCCCCTGCTCCACCCGACGGCGCAGGGCCTGGCTATGCCGTTGCCACCAGGGGTGATCCAGGCGGTTGAGGGTATCGAGCGCCTCCCACCATTGGCCCGCTTTGGCCAGCCGTTCGGCCCGGGCGGCCTCCAGTCGGTTGCGGTTCCAGTTGCTGCGCAGCGCTTCCCCCAGGGCGGCTGCCTCGTTTGGGTTGGTTTGGCGGAGGGGGGCGAGGGCCGCCACGGCCCCCTCGGGATCTCCCCGGCTGAACCGGCCTAGGGCCTCCTGACGCAGGCGGGTCGTCGCCACGGTGGCTTTTTGGCTGTGGAGGGGGCCTGGGCGGTGCTTGGGGGGCTGGGGTTGCAGGGCCATCACCAGCCCCGCTGCCGCCAGGGCCAAGCCGAGCCCCACCAGTCGCCAGGGGCGTTCGGGTTCAGGGGGGGCAGTCGGTTGAGGGGGTGGACCCTTCCTGGGCATGGGCGGGGGGCTCGCGAACAGGCAACTTCCATGGTGGCTTCACAGTGATCGCACTGGCGTCAGCGCACCGGCCCCAGGTTGAGGGTGCCAAGCGGCTGGGCGCTGCTCAAATCTTGGGCCTCCAGCAGCAATTGGCCACTGGCATCGATCTGGAAGCGCAGGCGCAGGCAGTCTTCTCCGCGGCGCCCCGGGTTTGCCAGGGGCAGGGTTGGGGCGGCTGTCGGCCAGGTTTCCACCCGCGGCTGGTCGACTCGCCGTCGGTTCAGCACCGGCAAACCATCGACGAACATCACCTCCGAGCGCTCTTGGGGCAGCGGCTCTCCCAGTACCACCTCCAATTCTTGCTGGTCGTCCTGGCTGCAGGCCAGCACCACTTCCAGGGGCTGTTCGGTGGGCCAAGCCTGGCCGGCCACGAACAGGGGATGCCAGCGATGCTGACCGGAACGTTGGTCCCAGCAACGCAGGGAGACTCCCCTGGCCAGCACATCCCGCAGGGTCACTCCGGGGGTGAGGGCAAGCGCCCCCATGGCGACAGCTTCGATTGGTCTATTGCCCTGCAGGGGTACCCCGGGTAGCCGCTCCTGCAGCCAGCGGCGCAGCAGGGGCAGCTGGCTGCAGCCCCCCACTGTTAACACCGCTGCGATGGCGGGGCCAGCCAGGGCTTCGCTGCGGGCGGCCGCCAGCACGGAATCGAGCAGGGCGTCCAGCTGGGCCACCAGGCCCCGTTCCACCAGAAGCTTTTCCAGGCGGGGGCGATCGAGGCGCAGTTCCCGGGTTGTGCCGGATGGATCCAGCCACAGGCCCAGGGCCTCTTCGCTCTGGCTGAGGCGACATTTGATTGCTTCGGCCACCGTGAGCAGGGCCGGATCCGGCACGACATCGGGGCAGAGATGGGAGGCGATCCAGCGGTCCAGATCGCGGCCCCCCAGGGCCACCCCCGCCTTGCCGATCACCCTGGCCGTCCGCAGGGCCTGGCCGCTGGCTCCAAGGTCGCGCCCAGCGAAGCGCAGCAGCTGGGCGATGGGGGCCGCCCGGCCCTCACCCCCTTCCAGCGCCACGAGCGAAAGATCGAATGTGCCGCCCCCGCCGTCGACCACCAGCACCCGGCTACCCGGGGGCAGACCGGCCCCGATCGCCGCAGCGGTCGGTTCGTCCACCAAGGCCACTTCGGCAACGGGCAGCTCCCGGCTGACCCGCTCCAGCCACTGGCGGTAACCCCGGTAGGTCTCGATGGGGGCCGTCAACACCAGGCGATCCGGACTCAGCTCGGCCGGTAGGGCCTCCCAGACGCAGCGCAGCAGCAGGGCGCCCGCCGCTTCAGGATCCAGCCAAGGCGAATCCTGCATCCCCCCCGGTTGGTCCCGCTCGGGCCAGGGGCCAGCGCTGGCGGCACTTTGGCCGATTTGCCGTTTGAAATCTCGCAGCAGCCCCGGGCCTGGCTGGTCGGCCAGGCCGGCGTCGAGCACCTGGCGACCGATGAGGGGACGACGTTGCTGGGGATGGCTGAGCCAGAGCAGGCTCGGAATGGTCGTGGGGTTGGAGCCGCTGTAGGGGGGCAGTTCCAGCAGCCGGGGCGGCGCACCGGCCTCCTGCCAAGCCACCACCGTGGTGCTGCTGCCCAGATCAATGGCGAGGGTGCCCGGCATGGGGAGGGATGGGGAGGGAGGTCAAGCCGCCGTGGAGTGCTGCCCTAAGTTGGCATTAAAGAAGCCTTCCGAGATGCTCACCAGCAGTGATCTGAACCCCAAGGAACTGGCCAAGCGGGCCGACAGCCTGATTCGTCATTCCAGCAATCGTTACCTCACCACTGTGCGCATCGCCTTTCGGGCCAAGCAACGACGTTTCGATGATTTTGACGGACTGCTCGACGATTCGATGATCAAACCTGTGCAACGGGCCATCATCGAGCTCAGCGACGAGCAGGACCAACCTGACCTGCTGCCCGGCTGAAGGCGCCGTGCAGGTTGGGGAAGGGGAGGGTTGGCGACTGGCCTTCAACCCCCTTAAGTCACCGTTTCCCCTGTTGGTGGGGGGGCGTCACTGGGCGGCGGAATTGACTCTGGGGGAGGCGCAAGTCTTGCAAAGGTCTGTTGCCAAGTTGGTCCAACAACATGCTGGGTTGGTGGATCAATTGCTGGTGGAGGAGGCTCTGAGCCTTGAATTGGAGACTCGCCTGGCTGGTGAGGGCCAGCTTTGGTTGATCCTGGAGGGAGATCGGAGCCAATGGTGCCTTGGTTTCGTCTTGACCCCGGAATCCGGGGTTCGGGGCCTGGAGGGGCATTGGGAGGCCGGGGCGACGGCGGCCTTTGTAGCCGCCTTAGGTGCCCTCAGCCTTGCCCCTGTTGAGCCCAGCGCGGCCTAGCCCGGCGCCCCTAGCAATTCATAGAGGCGGGTAGCGCTTGCCTCAGGCACCGGCAGAATCGAAAGCCTGTTGCCGCGACGCACCACCGCCAATTCTTCGGGGCTGAACTCGGCGCGCAGGCGGTCCAGGGATAAAAGCGGGGCGAAGCTCGCCAGATAGGACAGCCGCACACAATCCCAGCGCGGAGCTGCCGGCTTTGAGGCGGGATCGAAGTATTTTGATTGCGGATCAAACTGACTGGGATCTGTGAGACCCACTTCCACTACTTCCATCAGGCCGACAATGCCGGGTGGGGTGATATTGGAGTGATAGAAAAAGGCCCGGTCACCGATCGCCATCGTGCGCATGTAATTGCGGGCTTGGTAGTTGCGGATGCCATCCCAGAG
>Ga0209088_10002606_pt1 | contig 10962 bp, 13 predicted proteins | sample S_140625_EF_Meta_FD_187324 | JGI IMG/M metagenome (GOLD analysis project Ga0209088, IMG submission 187324) | Freshwater microbial communities from Lake Simoncouche, Canada to study carbon cycling - S_140625_EF_MetaG (SPAdes) (version 2) | ecosystem: Environmental > Aquatic > Freshwater > Lake ...
TCCACTTGTTCTTTTATAAAAGATTTGAAAGATAACATTAATTATTTTACCTATAGATATGCAACACACTTTGGTTGCCACGAGGGTATTTATAACGGATTATAACACAACCAATCAAACTTGTCAATTGTTCGATTAGATATATAGTGCTCAATAATGTTCGATCTGGCCATTACCGGCCAACCAGCCCCAGAATTTTAACTTATCAAATTCAACCAAATACTGTTTAGGAATAGTAATAAAGTGTGCATGTTCTGTATCCAGACCAGAATTGCACAGGTTTAGGTTTTGATTGATTAAACCTAAATAAACGTCCACTAAAGATGTACACATAGAAAACATCCTGGTGATTAATAGATGAGTTGCACCTTGTTGTGGTTGATTCATCCATGTGGGAATTCTTGTTTTGAAAACAAATTTACCAAATAACCCCTCATAGTCTGCAATATCAAATCTGTCTTCTAATTCAGACCTTGCAGATAATTTAAAGATACGCTTCACATCTTTCAATAGGTTATGTTGTTTTAATGTCTGTAGTGTAAAGAACATTAAAGCATTTTCAGCCATACTTTTTTGGCCATTTACAGACAGTTCTTTCACCAAAGGTTCTTGACTCAAATCAATATATGCATTGACCATACCAGCAATTGTTTCTTTGTCAATCTGTGGAACTTCTCTCACCGAAACATCAGCAAATACAATAACGGCCTTAGGTAACTTATTACGCAAAGATTTTATGGTTGCAATCGTTTGTGCAAACCTATCTGCATCATTAAATACACCCATTGATGGACGTAGTGCGGAGGTTACTATGAAAAGATTTTTATCAGGTATCATAGAAAATCACTTAGGTTATCAGAATCCCGTTTAATGTTAATTGCAATGGCACGTGGATGTGGATTTGAACTGTTGTAGTCATTGATTAGTATACGACTTGCATTTTGTAGGCCATCAATATAACTAAAACTCATAAAACCAAGTTCATATAACATCTGTCTGGTTTCAGCACGATACTGTGGTTCTCTTGCTGTTACGAAAATGAATTGTGCGCCTTTGTCTTGTTGTTGCAAAAGATGATGCACATTTTTAATCAATGGTTCAAATGGTTTCTTGGCTTCCAAATCCAATCTAGACTGTGCCTTAACGATTGTACCATCAATATCACAGAAGATAACCGGACGGTCATTGAATTCAAACCAATCTTGTGCCGTACCAACATCAGTATAGTTTGTAACATATTTGTTGAAAAAGATTTCACCGAATCCCAACATCAAACTAATAACATCAGATACAAAAACTTCGTGGTCATAATCAATAGATTCAAATACAGATTTATATTGTGTTGATGAGGCAAACTTGTATCCACCAACACAGAAAGTATCAGACACAACTTGTTTCTCAACGATATCCGTTATTATATCATGTTCGTTAGCAACCGTAAAACTTTTAGAAGAAAGTTTCTTTAGAATTTCATGTTGTGATATACTTGACACACAAACATAATTTCCTGATTCTACCTTATGATCAAAGAAACTATCACAGTCCTTAATGAAGATGGGAGAATCTTTAATATTAGCAAGTTTTAATATTTCATAAACTGTGTCCGCAGGACCTCTAGTTGGTTTATCCAAAACAACAATATTGATTTGGTCACCAAATTCATGTTTAAGAAATTGTGAAGCTGAATACTTTTCATCATGTTCTTTTAGAATACCAATAGTGATATTAAATTCACCCAAGAATTGTCTAAGTGCATTACGAACCATCAATTCACCTTTATAATCATATAAAAGGTATTTTGGTTTCATGTCGGGAAATCTGGTTGACAGACCAGCTGCTGGTACAATTATTTCCATAATCTTTCAATCTCTTTCATCAAAAATTGGTAATTTGCATCACCAGTTTCACAGTGTTTTAACACTCTAAGTAACATCAATATCAATAAAGCATCATTAAATTCTGAGGGATAAATCTGGTCCAATGCATCACTTAAGGATTTCAATTTTGAATCCAAGTGAACATTACTGTTACGTAGAAACCATTTACATTCCAAGTCTTGTCTTAACTTTGCCAAATCGAATATGAAAGAATCATATTCAATAGTCACAGGATCAATTAGGTGAAACCCAGGATCAGTATATAGAATGTTTTCTAGTGTAAGGTCGCCATGATACAAGGATTGAGGTAAAAGTTTAGGAAGACGGTCTATCAGTTCTTCTTTGGTAAACAGAAAGTCTTTGGGTAACCATGCCAATTTTTCGTGGTAAATTTCCTCATAATTCTTATAACCTTTTACCGTATCTTTGAACCCATCAATCAAATCAGCAATGAATTCATACAGAGATGCAGAGTTATTATGAATCAGATAATTCTTCATATCTAATCCGTGTAGATATTCCATTTCCAAATATTTACCTGGAATATAATCATAAATTCTAGGAACAGGATATCCAGCATGATCTAATACTATCATCCTTTCATGATTTCTATCCACATTTCCAATTTTTAACACATATTTGTGTAACTCATCTTCCATCAAATAGACTTTACTACCTGAATGTCCGTTAAGTTCTTTTAAGATTTTGTCCATTGGTCGTAGTCATCCCTAATCAAAGAGTGCCATGAACCATTATGTGGACCAGGAGGGAAAGGATTATTCATATTACAATATACCAATTTCTCACCAATCAACCCATGTTCATGTAAGTTTGCTCGCATCATATCTTCACCAATGAATTGGTTACCTGCTTCATAATACTTATCTAAGTTCTGGAACGTTGACATGTACTTCATCATTGTTTCTTGTGAACCAAATGCAAACTGGTCATTACCAAAGTCACGTTCCGGTACCATACGACAATTAGGAATATACAACTTGGTATTGTCTAGTTCTTCAAAAGGAATCTTTACATTCAAACCATAATCAGTACGTGATTTAATAACCCAATCATATTCACCATGAACCATCTGAGCAACTTCATTCATTGAATACAACATCCTATACGTGAAACGTGGTGGATGTTTTACTGCATTTGGTGTGTTAGTATATTTGTTATCAAAATCACCCAGTGGTGGAATTTGTGTGTCAATTGAATGTGGTTTGTATAACTCAACAAAACGATTTTGTTCCGCAAACTTCCATGTGTGAATGTAAACATCCACATTATAATGATCTAAGAGGTTACTTTTGTAGAATTCATAACCTTGTTCAAAACTTCTGGCTTGGCCAGAGAAACATAATGCAATTTTCATCTTTGTAAGTATACGGGTATGTGTTCGGCGCACCAAGGTGATTCACCTTCTAATAAACTACGCATCAATAACATGTGTGGACAATATCTATTATCAACGTGTGTCTTAATGTCGTGTTCGGGATATTTTCTAGACCGTAGATATTCAATAAACTGTTCATCGTAAGGTGTAGAATTGAGTTCTTCGTATCTATCAAATAAGAAATAAGGATTTGCAAATTTCATTGGCATGATTGCAAAGATATCTGATATTAAATTATACGATTCTTCGTGTGGTGTAACAACCGATACGATATTATCAAATCTGAATATATCTTTGAATCCAATATCATAACGACAATAAACAACATTCTCATATTCTTTATCAATCAAATTGAAAGCATACTTACGACTATAATTCATCGAAGCGTTTGCTGCCAATTTATCTTGATTAGGTCCTTTTGGATTGGACTCACGTATACGTGTTTCCATTTCTCTGAACCTTGTTTCCAAAGCATCACTAAATTGTTCTTGTATTATTCTTTGTGGTTGTAGTTTATCTTTTACTTCGTGAAATTGCCGACTGTTTTCTTCTTCATCAGCAACACCCCAAAGGTGACAATAAACATCCAAATTATTAATGTCAATGAATTCTTTGATTTGTGGCCAAGTCTTATCAAATGTACGATATTGACCAGACAATACAATACATTTTTTCATTACTTAATCCAGTACCAAACATCACAATCAGTGGAAAGAATTTCTTTGCCAACTTTTGCAGCAAATTCATCTGCTGCTTGGCGAACACCGGCAATAGCATTATAATCATGGCCTGCAAAGATACCACCTTCTTTTAGTTTAGGATAGTAATTTGCACAATCTTTAGTCAATTGGTCATATTCATGTAGACCATCAATAAAGATTAGGTCAAATGAATTATCCAAAACTTGTTTAACGGCATCATCAGAGTATTCACGCAATAGAATAAATCGGTTTTTGTAACCAGAGATTCTATTTGTGAATTGTTCATATACGGACTCACGCTCATTCAAGTTGTTACCATTCCAGTCAACATAGTTAACATAAGGGTCAACACCAGTTAATGTTAGGTTTGGATTACTATCCAACAAGAATTGTGTGGTGTCACCAATATCACAACCAATTTCGAGTACCTTTGGTTCTTGCATCTTTGCAACCATGGCACCAAGGCCATATCCAGAACAACGGCGATGGATGCCGAATGCTTGTGATTCTGTATTAAATGTAATAGTATCGCTCATAATTAAACCTTATATGTAAAATATTCATCGGGGTCATTTTGACCAAATTTTTCTTGCACAAACTTTTTCCATTGTGGAACACGGTCATATTGGTGTACAATTGCAAATTCTGTGCCTTTAGAATTGACAACTTTGCCATCAACAAATTTAGGTTCTTCTTCCAATAAGTTTGGCCTAAACCCCTCAATCTTGGAAGGATCAGCAACTGTTCCTGCTTGAACAGCCCAACCATGTGACATATATGTTTTGAACATAATGTTTTTATATGGTTGTGTATTAATCAATACATTAAAGACAGCTTGGTCTACAATAGGAATAGGACGATTTGTTGCATTTGAAAAAATGTTAAAGACCAAGTCTTTCATATATTCAGAAGAACCGCCGAGTACACCAACATTAAAAATAGTTTTATCTTTAAACAATTCGTGTATATATGGTCCGTAGGCTTGCATCAAATTATCATTACCCCAAGATTCATCTTTATATTTCAAAGCTTCCGAACCGCAAACCAATTGGTGCATATCTCTAACACCAACATTGTTATAGTCTAAAAATTTAAATGCATCTCGTTGAAAATAAACATCTTTCACATCTGTGGTGATGACGTATTCAAAATCTTCCCAATTATGACGTAGATATTCATAGATAGATAAGAATCTTAAAACGTGTACTGGAATGTTTGCCTTTGGCATATCGACCAATTGAAAGTCATGTTTGACTAACCATTCTCTAGTTTCAAATGTTGCATTACCAACACACATAACCTTTTTTGAATCGGGCATTTGTTCATTGATAGACAACACCCAAGGTTTTAGTTCATTGATTCCGTAATTAGTGCAACCACCAATAATTAAGTTTTTCTTCGCCATGGTAAATTTCCATTATATTTTTCATTCATAATCTTGTTGCCGTAATTGAAGAATTCTGGTTTAACGGAACCTTCATTGCCTGCAACTCTATAATGCACAGTGTATTCTCCAGTACAATCATACTTAGGAAAGTGTTGGGACAATACTTGCAACCAAACTCTATCTTGTCCCCAGCCGCCGTGCCATACTTGTGCTAATTTTACTGCAACCTCAGTTTTAATGCAATAACAATTTGTGTCAATATGGTTATAATCACCGGAGAAAACTGGCCATTTGCCCAATGATTCACAGTCGTCATAACATAAGAACTTACCATCTTTGTCATGTATCTGACGGAGCGAATAGGACCAGTCCAGGTTGTTTTCTTCTATGGTTTGTATGCAAGACTGTACATGATGAGATTCCATCGAACAATCTTGATCCAGGTAAAGTACATATGGTGTGTCTATCAGATGTGTGAACGCAGCATAGATGCGGTGTCCATAAAATCCATTTGCACCTACGTTGATTGGTAAATAACAAACATGTAGGTTGGTGCAACCATCATATTCATCAACGATTGGTTTTACCTTACCCTTGTATTTGTCACCATCACACACAACATAGACTTTTGTTTGGTTTTGAGATAGTGCAGTTTTCAAAGCATCATGTAACTCCGGAGAACCCGTAGTTGGTATAATCACTGTCGCCTTCATATCATCCTCTAGTTAGTTTCAGTATTTTTTCTATTTGTTTGTCCAGTGCGGGTTTACGATTAGGCCAAAATATATATTCTTTATCTCCGGTGTCACGGAGTTTTTGTAAGAATGGAACAATCAAAGATTCTAAATCTTCAAGTTTTGACTTATAGTCTTCAATTGGCGCAGCAGCTTTTTCAGCGGCCTTATTAATTCTTGCTTCATAGTCTGCTGCTGATATAGCTGAGAATCCAAAATCATCATCTGTTTCCATATTTTATTTTCTATAATCAATATAATTTACCAAAAGGACCGAATCCATACTTGTCAGCAATATCTTTCTTTTGTGCAATGAACAGTATATTTGTAATCAACTTGTCTCTTTCTTTCTCTTGCAGTTTCAGTATACCATAGAGGAAAGTTAGTTGCATCAACTTAGAATTTGCAGTATGTGGTTCCATCATAAAGACCTTTGTCATATTTCCGACAAACTCTTTACTATCTTTAACTTTAGTTGTTGTTTTTCTATTCACAAAATCAAACATTTTGGAATATTCTTCAACGTCAGCTTTAAATTCTTTGGCTGTCATTGGAAAGTTCTTGTAACTATTCGTGAATTTGACTTTGTAATCTTTTAGAATTTCCGAAACTAAATTAACAGGAGCTTTACCCAAACGTGCTGAAGTACCTGTACTTGCAGTTGGTTCCCATTTCAAGTTATTGAAATCGGATGTACTTGTAGCTTTCATCTGAATCTTGTATACAATCTTTTTGCCATTCTCCATGGCATCAACAAATATCGTAGTGTCTTGTGTACCAAAGGTAAGGCCTAATTTTAGTGACAGGTCGATACGAATTTCTTTTGTGTGAAATACGTAATTTTTACCATCAAGAAATTCCAGTCCACTATCAATGTTGATTTCTTCATAGAAGGCTTGTTTACCCGAAACTTTCTTCAACGACACACCAACAACTTGTCTTTGTTTGAACATTGTACGCAATACAGCATTCAACGCTTGAATATTTTCTGCACGGCCATCGTTTACAATTTTTGTAATTTCTCTAATAACTTTTGGTTCATCTTTGATACACCAAATATCAGCAGGATCCCAAGAATCTTTTTTACTGATGCCGTACTCACTCTTAACCAAATCAGAAATGAATTTCATAAATCCATATTCACGGTTGAATTCTGTGAATCTTGTATTAGAAAATTCTTCAAGCATAGTTTTTTGTTGCATGAAGAAGGTTTGCAACCATTCTTTATCAATCTCAGGGTAAATGCCCTTCTTACCTCCAAGTTCATCATACTTGGGGTCATCCAATATATCTTCCCAACTTTTATATCGAATGTTATCTTTCAAGGCACGGCGAAGTATCCAGGCCGAGCCTAGTTCTTGTCTACGGGTTGCTTCTGCTGCTGAAAGTTTTTCTGTTGCCATAAGGTTATTTATCTGATAATCTGGATATCTTTACCTGAAGTCCAAATCTCTAGTTCTGTTCGCAATCGACACTCATTATGTAGTGTTGCATAACGGTTGACAGCCTTGTTTCTCCACCATTCAATCAAGTTTGCCAGTTTGTGTTTTTCATAGTTTTCACCTGGAATAAGCACGTCCGTCTTACAGTTGATGTAATCTTTTATGTTCTTAAAACCATAATCAGAATGGTAATAACGTTTCTGCTCTGTCAACCCTTTGGCCTTTTCAATCGTTGTTATGAATGTAGTACCTTCAGTTGTACCTTTTAAAGATGCCTTTACTAAGGATATAATCTTTAAGGTAGTCTTAAGTTTCTTGCTAGAAGCATCAACCTCCACGATTTCACCAACTTTACTCTCCACAAAGTTTCTTAGGTCTTCGTATGGTTTTCCATGCATCATGGGAATAAAATCTGAATCAGTTAGACCGTTGTATCTAATATATGGTTTCATACCATCATACTGTGATACTGTCTTAGAACTACCATACAAACTGGTAGTCTCAAACAAACACAAATTCATTCCATATTTTTTATTAATGATTTCACGGACTTCATGTGAGGTGCAAATCGCCGCCAACAACTTACCACCAAGGTAGTTGAATCCAAAAGGTTGTGTTGGCACGATAACAAAACCCATCATTGCAGAGTCATTGAATCGTTTGGACCACTCAGGTTGTTGTGTAAACACTTGTCCTAGTAATTCATTACGAGGTTTCATGTTGATTACTGGAGAACCAAGACGAATGAAACCAACCCATTTATTGGTATTGGTTTCTCTGACACCCAATCTAATTTGGCGACCAACAGGTGAAATGTTAATATGTGATGATGTAATATTGAGTAAGGTTTCCCATTCAGATTGTGGCATACCAACAACCTCAAAGTTCATGTCCTTTGGATGCATGGTAAAATCTGAAAACAAATCTTCTTCAATTGGAAAAAGAGGATTAGTTGGCAAGTCAACTAAAGATGCCATCTTTTGGTCCCTCATGTATTCATCAATACGATTGAAACTACTAAAATAATCCTCAAACACCTTTGCACAATGCAAGGCTTCATCAAACTTTAAATCCATCAAAATTCTTCTTCGCAGGTTTTTCACGGTCACCAAATGTATTTAACGGTTTGTCTTGACCAGAATCAGTCAAACCATCTTGTGCTGATTGTTCAATATCATACAACCTCATCTTTGATCGGTCAATACCAAGTGTGAATCGTTTGTAATAACCTGGATCATTATAACGATTCTTCAATTGTTTGACCATAATTTGTCCCATTTCTTCCAGTTCTTCGGATGAAATGAGAGCAAACATCAAGTCAGCTGTCGCAGGCAAACCAAAACTCTCACTGGTGTCTTCGAGTCCTGGGTCGGAACTTGAAAAACCGGATCTTGTGGTCTGGGTTGCAGATACAACTGGTACATCGAATTCAACTGCAAGACCTCGCAGTTCTTCGGCAATGGCCTTGACATATGTATAGGAATTAATATTGGCTCCGGCTTTGATTCTTGAAGAACAACAGATATTGAGATAATCAATAAAGATAATATCAGGCACAAAGTTCTTTTTAAGATTGAGTTCATTAAGTAGTGTCCTGAAATGTGTTGATGAAGCAGAGGCGGTTGGATATTCTTTGATGATTAATTTACCAACAGTTTTTTCACGGAGTTTGTTGATTCGTTTATCATATAGTTCTTTAGATAGGTTAGACAACTCATCCATGGTTACATTCAACAGGTTTGCATCTATACGTTCAGCAATTCTTTCTTCTGACATTTCCATAGTAATGTACAGGACGTTTTTACCCTGTGACATACAACCAGCTGCTACGTGACACATAAAAAGAGATTTACCCACGCCAGTACCAGCAAGAGCAATGTTGAGTGTCTTAGTGGGTAGACCACCTTTTGTAATTTTATTAAAGAAGTCCAAGTCGAATGGGATTCGTTCTTCTTGTCTGTGATAAAATTCATATCGTTCATCGGAGTTCTCCAAATAATCATGACCAACAGAGTTGTCGAAACTTACAGCCAAGGCATCCGATAATAGAGTGGGAATCGCACCTTTCTCGGAGCTTTTGTCCTTCCCGTCAAGTATAGAAATTGCCCCCAATACAGCATTGTATATGGCCTTTTCTTGGCAGAACTGTTCGGTTTTGTCAATAAGCCATTGAAGTTCTGATCTTTCCGATGCAGTTTGTCTAATCTCTTGTAGATTAGTTTTGCATCTTTCCACTTCGTCATCTGATAGATTTCGTTCTTCTTGGACGGCCAATTCAATTGCTTCAATCGAAGGTGGCACATTGTAATCTTGTACAAACTGGTTGACCGCTTTGTACACCTTGCGGTCGGAATTCTCAGAGAAATATTCGGGTTTAAGAAACGGGAGAACTTTCCTGGTATACTCATCGTTGTAAATCAAATTCTTGAGAATCGTCTGTTCCAGTCTCATCAATAATATCCTGTTCTAAGTTACCTGACATTAGTTGTACCAAAAGGTCACCAATGTAGTTTTTAAAGTCACTATCTTTTTCCAATTTCTTGGGCTTCATAAATGTAGATTCTAACACATCATAAGCAAAAAGTAAATAGACCTGGTCATTTTCTTCTTTAAATTTTACTTTACCATATTTGTATATGGTATCTTTGTATGGTCCTTCCAAAAATTTGATGTGAACCGTGGTCGCATCATCCTTTGGGTAAATAAAACAATAATCTATACCCTCAATCATTTAAGCACCATTCATTGTTTCTACATCAAAGGTCTGGTCAATATCGGTTTCCATAATATTACCATTTGCAATTTGATATTTGTTTTCGATAAATTCACGGAAAGATTTTTGTTTCAAAATGGGCATCCAGAATTCTTTGGTATCAGTATCTTTAACACGATACTTTTTATCTTCAACTTCGCCGGTTTCTACATTACAATGTGAGTACCAACCATTGGATGGCTTAACCACATGTTTGGACTCAACCGCAAGGTCCAAAAGACCAGACCAAGTGCTGATGCCGCCATCAAAAGATACAGAGACAGGGATTTTAGATTTTTCTTTGACATAACGAGACTTTTCAACGTTGATAATAAAATTGTATCCAGTGATTTCGGTGCCTTCTTTTTCTTGTTGACGACCCAAGATGAAGATGTTGTCGGCTGAATAATAAGAACCTGTGCCACCACCAACGATAGCTTTAGGGAACATACCAATTTCCATGTATGTGTGGTTTACAACAACCATTGGAATATCTTTCATGGACAGGTGTGGTGTAACCATTCTGAACAACGACTTCACCTGTTTAGCACGAGACATATCAGCAACTGATTTTTCTGCCAAGGCATCCTCAACTTCTTTTTTGGATGCCAAATTGCCAATCGAATCAATCACAATAATTAATTTATCACCTCGCTCTAATTGTGTCAACTGA
>Ga0209088_10002610_pt1 | contig 10953 bp, 6 predicted proteins | sample S_140625_EF_Meta_FD_187324 | JGI IMG/M metagenome (GOLD analysis project Ga0209088, IMG submission 187324) | Freshwater microbial communities from Lake Simoncouche, Canada to study carbon cycling - S_140625_EF_MetaG (SPAdes) (version 2) | ecosystem: Environmental > Aquatic > Freshwater > Lake ...
ACCAGGGAAACGGACCTGCCCACCTCTTGCAACACCAGCCGGAGCCAGACGCCTGAGATGCGCCCCCCATGCTGGCTAAGCCGGCGTGGGGGGCCGGGGGATTTACACCACTCCACGGGACGCTGCTTCTAGATAGTAGGACGGTCGAGAAAAATCGCCCAAAACTGACAACTCTTGTTGCTAGGAGAAATGAGATTGCTCACGGGCAAAAAAACTTCATCGCCGAATTCCGCTACTATCGTACTTACGAGACAGCCGTGTATGAAGTGATGTATGATCTTGCATTACAAGTTGAAGAGCGACTAGCGTCTAATCCATACCTTTAGCCCCTTGATGATGCTAATGATTGAATGGTTAAGACCTCCCAACAAAATCATTCACCCGATCCGCACCATTATCAGCCTGCGTGAGCAAGGTCTCTTGCGGGCGGGTGATGATGAGCGTTAGCCTTTTCACCCACCACCATCCAGGAGATATCACCATGAGCAGCGCGAATTACGCCACCATCAGAACCGCCATCCTCAACAAACAGCAAGTGGTTGCCACCTACCAAGGGCATGTCCGTGAAATGTGTCCGCACGTTATCGGAACAAAAGGAGGGAGAGAGCAAGCCTTGTTCTACCAATTCGGCGGCACAAGTAGCAGCGGGTCAATCATTCCGAACTCGCCAAAAAACTGGCGCTGCATCCCCATTGATGGCCTGAGCAACATTACCGTCCGCTCTGGAACTTGGCACTCTGGAGGTAACCACTCCCAGGCTCAAACGTGCGTTGATGACATTGACGTTGAATTTAGTTAATCGTAGCATGTTGGTTCCAGTCCTTGATCATTGCTAGAATTTCAATCTCTGGCAATGTGTCTCCCCATGAACCGACTATGGCTAACAATCCTCCGCTTGCTCCATGCGCACTCATTGCCGTTGCCAGTTCTCCAATAATTTCGTATTGAGTGTCCGCGAGTTTTTTAATGTTCATATTCTTTCTTCGTCTAACAAAACCGGGCTAACAAGTCATTTGACCGGACGCTCAGCGCCAGTCAACTCCTACGTTAGGCCCATCTGAAGGTTGATCGGTGAGTGGGTTTCAGTTCGAGACAGCTGGCGTTGGCAGGGTCGTTCCTGTTCATTGACGTTTAGAGCCTGGAACAGACCTCGCTTGGCTGGGTTAGTTTCTTACGGAATGCGGTGGGAGCTACCGGAGAGTGAATGCGGTCGGCCATCTCCAAGAATCAGAAAAGGATCTGACAGAGATAGTGCGAATAACTCGGCAGCTAGTACGCTTTTTGGATACGCTCTGCTCATAGTCACCGAAGCCAACCTGCTTGCCGCAGATGAACCCAGTCCCAACCAATGAGCACAGGGGAGTTGCCGAGTGGATGGACTGGGCTTTCCAGAGACTCCCTAACCCTCCACCCGTTTAAGCCTCATCTGCGAAAAGTCGAATTTCACCCAATTTCTGCATCAGAAAACTCGTCGTCGACTGAGAAGCCAACAAATCCTCTAATCTCGGGCTCTGGAATTGACAAATATTTATTTCTGTAACGCACGATCTTTAGATCGCTACTCAATCTAGACAAAGCATCTTGATAGTACCTCTTGTACTTACTTGGAAGTTGATTGCGGACATCTTGTTCTCCCATGGCATCAGACTGCGACATGAGAAGTTTTAGAATAGCTACTTCAGTGGCAGGAAGATTTCCAAGTTTCTCTACTGTAAGGACAACATTTGAATCATTCCGAAATACTGCAAGTACTTTTTCCATGTGGCTGCGAAAGCTATCCGTCTTGATATGGAGTATGCCATCCTCCAGTCGTGAGGATATTAATTCACTAATTACCGCCTCTGTTCCCAAAAGTTGAGCTATGTATGGAATTCCGCCGGAATAGCGCCCAGCACTTTTAATATAGCTTTCATCAATGCGCAACGAACCCATTGACAACTTGATTGCTGTCTTGAAGATCCCTTCAATTTCGTGCTGAGATAGCAATGGGGCTTCTTCGATTATTGTTAGCTTTCTTACAGCAGAGCGATGATCATTTATGAGTGATTCTATGTTCTCACTTATGCCCACGAAAATGAACTGAATCCCATTCGCGTCTTTAAGAAAATTACCCAAGCCAGAGGCAGACTTTACCCGATCTAATTCATCAAAAACGATTAAGAAATCACCGCTGTAGATTTGCTTAGCTTTGGCTAGGACATCTAGAAACAACGCCTGCTTCGCATCGTCGTTACTGACGTACTCACTGATCTCATCGATTATTGATTTTCTAGTAACCTGCCTGCTGTGCTCGAAATTTAGAATTCGCAATAGATTAACTCCAAATTTATTTTGAATACCAGACACGAATTCTTGATCTATGAATGCCTTTTCAAATACTTTAGCAAATGAGTATTGATCATGGTTGTCCGAAAGTAGCCCGATCAACAAATCACCGTAGCTCTCCGCTGATGAAAGACATTTGTGAAATGCAATTCTAAAAGTTCGATCTGAGCCAGCCTTGAGAATCATCTTCTTGTCGAATCGAGAGCTGCTTCCCGAAAGGACAGACACCACTTGCCAGGCAAGTGTAGTTTTGCCGACCCCTCTAGCTCCGTATATCACAGCTGAGTGGTTAGTAGCGGCGAGTCTGTTGGCGATTCCACAAATCAAGTCTGTTCGACCGATCAGGAAGTCAACATTATCTGCAGTGATAGCCTCTGTGCAGAAGAGGCTCTTGGGTTCAACAGGCATTTCGCGACCTTAGAGATCAAGTCCCACTCTATCCACGAAACTCTGCAGCGCGCTAGGGAGCGGAAGGGTTGCTCTAATCCCGAGAGCAACTATCCACTCGGCCGGAGTAAAATAATATGACGAACGACCGCGAACCAGGGGCTCGCATTGATCTCCCAGCACCGCTTTGAACTTTGCTAAATCCATATCTCGTATGGCCCTTGGGCTTGTGCCGGGCAAATCTGCTTGTTCAACAAAGAAAGCAGTCGCGTGGCTCTTTGCGATTACCAGGTAGTAGTCATTTGCCATGTGCGGTTTGAAGCCAAAGTTTTCACAGATCTCTCGATGAGACAACGGCGATCCAGAGTTCAAATTAATCGCAGAATATACTGCCCGAACATAGTCTATTTGGTCACCAGGGGCAGGTAGGCTATTAAAAACTTTTGTAATGTTCCCATAGAGTTTTGAAGACTCAATTTTGTCAATTGGAAGAGTAGATGGCGGATCATCCCGCTCACTAGCCGATTTCAACACGCCTATTGCGAAGTACCAAGATAATTTACACGCACAAGCAGCAGGCGTCAACCAACGCCTGCTGCCGGCAACTAATGTCAGCTAGCGGCAGCTAGCGGCAGCTAGCGGTCCGGTGTCCTTTAGCTGATCTGCCCAGTAGCGTGGGCCCACTCTGCGGCCAAGGCCAGGGACATGGGCGGTAGGGGCGTCATTTTGCTGGCAGTCACCGCTGCGGCCGCAAACCTCCTGGCTTTTCCAGAATCTCATTGATTAACTATCTGATGCCACTCTCTAACATCGCCATGCACCTGAGCCGCCACCCTAAGGCTGCGTTTGTTCCCCGAGCGCTCCCTGCGGCCTGGTGATGGCAAGCGTTCGGCGACTGGCTGTAAGTATATTGACCTCCTAATCTACGCTGGCTGCATCGGCATTGATCAACAAGGCGTGTGATGCACATGACGAGGCCCATATGGTTCTAACATAGGGTGGTATAAATGGAAATTCTATCTGCTGGAGGTGCATTATGGTAATTAATGATGAGTTGAGATACGAACAGGCAAGCGAAGCCCTAAGGCATTACTCTTTGTCTGTATTCAATATCAGAAGTCTTGCAATCGCCCAGGGTCTTGTTGTTCTTTCGGGTAGCCTTTATCTGATCAAGGAGGGATTCGCAGGGTTTTCACTGTGCGCAGCTCTTTTTGGCCTTCTATTTACAGGAGTTCTATATGCACTCCAGAAAAACTATTGGCATCAGTTTGATGATCTTTTGCAGTATGCCATGAAACTTGAAGCTGATTTTGGAGAGCTTAGTAGAGATTCTGGTCCATGGTCCTCTTATGGGATGACACGTAATCAACGCTTCACCAAACGATCATACCGTTTAAGAGTCAAATATGGGCCATATATACTACTTTCCTCAGCCCTTTCAATGGTCATCGCATATGATCTGATTAAGCTTGTAACGTAGCGTGGCCCTGCACCGGATCTTCGCTTATGGATTCAGCGGATTCCGACTGGTCTTTTATAGTCAAAACAAAGAGGGCTTGGCCACATGGTTGGCATGACATCAAGACTGGCAAAGCGGGGGCGGAGGGAGCATATAATTACGACTTTCGGCCCTCTTCTCATCTTGGCGTTAGCACCCAAGCTACAATCAATAAATTCCAACTGGACTCAGGAGAAAAAATGGCGGGAAGCCTGCTTTCAACTCCATACCCCACGGCGTCAGAGTGGAAGCGCTTGGTTGAGGAATTCTCTCCGGAAGCAATCGCGCACAAACTTCTTTTGGCTCACGTGCCGTATGTTTTTAGAGACGAGCCGCTGAAATACGCACTCTTTAGGAAAACCATCGCAGATGCCTTCAACATAGAACCTTCCAGTGTATTCATCGTTGGAAGCGCGATGGCCGGCAGAAGCCTAAAGGGGGCGGATATTGACAAGACTTACTCTTCAAGTAGTGACTTTGACACTCTGATTATATCCGAGCATCTTTTTACAGACTACGTCATGAAGTCCCTTGCCTGGTTCAAGGAGATTACCTGTCCAGACTATACTGGAAAGCGCCCAAAATCACCTGAGATAAATTCCGATAACTCAAAGTTTGTTGGGTGGCTTGCAACCCATGCATGCAAGGGCATTTGGAGGCCTGATAGCTTGCCTGTGGACGCCATGGCTAGAATTCAGTTCTTTGAGACATTCGCCGATGTGTCACTCAAGACCCTAGGACTTCAATTATCAGACGACACTGTAGCGAAGGTAAACGGAAGAATCGTGAGATCATTCGATGATGCAGTTAAAGACCTTTCGGCAAGCATTTATCGTTTGCGAAAGGAATTTAGGGGCGAGAAGGTGGAATCAAATTCTGAATCAGAGGCACCAAGCCTAACACCAGAGCCTCAGGCGTGAAAAGGAATTTAAACTATCTATGTGTACATGCTGAATTAAGAGCCTAACAAGCCCCTCGAGTGGACAGGCCGCCTCCATCCCTTTGCTACGCCACCCCAGGCCCATTGCCTGCAACTCAGGGGCAGCGTTGGGCGGTCAGGACATGGTGGGTGTGCCGTCAACAGCGAGCACCGAAAGGTGCCCGATGCATTCTGGGTGACTACAAATCAACTCACATGAACTGTCACACTTTGCTGCCACGTCAATAGCCTGCCTCCACAATTAAGTCGTGCGTTTCGATGCCTGCTTGTGTGCCTATCCGCATGGGGCCTTGCGAAGCCTGGTTCATAGACATCTACCTGATCAATCCTTATTGCCAGAAGCCCTCCTGAAGCAGATAAGGACAGTTGAAGCAGCTTAGGTCAGCAGTTCTTCATCCTGCTGCTACAGTCTCACTGATTTTAGGGACTACCATTTCAACAGTTTAGTATGCTGCATGTCACGCATCTTCCTTAGCCACTCCAGCGCCAACAATGCCCAAGCCCTGGCTGTTGCGGCGTGGCTGGAGCAGCAGGGCTGGAGCGACTACTTCCTCGACATCGACGCAGACCGTGGCATCGCCCCGGGCGAGCGCTGGATGGCCGCCCTCACCGGCGCCGTAGACCGCTGCGAGGCGGTGCTCTTCCTGGTGTCACCAGCCTGGCGGAACTCGAGGTACTGCTTCGCCGAGTTCTTCGAGGCCAAGAAGCTCGGCAAGCGCATCTTCGGCGTGATCGTGGAGCCGATCGCGCTGGCGGACCTGCCGGAGCAGATGACGGCCGAGTGGCAGGTGTGCGACCTCACCCATGCCGACGACCCGGTGCCCTTCCACGTGGCGCGGGTGCCGATGGTGCCGCCCACCGAGGTGAGCTTCCCCCGCGCCGGGCTCGAGGCACTGGGCCGGGGGTTGCGCAAAGCCGGGCTGGATGCCTCCACCTTCCTCTGGCCTCCCGAGGGCGACTCGGAGCGCTCTCCCTATCCGGGCCTGCGGGCCCTTGAGGAGGCCGACGCGGCGGTGTTCTTCGGGCGCGAGGCCTCGATCGTGCGCGCCCTCGACCAGCTGCGCCTGGTGCGCGAGCGGGGCGTCGAGCACCTCTTCGTGCTGCTCGGTGCTTCCGGGGCGGGCAAGTCGTCGTTCCTGCGGGCCGGGTTGCTGCCCCGTCTGCGGCGCGACAGCGAGCACTACGTGGTGCTGCCGCCGATTCGCCCCGAGCGCGCCGCCATCAGCGGCTCCGAGGGCCTGCTCGCCAGCTTGCAGGCCGCCCTGGCCGCCACGGGGCAGTCCGCGAGCCTCGCCGAGGTGCGCGCCCAGCTGGCCGAGCAGGGCCTGGCGGATCTGCTGCGGCGCATCGAATCCCGGGGCCAACCGCACGACGCCGTGGAGGGTCCGATCGAGCGCACAGTGGTGTTGCCGGTGGATCAGGGCGAGGAGCTTTTCGCCGCCGACGGGCAGGCGGAAGTTCAGCCGTTTCTGCGACACCTCGAGCAGCTGCGCGGCCAGATCGGGGCGGGGCCCCCGTCCGGCAGCGGCCAGCTGAGGCTGCTCCTGCTGCTGGCGATCCGCTCCGATTCCCTCCCCAGGCTCCAGGCCCAGGCGGCTCTGCAGGCTCTCTCGCCGGTGCTGTTCAGCTTGCCGGCGATGCCGACCTCGGAGTTCAAGGCGGTGATCGAAGGCCCGGCCCGCCGACACGGTGAGGCGGTGAAGCCGCTCGTGATCGATCCCCAGCTCACCGAGGCCCTGATGGCCGATGCCCGCGGCGCCGATGCCCTGCCGCTGCTGGCACTCACACTCGAATGGCTTTACCGCGAATTCACCACCGCTGCGGGTACGCGCATTGGCCTAGAGGAATACAACCGCCTCGGCGGCGTCCGCGGCATCATCGGCAAGGCGGTGCAGCGCGCCTTTGAGCGGCCGACCAGCGAACCGGTGATTCCATCAGAACCCGAGGCGCAGGAGGAGCTTTTGCGGCAGGTGTTCCCCCAGATCGCCACGGTGGATCCCGATACGGGTGAGTGGAAGCGACGCGTCGCCCTGCGCCAGGTGCTGCGGCAGAGCGCGCCCAAGGCCGATGCCCTGGTGTCGCGGCTGATCGAGCAGCGGCTGCTGCGCTCCGATGCGCGCCCCAGCGGCGACACCACAGAGCCCGTGAAGGTGGTGGAGGTGGCGCACGAGGCGCTGCTGCGGCAGTGGGAAACGCTGGAGCGCTGGTTGCGCGCCTTCGCCGCCGATCTGGCTGCCACCGAAACCATCCGCCGCGCCGCCGACGACTGGAACCGCGGCGGCCGCGATGCGGTCCTGCTGGTGCATACCGCCCACCGCTTGGAGGCGGCCGAGAAGCTGCTGGCCGATGAGCGGCTGCGGGCCCGCTTCGAGCCGGTCGATGGCCAGTATTTGGCGATCTGCCGCGAGCGCGACCGGCGGCAGGAGCAGGAGCGGCAGGAGCAGGAGCAGGAGCGGCAGGAGCAGATCAGCAAGATCCTGAAGCAGCAGGCGGACCGCGCCGCGATGCAGAAGCGCTTTACCAGGGGGTTGATTGCCTTCACCGTGGTGGTGCTCGCTCTGCTGGGCTGGAGCGTGAGGCAGACCCATGTGGTGAGCCGCAAGACCTCCCTGGTGCTCGCCAGTGGGGCGGAAAGGGCGGCGCGGGAAGGCCGCTTCGATCAGGGGATCCGCCTGGGCGTGCTCGCCACGAAGGGATCCTGGCTGTGGCCGGCCCATGAAACCGCTCGGCCGGCGCTGGCCAACGCGGCTGATCAGAACACACTGCGGCTGAAGTTACCCCTGACTGGTCGGGTCAACTCTGCCGTCTTCAGCCGCGATGGGAGCCGTGTCCTCACCGCTTCGGGCGACACTGCTCGCATCTGGGACGCCGCCACTGGCGAGCAACTCGGCAAAACGATGCGGCATCAAGGACCGATTAACTCTGCCCTCTTCAGCAGCGATGGCAGGCGTGTTGTCACCGCTTCTGGCTACATGGCTCGCATCTGGGACGCCTTTACCGGCGAGCATCTAGGCAAAACGAAACCACATGAACATGAGGTCCGCTCTGCCCTCTTCAGCAGCGATGGCAGGCGCGTCCTCACTGCTTCGGGCGACGCTGCTCGCATCTGGGACCCCGCCACCGGCGATCAACTCGGTAAAACGATGCGGCATCAAGGACCGGTTAACTCTGCCCTCTTCAGCAGCGATGGCAGGCGCGTCCTCACCGCTTCGGGCGACATCGCCTGCATCTGGGACGTCGCCACCGGCAAGTCCCTCGGCGAACCGATGAAGCATGATGATTTTGTGATCTCCGCCGTATTCAGCAGTGACGGCAGTCGGGTCGTCACCCATTCAGTTGACAGGGTAGATCGCTTCTGGGACGCCGCCACCGGCCAGCGCCTAGACATCCTAATTAAATATAATGGAGAGGTCGCCTCCGCCGACTTCAGCCGCGACGGCAGGCGTATCGTCACCGCTTCGAACAACCACACCTCGAACAACCACAACGCCCGCGTCTGGGATACCGCCACCGGCAAGTCCCTCAGCGCGCCGATGCAGCACGAAGGGCGGGTCGACTCTGTCGTCTTTAGCAACGACGGCAGGCGCGTCCTGACCGTTTCACTCGACAAGACCGTCCGCATCTGGGACGCCGCCAGCGGCAAGCAACTGGGCGATACCTTGAAGCATAATGACTATGTCCGCTCCGCCGTCTTTAGCAGTGACGGCAGGCGTGTCCTCACCGCTTCGGGCGACACCACCGTCCTCGTCTGGGACACCGACACCGGCAAGCAACTTGGCGATCCCCTCAAGCATAATAACTACGTCCGCTCTGCCGTCTTCAGCAGCGACGGCAAGCGCATCGTCACCGCTTCGCATGACGGTACCGCCCACGTCTGGCGGGACGTCGAGACCGGCAAGCCCATCGGTACGACACTTGGCAAGCCACACGACAATCCCATGCCGCAAGCTGAACATGTCGTTAGCTCCGTCGTCTTCAGCAGCGACGGCAACCGGGTCGTCACTGCTTTGGGCGACAACACCGCCCGCGTCTGGGACGCCACTACTGGCAAGCAACTCGGCAAACCTATGCAGCATGGAAGCATGGTCACCTCCGCCTTCTTCAGCAGCGACGGCAAGCGCATCGTCACCGCCTCAAACGACACCACCGCCCATATCTGGGACGCTGCCACCGGCAATCGCCTTGGCGGGCCCATGAAGCATCAAGGGCCAGTCAACTCCGCTGTCTTCAGCAGAGATGGCAGGCGGGTCGTCACCGCCTCAAACGACACCACCGCCCGCGTCTGGGACGTCGCCACCGGCAAGCCCCTTGGCGTGCCGATGAAGCATGACAATTGGGTCAACTCTGCTGTCTTCAGCAGCGATGGCAGGCGCGTCGTCACCGCTTCAAACGACACCACTGCCCGCGTCTGGGACGCCGCCACCGGCAAGCCCCTTGGCGCGCCCATGCAGCATCAAGGACTTGTCAACTCCGCCGTCTTGAGCACTGACGGCAGGCGCGTCGTCACCGCTTCAAACGACACTACCGCTCGCGTTTGGGACGCCGCCACCGGCAAGCCCCTTGGCGCGCCGATGAAGCATGATGATTTTGTAATCTCCGCTGTCTTCAGCAGCGATGGCAGGCGCGTCCTCACCGCTTCGGACGACAAAACCGCCCGGCTCTGGCAGGAATCCTGGTCGTTGATCAACGACCCCCAGCAACTGATCCGTAAAGCCTGTGGCTCTATGAATCTCGAGGCTCGCAGGATCACCAGGGAAGATGTCGAGCTGGTCCCCCTGATCACGGCGAACGGCAGGAAGGTGGGAGATGATGTCTGCGGTGGCCTTGCAGTAACCACCTCAGCAGATCCGCGGTAAAGCATTATGCCGCTGAGCGGCACCAACATCTTTTCGCTGCCGTTGAGCGTGTGCAACAGAGGGGCTGCATCTGCTCGTCGTGGATACGATCGAGAAAAGTCAGCCGCTTGATGTCGGAATCCGGTCCCCCCGTTCCCCGCTCCCGAGAGCCATTGCCGTAAGGCTCCCTTCAATGCTGGGCCAGGCGGCCTGGCTCACTGGCCCATGCTGGTGAAGCTTCCGTTACCGCTTCGGCAGGAACCAGGGCAACAGCCCGAGTCATGCTGGTCGCTTGGCCGACTGCGATCAGAGAGGCCTCAATCACTTTTGCTGTGGTGCTGATCGAAAGGGTCACATTCTTGCCTGTAACCGTGGCGATGGCGATGACCAAGTCCTTAAGGTGCAGGGCCATCGGCAGGCTGGTGGCAGGGTGCCGGCAACGTGCTCAATGAGTCGCAGAGCTTCGCCCCTGAGCACGAAGGTACTTGGCCTAATACAAGAACATAAGAGCCAATTCTGATGGTGCTCCGAAGACTGTCTGAAACCAACAGGAACATCATGCGTTTCGTGGCCGGTCATCAAGTTCATGCAGGCGAAGATGCCGATGCTGCCTCACTCACTCGTGAGCTAGTAGTTTACCGTTGCAATGAACTTGTGTCACAATAACTAATACATTTTGACACCTTGATAGACAAGCGCTACGAGCTTCACAAAGTACTATAAAGCTTGATCGGGGAATCTGCAGCCCAAGTTGTAGTTACCATGATGGCCAAGCAGGCCGTCCAACAAGCCCCTTGAGTGGACAGGCACCAGCAATTGCCTGGCTTGGCCTTAAGCTCATTGCATGCCACTCAGGGGCAGCGTTGGCCAGGCTCTCTTCGAACGCACCTCTAGGCCAGCAGGGAAAAGCTGCTAAAATTGATGATCAGACTTGTGCATCAGCGATGAGCAGCTCAGAATCCACCAAC
>Ga0209088_10002611_pt1 | contig 10952 bp, 5 predicted proteins | sample S_140625_EF_Meta_FD_187324 | JGI IMG/M metagenome (GOLD analysis project Ga0209088, IMG submission 187324) | Freshwater microbial communities from Lake Simoncouche, Canada to study carbon cycling - S_140625_EF_MetaG (SPAdes) (version 2) | ecosystem: Environmental > Aquatic > Freshwater > Lake ...
AAGTGTTGGATTAGTTCAACTTAAAAATAATTGGAGTAAATATAAATGTAATCCCGGAGTGACACCTTTTGCTGGACTTATTGGATATGATCCTGTTTTAACATTTCAAGAATGTACCAAAGAAACTCAGGGAGATTTTATGAAATCTTTTTTATCACCAATATATGAGACTCTTGACACTTTTTCTGAAGCCGGAAATGCTTTTGCACAAGTATTAGAATCATTAAAATTAGGATTAAATGTTCAACAAGGCACCACATTTAATCTCGTAGAGGATTTAGGAAATAGATTTAAAATGTTAATTAGCGGGTTAAGTAATACTTTTATTACTGTATCAAATGTTTTTGGTAAAATAACTTCAATGGTCACAATAATATATTACTTAATAGGAACAAGTACCACTTTAGGAAAAGCAATAGTAGGAGATCTTCCTGGAACAGCATTTCGTACATTTACCGGGCGAAAATTATAAACAAATTAATATACATTATAGTTTTATTAATTATTGTATAAAATAATTAATGAAATTATTATTTGTATAATTTCATTAATTATAATGTATTTTAATTTTAGTGTTCTATATTAATATGTCAACTACCAATGAAAATATAGTTTTCAAAATAAATGATTATTTTGAAAATGCCAAATATAGCGAACTCTACAGTAATGATATATGGTTTACAATTATAATTTTTTTAGTTGTAATTTTTATAGCGTTATATTTTTATGTTATAAGTTCTATAAAATCATATAAAAATTCATGGTCAGAAAATAAATGTAATCCACTAATTATGCCGTTTGCCGCAGTAATAAATAGCGAAGAATCAAAAGGCGATGAAATGGATTATGTAATCAATAATTTTAATGAATGTTTAAATATATTAAACGCAGAGTTAGCACAAGAAGCAAAGAAACCAATAGATGACGCAAAGCGGTCTGTTGAAGGAATATTTGGTTCGCTATATAATGCATTTATAGAACTTCAAACCTTTATTGCGTATTTATTTAAATTAATTTTGGAAATTTTTAAAATGATTATGGAGAAACTAACAGGTATTTTAATAAATATTAAATTATTTTTTATGAACGCAAATGAATTTCTTAGAAAAATAGTATCATCAATCACGGTATTATTTTATACACTTGTATTATTAATTAAATCATTTCGGTTAATATTTGTTCTTTTTGTTTTTGGGTGGTTACTAACAATGGTAATACCAGCATCAGCTACAGTTGTTGGATTAACGCTTGTTCTTGTAATAGTTGTCATAATATTCTCTCAATTAATGAGTATTCCTATTTTAGGTTGGATATTAGGATCACTACTTATAGGTGTAATAATAGCATACACCATAGGGTTATTAGTGGCAATAATTTTTTTAATAGTTGTTTGTTTATTGTATGGATTATTTAATAGATTTGTTCAAAAAATATTTCCAGAGTAATAATTTTGTAATAACAACAATTTATTTAATAATGTGCTATAATATAATAGTAGTCTAAAATGACATTTAAATTAAACAATTCATTACGTAAATTATATGATTATTTTTTAAAACAGGCAAACATGTTAAATAATAAATTAAATAAAATAAAAGTTTTCAATCATCATATATTTAAATATAAAATAATGAAAATTCTTGTAGCTATTATAATATTTGTATTAATATTTGATAAATTTACAATTCTTCTCATAATGGGTTTAATTTATGCTTATAATAATTATAAAAACTCTAATAAAAATATGAATTTAGAAAACTATAATAATTTTTTATCAAACACTTCTAGTGATAATTATTATGATAATATTAGAGAACTTTCTAAAATTTTTAAACACCCAGAACTTAGTTTAAATTCATATAATGATGTATCAATTGCTCCAGAAAAAGTTTTTTTGCAAGACAATAAATTTTTACCAGAATGTTGTTTTTATAATACAGAATATAGCACATCTAAAGGATGCGCTTGTATTACTCCAGAACAAGAAAATTATTTATTGGCCCGAGGAAAAAATAAATCATATTTATCATTTATACAAGAAGATGATGAATATAAAAACATATACTTTTCTCCAACAGCAGTGTTAAAACAAAATGAAAGTCAATTTATAAAACACGATACAAACTATATTGTTGACTATGGACCTTTAAATGCCAATAAAATTAGCGAATTTTATTCATTAACAAATTTATTACCATAATATTTATGTATTTTAATTAATAGTTATATAAATATTAATTAAAATACATAAATACATATTATATAAGTATTTATATAATATTGTATATCAATAATATGAAAACATTATGTATAATATATTTAAATATATTATGTTCAAATTGTTTTTCTCTCAATAACATAAAATTTAGAAGAAGTAATGGTCTTTTACAAAGAAATAAAATCACACATAACAAATTAGCAATGTGTCTTAATAGCAATGAAAATAAATCTAGTTTTTTAAATTATATAAATACAAATAGCATTACTAATAATGATAGTGTTATAAATGATAGTGTTAGTAAATCATTTTATGAATTTATAAAACAAAATAATATAACATTAAATAATATAGAAAACAATGTAAAAAAAAATAATATTGAAGAAAACTATGTAGAAAATTATATAACCAATTTTGTAGACAATTATTATAAAAACAATAGTCAAACAGAAACACATAAATTATTAACAAGTTATAATTCTTATGAGAAATATATTAGAGAGACAACGTCTAAAGATTTAAAATTATTAACTCCAGAGTCATCTATTGAATGGGCAAAAACTTGGACTTATGAAATGATACATCAACCAAATCATTTTCCAACATTTATGTATCAAGATATGTTCAAAATGCGTGATTTTGCTAACATTAATAGTTCTCGAACCTATTTTTATATAGGTTTTTTTCCAAACACAGTAAATTTAAAATATGGCCCATATTTTATTGGTGCTTTTGAACTTCAACCCCATAAGCGACATTTTATAACACATGCAATAATACAAAATCCATATTATTATAGTAATAATAACTTTGATAGTTCAAAATTTGTTGAATTCAAGAAAGAATTAGAGGCTTTATGTAGAGATGCTGGTGTATTTTTACAATTTTCTAATCTTAAACATAGTAAAGATGAGAGATATTATTATAGTTGGTTATATGATGAATAATTCAAGTTAAAGTGTAATTACTTTTTAAAAAATATTTATATAATAGTTTTTACTATATAATATGCCAAAAATACACAAAAAGAGAGAACATGGTAAAAAACATACAGAACAGATGGATTAGTAAGACCTTTATATCCAGAAAGAGTAAGAGCACTAACTAAGAAGAATGCGAAGCTATTAAACATACATGCCATATGGAATGTCTTTTATTGTGCCTTTATTGATTAAATCATCAACCATTTGCTTGGTTAAAATACACGGAAAACTAATCTTATTTTTTAATTTTAGACCTTCACTATTTTCAAATAAATTTATATCAGGTTTCATTAATCTATATAAATTTAATTTTTTATAAACAATCTCTAAGCATCGTTTTAGATTGCGAACACCATCCTCTTTTTCTGTAAAATCATTAATAATATATTCTAATATAGCATCTTCAAAAACAATAGAAGTGCTGTCAAACTTTATTTCGTCTCTAATTTTTGGTAATAAATAATCCTTGGCAATAATTAATTTATCTTTAGTTTTGTAACCTGATGTTTCAATTTTATACATGCGGTCTTTTAAAATAGGATTAACTAATGCTTCATCATTATAACTAAAAATATATAATGCTTTTGACATATTAATACTAATTTCCGAAAAATATTTGTCACTGAATTTATTATTTTGTGTGCTATCTGTTAAATGCGTTAATACCCCAGTAATTTCTTGTCCTTTGTAAGAATCGCTTAATTTATCTAATTCATCAAATAAAATAACAGGATTCATACATCCACATTGAATCAATATATCGACAATTTTTCCATGCCTACTGCCTTCATATGTATAATCAAACCCATCTAGAAATCCAGAATCACCACAACCACCTAACGCAATAAGCGCAAAAGGTCTATTTAATATTTTACTAATACCTTCTTTAATTAGTGTTGTTTTTCCTGTTCCAGGAGGTCCTTTGATAGCAATAGCACAACCAATTGCATTTGGATTTACTAACCATAGACCAATCATTTGCATAATTTGCATTTTAGCATCTTCTAGTCCATAAGTAACACTATCTAATATTTTCTTTGATTTTTCCATAAATTCATGACATTGCTCAATCCCATCGGCAAAAGTGATTGGCAAATTATTATATTTATTAAAAGGAATTTTTAAGAAGGCATCCACCCAAGATTTAATTTTGTAATATTCACTGTTTCCTTGACAACCCATTGAACGCATTGTATTTATTTTTCTTAATGCGCAGGCTTTATATTGGTCAGGAATATCAAGATCAACTAAATGAAGTAAATAAGGTTTGCTAATTTTAGTTAATTGCGTTAATTTTTCTAATTTAGAAATTGCTTTTAATTGTAAATTTTTAGATAAATATTTTTTAAAATATTCTGATTCGCTTTCATCGTTATTTAAAATACTATCAAATACTTTATAATTTTTATTTGAAACTTTTTTTGGTGCCGGAATAATATCACCTTTACTGTTATTAGTACCTTCTTTTTCACACATTTTATTATTTGTATCTTGATCTTGATCTTTATCTTGATCTTTATCTTGATATTTATCTTTATATTGATCTTCGTCTTCTTTGTCTTCATTTTCCTCATTTGTATTAAAGCGATCATCTTCATCGTCTTTATTATAATACATTGTTGAAAATAATGAATTAGGCAATGGCAACATCAAATCAGATTTATTATTTTCATTATTATTAATAATATTCTTTCCATGCTTTAAATTTAAAATAATGTTGATATTTTTATCAGAATCGTTAATAGTTTTAAATATTTGTTTAAATCCTTGTGTTAATAAATGTTTTTCATTTTTATTATAACGATAAGTATCATCCTCATCCTCATCTTCATCTTCATCATCATCATCATCATCTTCATCATAATCTTCATTTGTGTGTGCCTTTTTCTTAGAAATTTTTCTAGATTTTTTTATAATTTTATTAGTAAATAAATTTTTTAAATTTGAACAAGTATTTACAAAATTTGTATCTGATTTTTTAAGGCGTTTATTCGATAATTCTTTTTCTATATTAGTATTAGTTTTTTTAAGTTGTTCAATATACTTGTTTTTACTGTATTTAGATGGATACAATTCATTTAAAAATTTGTAATAATCGCACTTATTTATTTTTTTTCCATTCTTTTTTTTATTTGAAACACACTTTTTAAAATCTTCACAATCACTTGATTCATAATCACTTGATTCATAATCACCTGATTCATAATCACTTGATTCTCTAGTATTGCTGTCTTCAGAACTATTACTATTTGTATCATCATCGACATCTATATAAGAAACAAGACCACGACCATTACAATTATCATTATAATCACTATCGTCATCATCATCATCATTGTCATCACCGTTATAATTTTTCTTAACAACTACACCAGACTTAATTCTAGTATTATATTTATGAGGCATAATATTTATAGTATTTATAAATATTATAAAATAATATTCAATTTTTAATTTTATCATTTTATCATTTTATCATTTTAAACTTTATTATTTATTAAAATAGATAATTTTATAATTAAAAGCATTATAAAATTAAAAATTGAATAAATATTATTTAAATATTATTTAACTATTATAAAAGAATGACTGATTTTGAAAATAAGAAACCATCTAAAATCATAGGTATTCAATTTAGTATTTTAAGTCCTTATGAAATACAAAAAGGTTCAGTCGTAGAAATTACAAATAGGGATACTCATATAAATAATAAACCTGTTTTAGGTGGTTTGTTTGACCCGCGAATGGGAGTTTTAGATCCAGGAATGATATGTCCAACAGATGGACTAGACTACGTTCAAACACCTGGTTATTTTGGTCATATTAATTTATCTAGACCTGTTTATTATATTCAATATTTATCAACAATTATGAAAATATCTCGATGCATATGTATAAAATGTAGCAAACTTTTAATTGATAAGGAAAAATATAGTTATTTATTAAAATTAAACGCCGAAGGACGATGGAATAAAGTGTTTTCCTTGGCTAGTAAAAAACATCGTTGTGGTGAAGATTCGCATAATGGTTGTGGTTGTTTACAACCAAAAATAAGAAAAGAAGGTTTAGCAACAATTATTGCCGAATGGAATGATAAAGAAGAAGAATTTAATAATTACGATTTTAAAAAAGAAGATACAAAAATGACTATGAAAATTATTCCAGAAATGATGTTAAAAATTTTCAAAAAAATATCAGATGAAGATGTTAATTTTATGGGATTCAGTCCCATCTGGTCGCGTCCAGAATGGATGATTTGTCAAGTATTAGCAGTACCCCCACCACAAGTAAGACCTTCAATTAAACACGACGCACAGCAACGAAGCGAAGACGATTTAACACATATTATTATTAATATTATTAAAGCCAATAAAATGTTGCAAGAAAAAATAGAGCAAAATTCCGCATCAAATGTAATAGATGATTGGACTACTGTTTTACAATATTATATTGCTACATTAGTAGATAATAAAATACCAGGTGTTGCTGCTGTTGCTCAACGCTCAGGGCGTCCTTTAAAAGCAATCAAAGAAAGATTAAATGGAAAAGGCGGTCGTGTAAGGGGTAATTTAATGGGCAAACGTGTTGATTTTAGTGCTCGCTCTGTTATCACGCCTGATCCAAATTTATCAATTAGTCAATTAGGTGTGCCATTAAAAGTGGCTAAAAATTTAACAAAACCTATTATTGTTACATCTAAAAATATAAATTATTTGCGCAAACTAATTTTAAATGGCCCTGATGTATATCCTGGGGCAAAAATTTATGAAAGAAAAAATGGCGATTGTATTAGTTTGCGTTATGTTGATCGTGATTCTATCAATTTAGAATTAGGCGATATTGTTCATCGTCATATGTTAGATGGCGACGCAGTGCTTTTTAATCGCCAACCAACTCTTCATAGAATGTCAATGATGTGTCATATTGCTAAAATAATGTATAAAGGCGACACGTTTAGAATGAATGTTGCCGATACTAAACCATATAATGCTGATTTTGATGGCGATGAAATGAATTTACATATGCCACAAGACGATGAATCTGAAATTGAACTCAAAACTTTGGCTGCTGTAAAATATCAAATTATTAGTCCGGCAAACAATAAATCTATTGTCGGTATTTTTCAAGATTCATTATTAAGTAGTTACTTATTTACACGAGAGAATATTAATTTTAGCTCTCGCACAGCAATGAATTTAATGGTGCATCTTAAAACCATTGATTTAAAAAAAATAAATTTTGATATACAAGAACAGAGCAGTTTCTTATTATTAAGTCAAATTATTCCAAATATTACTTTAAAATATAAAACAAAGCAATATAGCGAAACAGAAGATTTTGGTAAATCAAATAATGTTTTAGAAATTAATAAGGGGACTATTAAGCGCGGCCATATTGAAAAAAGCATTTTAGGAGATACAACTCGTGGATTGATTCATAGAATTTATAATGATTATGATGTTGATGCTGCTTGTGATTTTATTAATAATTTACAAGATATTGTAACTGAATATATGAAAGTTCATGGTTATAGTGTGGGAATCAGCGATCTTATTGCGGATAAAGATACTAATGATAAAATTAATGAAACAATTAATAAAAAAAAAATAGAAGTCAAATCTTTAATAGATGAAACGCATTTGGGTATTTTTGATAATAAGACAGGACGCTCTAATGTAGAAGAATTTGAAACGCGCATTAACAATATTTTAAATAAGGCTTCTTTTGAGGCAGGTAAATTAGGTCGTCAAAATTTAGATAGCACTAATCGTTTTGTTATTATTGTAAATGCGGGTTCTAAAGGTAGTGATTTAAATATATCGCAAATGATTTCTTGTTTAGGACAGCAAAACGTAGATGGAAAACGGATTCCTTATGGATTTGAAGATAGAACACTACCGCATTATACTAAATATGACGATTCTCCAAATGCGCGTGGATTTGTTGAGAACTCATTTATAGGTGGATTAAATCCGGACGAATTATTCTTTCATGCTATGGGTGGTCGTGTCGGTTTAATTGATACGGCGTGTAAAACTAGTCAAACTGGATATATTCAGCGACGATTAATTAAAGGATTAGAAGATTTAATGGTTCATTATGATATGACTGTTCGCAACAATAAAAATAAAATCATTCAATACAGTTATGGAGATGATAATTTTGATCCGGTAAGAGTTGAGTCACAACAAGTTCCTTTTGTAAATATGACTATTGAAGAGATTTACGGACATTATCAAATGCCAAATGATTATTCAAAAGATTCGCTTTATGGGACATTATATACAAAACAAGCATATAGTAAATTTAAAAGGCAGAAAACCGAATTGGATAAAAAGTGCAAATATTATATTGACTTCATACTTAAAGCGCGCGATGAGGTAATTGTAAAAATATTTAATCGTCTTTATAAACCATCAGTAAATGTTCCAGTATCATTTACACATATTATTAATAATATTGCCGGCAATCAAGAAGAAAATGTAATTATAGACATTACGCCTTTAGAAGTTTTTGAAATTATTGAGTCTAATTTTGAAAAATTGAATATGCTAAACTACTGTAAACCAAATGAACTATTTAAAGTATTATACTTTTATTATTTAAGTCCAAAAGAATTGTTAATGCATAAACGATTAACAAGTAAATCAATTGACCTTTTAATAACAATTATAAATAATGCGTATAAGAAAGCACTAGTAGCACCTGGAGAAATGGTTGGTATGATTGCCGCACAAAGTATTGGCGAACCTACAACACAATTAACATTAAACACGTTTCATTTTGCCGGTGTTGGTTCAAAATCTAATGTTACTCGTGGTGTTCCTCGTATTGAAGAAATATTATCATTAAGCGATAACCCCAAAAGTTTATCGTGCACAATTTATTTAAATAAGTTGTCATGCTACGATCAAAATAAAGCAAAAGAATACATTTCTAAAATTGAGAATACTAAATTACGATCTCTAGTTGAGTCAATTGAGATATGTTTTGACCCAGATGATTTAAATACATTAATGAGTGAAGATGTTGATGTAATGAAAGAATATAATGAGTTTGAAAAATTATTAGATGAATGTAATTCTAGTTATGATAGTAGCAAAGATAAATCAAAATGGATTATTAGAATGTATATGAATAAAATAGAAATGTTAGATAAAAATATTACTATGGATGATTTACATTTTGCGCTAATGAATAGCTATAATAATTTAACTTGTATGTATACAGATTATAATTCAGAAAAATTGATTTTTAGAATTCGAATTAATAAAAATCTTCAATTATTAAAGAAAAAGAAGAATAAAAATGTATTAGAATCACTTGATCAAAGTGATGAAATATATTTATTAAGAAACTTACAAGAAGAGTTGCTAGATAATCTTATTTTACGTGGAGTAAAAAATATTGATAAAGTAACATTACGCAAAATTAGTGATAACTTTGAGGAAAACGATACAAAATATATTAAAAAAGATTTATGGGTATTAGACACATTAGGCAGTAACTTATTAGATATTTTAGCCTTGGATTTTGTAGATAAAACACGAACTACTTCAAATCATATTATAGAAATTTATGAAACATTTGGCATTGAAGCTGCTAGGCAAAGTATATTTGATGAATTTTCAGAGGTTATTGAATTTGATAGCACATATATTAATTATCATCATTTAGTTATGTTAGCAGATAGAATGACTTGTAATGATAAGATGGTTTCAATTTTTAGACACGGAATTAACAATGATGATATTGGTGCTATTGCTAAGGCTTCTTTTGAAGAAACTCCGGAAATGTTTTTAAAAGCAGCAAAACACGGTGAGTTAGATAATATGAAGGGCGTATCCGCAAACATTATGTGTGGGCAACAAGGATATTATGGAACTAATTGTTTTAAGGTATTAATTGATAATGATTTCTTAATGTCTATTAAACCACAAACAAGTACAACAGAACCTTATGATAGTAGTGACACACAAGCATTATTAAATCAAATAAGCAGTGAAACGAATAATGAATGCAGCACAAATAGTTTATTAATTGAGTCAAGTGTTGCTTCTATTAAAAGTATTAATAATGGAACAAGCAATGATTATGAGCTAGATTTTTAAATATATGGTTCTACAAAATTTAACATAATATTATAATTATTTATTATAATATTATAAAAAACATTACTGTAATTTAGTTTGAAATTTTTTCACATAATCCAGTTTTTTTATTTTTACGCGTTCCATTTGGACAGCGTTTTGATTTTTTTGTTTGACTGCTTTGTTGAACATTGGCAACTTCTTTTTCTTGTTTTTCTTGTTTTTCCTCTTCTTTTTCCCCCTCTTCTTCTGGTTCTTCTTCTTTTTCCTCTTCTTTTTCCCCCTCTTCTTTTTCCCCCTCTTCTTCTGCTTCTTTTTCTGGTTCTCCTTCTTTTTCTTCTCCTTCCTCTTCCTTGTCTTCTTCCTGTTTCTCTTCTTGTTTCTTTCCTTTCTCTTTTTTTAATTTTTGTTTTAATTTTGTAATTTGTTTTTTATCAGTTATGCTATAATTATCGATGTATTCACCCAAAACATCTTTGAAATTTTCAATAGTATTTTGTAATTTAATTTGTAACTCATCAGGAGTATATTGTAAATCTGTATCTATATTAAAAACAACAGATGAGGCATTAATAATTAATTTATAATTATGTATTTTTTTTCTATCATATAGACTGCGATTTTTTAAGAAAAAATAATTATTGTTTAATCTATTTTTAT
>Ga0209088_10002624_pt1 | contig 10930 bp, 23 predicted proteins | sample S_140625_EF_Meta_FD_187324 | JGI IMG/M metagenome (GOLD analysis project Ga0209088, IMG submission 187324) | Freshwater microbial communities from Lake Simoncouche, Canada to study carbon cycling - S_140625_EF_MetaG (SPAdes) (version 2) | ecosystem: Environmental > Aquatic > Freshwater > Lake ...
GTGTTCGCGCCGGTCGGCCTTTCTGAGTTTTGACCCCCCTCCGGGTGTTGACCGGGGGGAGGGTTTCCGGTCACCCTCGAGGGGTTGCCTGTGGGTGTGTGCGGCGGATGTTGCACGACCGGTGGGCGGCGGCTAGGTCACTGTCGGGGTCTCCGGGTGTGACGTGGTCGGCTTGCCATGGGTCGCCTTCGATGGCTCCGAGTCCGCATATCCAACAATTTGTGGCGGTTTCGCGGACCTTTTTTGCTCGAGTTCTGTAGGTGCCTTGGTAGTGGAGTCGGGCCTTGTTGCGTGCGGATTGTTTTACTGATTCGCACTTGTGGCATCGGCTCGTGTTTGTTGTGAGCTGTTGACACTCTAGGCAGGGTCGAGGAATCACGTCAGAGTGTGTCGTCGATTGGGTCGGTGAGGTGCTCGTGTATGGCGGCGGCCATGGCTGGGATGTATTGATGCACGGCTCCGGCGCATGGGTGTGATGTTGCGTCGTTCATTATTTCTATAAGTTTTTGTGTGGTGATGACCATGGGTGCACCCCTCGTTAGGCATGGGAACGCCCGCGCGGATAGGGGACGCGCGGGCGTTCGGGCATGGGTAGCCGATGACAAGTGTGGACTCATTTTATTTGTTTGTCAATTGTTGGCGCCGATGATGAGTCCGAGTCGTTTGAGTTCTAGTTCGCCCCATGTTTCTCCGCACGTGTTGCAGCTGACGGATAAACCATTGTTGGGGTTTTGGAATAGTTTGCCGTCGCATGTTTGTGTGTCGGTGGTGACAGGGCAGTTGCCTACGGGTTTGGGTGTGTTGTCGCCGATAGCGTTCGCTAGTGCGTTGCGGACGATGAGGAGTTCGGCGAGGAAGTCTTTGACCCATTCTTGTTGGGTTATCCAGTCGAGGTGTGTGTTTATTAGTTGGAGGTCGTCGCCGAGGTTTGGTGTTGTGGGTGTGGTGATGTTTCTGTCTTCGCGGATTATGCCGCACCAGTCTTCGATTATTCGGGCGACGGGTACTGGGTCGCCTGGGTGTTTATATGTGGTGCGTCGGTCGAGGATTGAGAGGATGTCGAGTCGGACGGGTGCGGGTGGGTCGATTCGTTTGCCGTGGATTTGTTTGCCGTCGTCTTGTGCCGTTCCGGGTTCATAAAAGTATTTGAGGAGTTTGTGGGCTTCGGTGATGTAGTGCGTGAGTGTGTCGAGTTTTTGGTGGTGGTGTTTGCATAGGAGGTTGTGGGTTGCCGCTGCCGGTTTGTGGTGGTGGCATACGCACGTCATTTTTGTCATGGTGTGCCCTTTCAGTAGGGGCAGTGATCGGGTTGGGTGTAGGTGGGTGGGGGTGGTGCTGGGGGAAGGCTTTGTCCGCATATGTGTTCGGGGTGGGTGTCGAGCTGTGAGGCTTTGTGAATTATTGCCTTGAGTCGCCGTTTATTGATTTTGCCTTTGTGGTCGCGGGTGTAGGTGGCGATTCCGATTATGACGCATGCAAGTTCGGTTTGGTGTGTGATGCGGATGGCGTCGAGTCTGACGGTGTACGCGCCGGGTGGTGTTGTCCAGCCTTGGATTGTGGGGTTGCCGCATTGTGGGCATGGTGTTGTTTTCATGTTTGCCGTTTTGCGGGTTGCGCTTTCCCTAGGAAAGGGGAAAAGCGCAGCAGGTACCTAATGGCTCATCCCGCAATCCCGCAGCATCCCGCAGCCTTTATGTAACCGCAGGTCAGGGGCTGTTTCTGTTGCGGGATTGTGGAAAGCGCAGCATCCCGCAGTCCCGCAATTACTCATTTACGGCCTGCCAATATTGGTCGACTGCGGGATTAGGTTTTGTGGCTTTCCTGCTGGCTGCGGCGTGTTCCCAAGCGTGGGAATTCGCGCCAATGTTTAGGTGTTTGAGTGCCTTTTTGAGGTCGTTACGGGACATGTCTGCGGGGAGTTCGGCTTGTTCGGCGGCGGTGATGATGGTGTTTATGTGGGCGGTGAGGACGGACGCTTTCCCGCCTGTGTCGAGGGTGTGGCGGAGGAGTGGGTGTGTGTGTCGTTTGATGATGAGACTTTTTTCGGGCAGTGGTGCACGGTTCATTTCACATTCGAGCCGGTAGGTGTCGTCTGTGATGCGGGATAGGCGCCACACGTAGTCGACGTCTCCGCCTTTTGCGCTGCCGCCTCGTTGTCCTTTTGTTTCGTCTTTCCCTGAGTGGTCGAGGCGAATCATTGCGGTGCCGTTTTGTTTCAGCTTGAGTCCGGTGTTTCTATAAAATTGGAGCCACGTGTCGTTCTCGTTTTCGTCGCCTTCGATGGTTCGGGATACGGTGTCGATTACGACTAGGTCGGATTGATAATAGTTGACGGCGGCGAGGAGGTGTGCCCCGCCGCGGGGGGAGTCGAGTGCGGCGAGGTTGGGGAATGACACGAGGTGTAGGCGGGTCAACATTTCGGGCGTGTAGCCCATGAGTGTGAGCCGTGTCCTGATGTCGGAGCGGGGATCGTTTTCTAGGTCGACATATAGGACGTGTCGGGGTTCAGCTGGGGTGTAGCCGAGTATTTCTCGGCCTGTTGCGATGGCGGCGGCTATCTCGAGGAGGAGTAACGACTTGCCTACCTTGGGTGCTGAGTAGATTGCGAGTTGTCGGCGGGCGGGGATGATGGGATAGAGAATATATTCTTCCTCAGTTTGGTCCGCCCATAGTTCTTGCCAGTCGATTTGTTTGGCGTGTTCGCTTATCCATTGCTCAAGTTCGGTGTCGTCGGTGGGGATGGCAAGTGTGTCGGTGGTGGCGTCGGCTAGTCCTTCGAGGTAGGTGTCGACTTCGTCGGGGCACCTAGTGCCTTGGGATTTTGTGGCGATGATGGCGATGGCACCGGTTATCATGCGCTCATATTCGAGGGCGGCTTCACGTGTGGATTGTCGCGCGTTAGGGCCAGTGGCGGTTTCGGTAATGAAGATTGTTTCGAGCCGTTTAATTGTGTCGAGGGCCCCAGGGCATCCGTCCCTGCCGAATCCGATTATGGCGAGGGTTGCTTTCGTGTAGGAGTCGTGTCGGTCGGTGGCGGTGAGGGCTTTTCCGGCGGCGCCGGTGATGTGGCGGCAGGGGTCGCCGTCGCGCATTTGTTGGAGTGCGTCGCGTGTTCCGTTGTCGTCGAGTCGAGTTTTTTCGATGGCATTGTTTTCGACGGTGAGCCTCGTGACCCATTCATTCGGGAGTTGGGCGAGTTGGGTGATCGATGGCGGGGTGAGGGATATGTTGCCGTCGGGGTCACGCCAATAATATTTGCCGCCGTTTGGGTGCACGGATGGCCATACGACGGCGTACCGGTGATGGTTTTGGATTGTGTCGACGCCTCCGGGGAGATTGGTGCGGAATTCGAGTCCCTTGGGGACGATGAAGAATTGGATTCCGGATCGGGTGTCTTCCCTCGAGCTGCTGACCCATGTGGGCGGGAGGTCGCCTATTTCTTTCGCGATGGCGGCGATAATGTGTTGCCCTTTTTTGTCGCCGTAATGATCGACGTCGATTCCGATGATGCCGTCGGGTAGTCGGAGGGCAATGTTTTTGGGGCCGAGGTTTTCGGATTGGTCCCACAGGTCGGCGAATGAGGGTTCGGGGGCGCCGCGGCCTGTGTACCCTTCGGGCGGGGCCGCTTTCTCACCGTAGGGTAGGTGAAGGATTCCGTGCCAGCCGCCGTCCCAGTAGGTGGCGAATGCGTGGGCGAACGGGTTTTCAATATTCATGTGCTCACGTCCCGGCTTGCACGGGTTGCAGCCTGACAGCGCAGGTTGTTTGCTGGCGTGAGCGTCCTAACTTGGGTGAGAAGTTAGGAGGCTTGCGGTTATTAGTTTTCTATTTCTAGCACTGTGCTTTCGAGGGAAGACAATTGAAAGCGCATGTCTTCTAGTTGCCATTCGAGTCGCTCAATATGATGTTTCATTGAGACTTCTACGTCGTGCAACTTTTCAATACGGTCTTGCACGATCGAGCTGAAGTGATGGCGTATGTCTAGCTCACTCATGCCCTCACGTTTGTTGTCTTCCCAAGTGCCAGTTCGCTTTTTCATGACTGCGGTTCGATGCCGAGGAGTTTCATCGCCTCGAGTTGTTCCTTCGAATGCGTGCTTGAGGGCGCGGCGGTCGGGGTTGCCTTAGGTGCGGCACCGGCCACGACGACATCAAAATGCTTCAATGTTTTGCCGCCGGACCTTTTCTCTAGTGACGTGAACGTGATCGAAATGACGTCCCCGGCTTCGGGCCGCTTCTCAGCTAGTGCCGCCTTGAGGCGTACTTGACCAGCGGTAACGGTGCGTTCTGTGCCGTCACAGTCGAGAATGATTTGGGGTGACTTTGTTCCGTCTTCCCATGTCATTGCGCGGATGGCAACGATTGTGCCGGTGATGGTGTCACCGACGTTCTCAAATTTGACGTATTCGCCACCGTCGCGAAATTCTGGCTCGTCCCATATGCTCATGCGTTTTTCCTTTGTTGGGTTGGGTTGGGTTGTGGTGCACCGGGGCAACATTCGGTGAGGTCCGTCGCGCCGGGTAAATAGTAGGGGCAGAAAATGCAGTGTGAGTCGACAGCCGGAAGCATCGAGAGCGCGAGTGTGCCGTTAGATTTGACGACAGTATTGATCGCGTCGAGTCGCCGTAACGTGTCCTCGACAAGCTGCTCATCGTATGGGGCTTCCCAATACAGGGCGTCTTTGAGTCCGCCGGTGCGTGACCAATACATGACGGCAACGTTGTCGACTTCGTAACCGGCAAGGATGAGGCCCAGGGCGTACAAATTTACTTGGGTTTTGTATTGGTCGGTGACCCCATTTTTTTTGTATTTGTCGAGTGTCGATTTGCCGACGACTTTGTGATCGATGACTGTTTTAGTTTCACGGTCATACAGGTCGAGGGTTCCGGACATGTATTCGGGGATGGTAACGCGGACGTCGGTGAGGAACCGGTCATCAGTTTTGTACACGTTGTCAAGGTAGGCGTGTACGGCGGTGCCGATGATCGATGCCCAAGGGTCGCTGTCGGTGTTAACTTGGGACGTGTCCAATATTTTGTAGGCAATGCGGCGCGGGCACGGGTGTCCGGCTTCCGATGGGCCTATCTGTTTTTGTGTCGCTCGAGGCTTAGCGCGTTCATAGTTTTTCAGGAACGTTGTCAGCGTGTCTCTCATTGTGTGTCTCCCCTATCCAATCGTTAATGAGGCAGTGTTGCAGTGGTCCGCCGGGGCACGCGCATTGTGTGGCGTCGCCTCCGCATTCGGCTTCCGGGTCGCTCACGTGAGTAGGCGGAACGGTCGTGTCGTCGTTTCGGTGTAGCACTGTGACAGCATTTCTGCGGGGATTCTTGCCTTGGCTAATGTTTGGTCGAATCGTCGTGTGGTGACGTGTGCCCACCGGATGACGGGTTGTCCGTCAATTTCTCCGGTGTCGGCGTCGTCAAGGGCGTCCTCAATTTTGACGCGATGGTACGCGATTTGCTCTTCGATGTCGGCTTTTTCGGCGGTGAGTTGTCGGAGTTTATTGATGTGTCCGGCAACGTCGGTGATGTCTTTTATCATTCTGTGTCTCCTAGGGTTCCGTATCCTGCCGCGCGTAGGAGCGCGGTGAAGTCGTCGAGTCTGATTACTACGGGCCATGCTTCGATCGAGGCGGGGCCTTGCCCATCGAGCCTGAGTACACCGAACCCGAGGCGGCCCTGTTGTGCACGGTCATCAAGCTGCCGCAAGAGTGCGGGTAAGTCTAGGCCCCGTCGCGCTTTCACTTCCACGTCGAGGCCAGGCATTCCGGTGACGTCGGATCCGTCGCGGCCCGCGCCTACTGGCTCAGCGTAGGGCCAGCCGTTGGCGGCGAAATAGTCGCTCACGATTCGTTGGCTGGCGTATCCGCGATGTTTCCTGTGCTGTGTCATGTTGTCCTGTCTAAGTGTGGCGGGAGGATGGGAGATGAAGTCACCCTCCCGCCACGTGATGTGCAGTCATCACCTACTGTGACGGCGCATCAGATTATTGGGTTAGTTGGCTGTGGCTGCCGCGTAATCGTTTCGGATTGTAGCTGAGATACGGCCACGCTTACCCACGTAAATACCATTTTCCTTAGCCCACACGCGAATATCCGTGTCGGATGCTGCCGTCGTTTCCATTGTTTCGTTCACTGTACTTCCCTTTCGGTTGGTGTTGCGGTGAGTTCGGAAAGTTCTTGGCGTACTTTCGTAATGAGTCGACACGTTTCGCATTCGCCCGGGAGTCTCAGGGCGGTGTGAGTGCACAACGGGTCATGTGTCATAGCCATTCGATGAACCACGCGAATAGCAGGGCAAACAGGATAAAGATTGAGGCGATGCCGAGGGCGATGCCTAGGCGCGAGTTGTCTTCGGGTTCGAGGCTCATTTGTCGGCCTCCACTGCGGCATAGAACGTGATTCGGACGTCCTCGGGTGTCCCTGTTTGACAGGCCCGGATGAGGTCGCATAGGCATACGGGCGGAAGGCAGTCGCGGCATTCACACGACAGGCCACGGCGGGGGCATCCGTCGACGTGAGGGCGTGATGTGCCCGAGTTGCCGCTCATGCTGTCGGTGTTTCGATGAGTCGGAGTACGCGCTGTGTTTGCAATGTCGGGGACTTGATTTGTGCCGTGATTATTTCGGCGATGCGGGTCCGCTCGTCGGCGCGTGCTCGAGTAGCAATGTCGCACACGGGGCAGATACGTGAATATCCTTTGCCCGCCAATGCACAGATTGTGTCGTGAATTTTGAGGTCGCTCATGGTGTGACCTCGCACGGGTACGCGGCACGCCAGCGGGCGTACGGTTCCCATATCCAATTCCATTGAGTTGAGGCATCCCACGCGCCATAGTCTCGCGAGTCAATACCATTCCCACTTTGGGTAATACCCCACGGATGCCAGCCAGCCCGCTTCCACAGCTTGTAAGCGGCGGCGGCGTTCTGTGTCGCGTCGTTAATGTTCGGGGGCCAAATGTCGGTGCCAGCCCACACGGACGCCTTGAGTTGGAATAGGCCACCGGTGCCGACGTCCGGCCTGCCGTTGGATTCACGCATGACAATGGCCCACGCGGTCCGGTTATCCTCGCCACGCCATCCGGCACGGGCCAGCAAACCGGCGAGCCAGTCGCGGCAAGGCGGAGCCTCACGCACGTATGAGCGCGTCACACGATCAACGCGGGGCAGGTCATGGGCAAGGAATGCGCCAACGGCGGTGTCAATGAGGAGCACGAGTCTCCCCCTCAAAATTAGAAACTTGCACACGCCAAGTCCCGGCAACGTTCGGAAAAAAGTTTGACCCTCGAGTGATCGAAGCGGCGTTAATACACGGGTCGCACGCGACCGAATCGGCGACCTCGTGGGAGCACGACGACACGATTAGATTGGCGAGAGTCTGCCGCGCAAACGCGATGTCGTCCCAAAAAAGGTTGCGGCCAGCCTGTGCAGTCTCGTGCAAACGGTCGTGAATAATTTTGTCAATATCATCGATCATTACGTCGCCTCGTCTCCCGAATAATGTCGTGAAAAATGGCTTGCTCGAAACGGTTGAGGCGAAACGCTGCCGGGTTTCTAGTCCTGGCTTTCGCTTCGTCACGCGACATTTCTAACTCGTCCCACATTTCGTTGTTTTCTTCGTAGGCGTCCTCGAGTAGTTCTTCGAGGTTGCGTATTTGGAGGAATGTTTGTTCGGCTGTGGTGCGGCGTCCGTTTGACCATCCGCGCCAGTACGCCGCGAACGTACAAATGAGGCATGAGGCGGCGAGTCCGGCGAGATACCAAATGTTGTTCATAGTCGTTCACTCCATTCACGATCACATTCGGGGCATACGGTTGTCAGGATTTTGGCGTATACGAATGCTGGCATTGTTCCCTCAAAATTGCATTCGACGTTAGGGGGGCCAGTCAGCAATGCTGGCCGGGCCTTGTCCATCGAGTCTGAGGATGCCGAAGCCAAGATTCCCGTGGGTTGCTCGATCATCCAGCTGGCGCAGCAGCGACGGAAGATCCAGTCCTCTTCGGGCCTTGACTTCGACATCCAGCCTAGCATCCCGGTGACGTCTGAGCCGGTGCGGCCAGCGCCAACAGGCTCGGCGTAGGGCCATCCGTTAGCGGCGAAGTAGTCGGCGACGATGCGCTGAGAGGCGTAGCCGCGGTGCTTGCGGTGCTGAGTCATCCGACACGCTCCAAAAATCTTTGGCAATTGTCTTGACTTGGCTTGGGGGCGTGCCCTAGTCTGTATATACAGGCACCACAACCAAAGGAGATGAAATGGACTACACAGTGCAGGCCCCCATCGGATCGTTCCCATACGAAATGCGCACCACGGGCATCCTCGAGCACTCGAGCGGTATCGCTTGGACTGCCGATCTCTTCCGCGAAGGCGTGAAAATCGGGACAGTTGAGCAGGAAGGCCACGGTGGCGCCGATCGTCTTTACATCAGCGACCCAAATGAAATGGGTACGTGGCGCATGTACGTCGACGCAGCCTTTGCCAAAAATGGAGAGGCCGCCACTTTTTGGCTGTTGTGCAAGGAAGACGGCGATGTCTGAGACTCCCCGCGCCATTAGAGTCCCTGACGCCTTATGGCGTGCCGCTATTGCTAAAGCGCAAGAACGCGGCGAGACAGTCTCAGACATCGTGCGCAAAGCCCTAGAGCGGTACATCTCGCGCTGACTCATTCAGCCACCACCAATGGCAACAGAACGGAAAGCGCGAGCGCGGCCTGAAGCGGCACGACGCCGTTACCTAACGCCTTGAGTTGTGCCGTGCGGCTGATGCCAATGGCAGGGTCAGTAACGTGACCCGCTGGCAGGCCCATCATCCATTCGACGAAAGCGGGTGAGAGTCGGGGTCGTCCCTTAGATCCTGACTCAGTGGGCGCTGGCGCTGGTCGTCCAATGGCGTAGGCCCATCGTGCAATGGCGGGGCCGTACTTTCCCCATTCAATATGGTCGGCAAGTCCCACAGATTGTGCCCAAAACTCCTCGCCGTCGTGTCCGGCGTCTCCCCGTGCTTCGCCGCCTGCGCTGTTGGCGTCGGCAGCAACGTGACGAGAGTGTTGAGCGGTAGAGAGTTGCGCAACATCTGCGACGGTCCCCCGGTGTTCGCTGCATCCTGAGCTGTTGGCGTCGGCAACGATGAAGATGCGGGCGCGTTGGTGACAAGCTCCGGCGTCGGAAGCGCGAACAACTCCCCAAGTCGCGTCATACCCCAGCGCGGCAAGGTCTCCGAGAACGTCGCCCAGTCCGAGACTAAGGTGGCCTGCGACGTTCTCCAGGACGACGAGGCTGGGTCGTAGTGCGCTAATGGCAAGCGCAACGTAGGGCCAGAGGTGGCGTTCATCGGTTGTGCCCTTCCTGTTGCCGGCATGGCTGAATGGCTGGCATGGGTAGCCGCCTGTTAGTACGTCGATAGGTTCAACCGTTGACCAATCGACCTTCTTCACATCCCCAAAATTGACGACTCCTGAGTAGTGGTGCGCAAGGATCGCGCTGGGGGCTTTGTCGTATTCGCAATGCCACACGACCTGCCCACCAATGGCTGATTGGACTCCTAAGTCAAGGCCGCCATAGCCGCTGAAGAGAGACCCGATGCGCGTCACAAGTGCTCCCACTCAATCGAGTCCACGGCAGCAGTCAGGCTAGCTGCCGCGTACTGAATAATCTCGGATGCTTTGCGGATGCTGCTCATTTTGTTTCCCCTATCTTTGCCGGTGTCTCCGGCCCCATGTGAATAACTTACACCCTGTTGACCACTCGGCAAGCATATTTAGGTAACAGTTTTATAACGCAGAAAAAGGGCCCCGCCTCACCCGGGTTACGGGCAGGGCGGGGCAGCTCGAGGGCGGGCCTGTCAGGCTTCCTCAGCGTCCTCAGTATCGGCCTCTATCTGCACTAGGCCCCGCTCAGCGGCGGAGTCTAGGACGTCATTGAAGCCTTTCCGGGCCTGATTCCACAGGTCGTTCACGAGGTCCGGGGAATAGGCTGGCATTTCTGCCCCGGTCTCCACCGTCAATGTGCCGATCGAGATGTGTACCCAAATATCCATTTTAGAACCTTTCCCAATTGGTGTTGACAACTCGACAGGGCGGGTGTACTTTTAACTCATGGGGCCGGAAACACCGGCAAAGATTGGGGCGCAAAATGAACACCACCAAGGCAGCCTTCGAAATCGTAAGAGTTTCTCGCGATGCCGAACGCGGAACACTAGCCGGATACGCGGCCACCTGTAACGGGTGCGGCTACGTAATTTCCTACACCATCGAAAGCATGGTCGTAAAGGACATGAACGGCCACTGTGCAAACTACTGCAAAGGTCAGGTCGCGTGATGAGTACCCAACAAATCATCATCGAAACGAAACTCGGATCACTCGCCTCCCAGCAGCTGCGGTTACAGGAATCACTAGCCGACGGCGAAATTAAGGGCCACGAATATTTGGCACTTATGCAACCGATCCTTGCAAGAATCCAAAACATTGATCCGTCACGGATGGAATACAAAAAAATCTATAATGAAATGAGGTTCGGATGTCGCTCGAGCATTTAGACATTCTGGTGAGGTCATGGGTATCGGCACGCGATACGGAAAACGCGCTAAGGAAACGAGTGCGTGACTCGATAGTCGCCGCATGTGAAGCGGGCCTTAGTGAAGTCAAGGCGGCACACATCGTGGGTGTTGACCGGGCAACGATTAGGGCGTGGCGTGGCAAAAGTTAAAGGATAGTGAGTTCGGACCATCGGCGGTCGGACGTCAACAAGGTAAGTGTTCCTTGTGTCGTCCGTCCGCCGTTCCTTTGATCCCACCATGGTGAACCCGGGTCAACCGTTGGGGCCTGTATCCATGTGCGTTGTCCGTCAGTGTCGGCTTTGAACGTGTGAAAATGTCCGGTGAGAAGTAGGTCGGCGGCGCCGATCCGGTGACGGGCGTGACCTTGAGCGGCCCACCATT
>Ga0209088_10002627_pt1 | contig 10928 bp, 13 predicted proteins | sample S_140625_EF_Meta_FD_187324 | JGI IMG/M metagenome (GOLD analysis project Ga0209088, IMG submission 187324) | Freshwater microbial communities from Lake Simoncouche, Canada to study carbon cycling - S_140625_EF_MetaG (SPAdes) (version 2) | ecosystem: Environmental > Aquatic > Freshwater > Lake ...
AGGTCAGATGTATCACTTACAGATGTCCCTGCGTCCACCGTGGGATCATATCCACCAGGGATGTAATCCTTTGGTGAATCCTTACGTGGCTCGTAGAATCGTCCCATGTTAATATTGTAATCGAAGAAGATTTAAACAAATGCATAACGCAATAAATGCTGATGATTTCTTAGGTGAATTCATGCGCCGTAGCATTCCTAACCCTGATGAAGTTGGGGGTCGTCAGCTGACTGAATGTGATTTTGGTGCAGAATTAGACAACGAAGAGAACGACGTTCCCCTTTATGACCAGTACAATAGAGGTCTGGTGGCTACGCAAGAAGGCCGCCCTCGTCTAAACCTTGCTCTAGAGGGGAACCAATGTCCGCCCAACATGCAACAGGAAACCAGCCGACCGGGTCTTACAGGTTATATTCCGAGTGTGGAGGAGGGGATGGAAGTAGGAGCTGTGCCACTGGCGAAGGGTGCAGTATTGCTGGACCTGGGCCAAGTACCAGGGAAGGAAAAGAAATTGTCGGCGATGCGTCGGGGCATGTAATTGATACGGTAAATCATCCCCCTCATTACAACCAAGGGGGAATTGAATGTATTGATGCAATCCAGGCTGCGCTAACACCTGAGGAGTTTCGTGGTTATTGCAAGGGTAATGCCTTGAAGTATACCTGGAGAGAAAGAATAAAAGGACAAGATGAGTCCCTTAAGAAAGCTCTGTGGTACCTGAACCGTGCTCAGAAGACTTGAAGGTTATCTTCGTCTTCCTCATCTTCATCTTCGTAGTCACCACACATCAGAGCTAGTTCTTCCAGTTCTAGTTCTGATGAAATATCAAAATCAACATTGACACCTTCTTCGGCCAGGATATCTTTGATGGCGGTAATCTCCATCAAGCGTTGGCTATAAAGATTCAATAAGGCACAATAAAGCTGATCCCACGTCATCTCCGCTGCTTGTATCTCTGCTTTGCGCCTAGCAAATTTGAACTCCAAAGGAAGCTCAAAATCCTGGGGTTCAATAGAGGGGGCCATTGGAGAATTCATGCGCTGCCTGTACCTATTCTAAAGCTTACACCACAATTTCAGACTGTTGTAATTTTGGTAGCTTGAACTGATTTATAAATTCAGTTAGTACCACAGGGTGGATAGCTTCTTCCAGATGCCTGATAGCTTTGTTTTGTGTAGGAGTATTTTCATAACGAGCAAAGGCATTCAACAAGAGCTGCCCGCCAAAACTGATGTTATATTCTTTTGCGCTAGCTAAGAACAGGTTAATTTCTTCTCGACGCCTAAAGACAAGATTGCTTACGACTTGATGATCCTGGTCAAAAACCCAGCGATACATCTCTTCTGCTACGGTTTCTCGATCACCGTCTTCAATTGCATCAAGGATGTCACTGTAAAGAAAGGGTTCCCAGCCAATGGAATGAACAAAAGAAACCAATGCTTCTAGCATATATCCATTAAGACCAGGCACTTCTTTATCAAGGGCTTTCTTAATTTCTTCTATTTCGTACTTTAAATATTCTGTTGCTTTTTCATACGTACATAACTGACTTTTGCCTACGGGCTGACCATCGGGATAGTACTGGCTACCAAATCCGATAGTGTAGGGTGCTGTACCAGTGGAGGGATCAGGGAAGGACTTCTCATTGAACCCTTCATATTTCATGATTAGATCAATGCCAGTAGATAGATCCTGCACGATGGAAGTAAGCATGTTACAACCATCATACATAAGTAATCCAAATTGCGTTAGTTTTTATTCACCACAAATCGTTGCATGCCCAATATCTTGGGGTGTTTTTATCCATGGGTTTATCACATCCCATTCTTGATCTAAAATTAGCACGACGTTTTTTATCGTGGTGTTGTGTATAGTCTTGATATCCACGCCTGCCATACCTAATTATTTTTTCTTCTCCACCATGGCATGATTTAACAACCCACTTATGCGTATCCCCAGCTGGAGCCCGCTGAGGTTTATTGCATTTCATACTTTCTTTTTTGTAGCGGCCAGCGGCACTTGCTGCTTTTCGATGTTGATCAGACATTATTTCTTTTTAAACAAAGAGGCGTAATTACCAAGAAACGACTGACTTTCGTCTGAGTCGGTATCTTTTGTACTGTCAATATCTATTTTAAATGGACTATCTTCTTCTTCTGTTGTTTCTTTTTTAGAAGTTAACGCTGTATCTTCATTGAGACTTTCCAAAGTACTAAGGGCTTCATAGGGATCTTTAGGATTAAACCCTGAAAAACTGAGCGGTTTATTCGTCGCACCAAGGTTTAAGAATTTCATGTCTTCTTGATTTACATCAGGCATAAAATCTTTATAAAAATTTTCTTCGGTACCTTGAAAACCTGCTTTTTGAAAAATTTTATATAACTCTGTATCTGCTGGTGGTGTTCCTGTTTTGTAATCTTCTGGTCTATCTATGTAAGTAACTCCCAAGGATTGTTGAGTTGGATCTTGTTTTTTTTCGTTTAAATATTTTATTTCTTTCCTTATTTGTGTAGCTGTATCTGATTGCAATGATTCAGTAATATAAGATTTCAATTCTTCTACAGTACCTTTAAAATCACTAATTCCATATCTTTTCAATATCTCGTCCCAGGCTTCTTTATTGGTTGTTGGATCAACACCTTTTAATATTTCATCAGCAAATTCTTCTGGTTTAACAAAGTTTACCCAAGGTGCCATGCCACTTTTTTCTGCTTGTGTTTTTAACGCAGGAAGTATTTTAGTGTAAATTTCATCACTTACTTTGCCAGCATTAAGTATATCTTCAGCAGCATCATATCCTTTGCCTTGTCCTTTAATTTGAAAATGCATTCGAGCAAATTGTGCCTTATCATTTACATCAACGCCAAATCTATATGCTTGTTGTTCCCAATAAGAGTCTCCTTTGTTAGCTGCAATTGCAGCTTTAGCTTCTTCCCAGTCTTTTTCAACTGTTGCTTTTTGATTAGCATACGCAGTCTCTCTTGCTTTATCTCCTACTGGATTAAAATAAAAATCAGAATCAAAAAATTTGTCATCACTTTTTTGAACTTGGTCTAAATAAGCTTTAGCTCTTGTGTCAGCAGTTAACTGCATAGCATTAATTAAGTCTTGCGTTTGGAAAGGGTTTTGTTCTTCTTGTCTAACGTTTAAATATTCATTAAATTCATCCATTGAACGTGATGTATCAAATCTTGGTTTTAAATAACCGTCAATATAATTTTTAGCAAACTCTTTCTCTATGTTGATTTGTTTTTCTACGTCTTGTTCCTTATATCCTAAGATAAGATCTTGATCATATTTTGTTTTTAAAGTTTCATCAAACCATTTTTGCCAGTTATATGTAACATTGTTTTTTATTCCTGTTAATTTTTCCATTTCTTTCTCAAGCTTTTCTTCTGATTTGCCTCCACTAGTAATACTGAGTATTCCACCTACTCCCGTATCACCAAGAATAGAGTCGGTGAGTTGCTTATTAACATTTAATATGTCCCCAAAAGTACTGAATCCTTTATAAAGACTTAAATTTTGTTCTTGTGCTTTAGCTTTTTTCATTTCAGCTATAGTATCTTTTAAAACGTTTTGTGTTAAAGCAGAAAACTTTTTAACATCTACTTGCATTTTTTCACCCCCCGCCTGGTTAATTGCGTCTTCTAATTCAGTAATACCAGATCCTGCATTTAAGTTGTATCTAAAAGCAACTTGTTTATCTTCTGGTCTGTTTGACAATCTAAAAAGAATAGTAAATTGTTCTTTGTCAGTTGGATCAAGATATTTTTCTTTTGCTAATTGACTCCAATATGGATCATTATTTTTTGCTGCCTCCCATGCATCAGCTACCTCTTTTATTCTCAACAATCTGTCAGATTGTGATTCATTAGGAATACCTAGTTGTAGATCTCTTACGGCTGCAATATCTTTATCGGTAGGCTTTAATTCTTTATAGTTGCTTGCTGCTTCTATTGGCTTTACTGCATTACCACGAACACCTGCTTTCTTTCCAATATTTGTATAGTGTTGTAAATAAAAACCCTGCTCTCCATATCTGTCAACAATGTCTACATCGTCATTGTCTACCGCTTTTTTCCATTCTTGTGCTGCTTGACCGTTATTTTGTTTTTTATAAAAGTCAGGCTCGAAATCACCATCTAAAGGTTTGGCCCCTAAATTAGTATCCCACGTTTCTAGTTTTTCTGTTTTATAAAAAGATTTAAAATGTGTTTCAAGATTAGATTGAAGTGATTTTTTTTCATCTTCTGTCAAATCTGATAAGCCTTTAATCACATTTCTTATTGTTTCTCTTTCGTCTACATACTGTCCTTGTTTGACTCTTGTAGCTGCATCTACGACCGCATCATAAGCTGTATTTTTTGCGCTGTTTTTTTTATTTAATACATCATTGGCAGCATTAGATGCAATTATAGAATTGTTATTATTTGAAATAGTTTGGTTATTTGATTTATTTATATTATCTTCATTAGCTTTAAGCTGATATTGTGTTTGATTGTCTGTGGTCCATTTAACTGGCTTGCCGAGACTTGCATACCAATTTACTACACCCTGCCTATATTTTTCTGCGTTGTCTGTAGCCAACAAGTCTGTTGTTGGTTGCTGTGTATCATGGTCAGTTTTTTCTTTTGCGACAATCCATCTATTTCCGTCTGACTGGCTAGAATCATAACGAAGACCCATTAACTTGCCTGCTTGTACGTCACGTAATCACCAGTGTACTGGAAAATATTAAATAGTTCTTGATTCATCCATTCTTTAATTTTTTTCATACGCTCTTCACAGAAATAATCCTGTGTTGGGTACCAGTCTTCCATCTTGGTGGATCCTTTATTACTGTTGCACTTCTGACAAGATGGTAACAGATTATTAGAATTACTTGACCCAGACCTAAACCTAGGTATAATGTGATCCAGGCTTGTGGCTGGGGCTCCGCAATAACCACAGCAGTGGTCCCAGGACTTGTAGATCTCTTCTCGGAAACGGCGTTTAGCAGACTTTGGTGTGACTTCAATCAGTAAGGCGAGAGGGTCATGCTCTGTTGCGAACATACTCTATAATTGCCATTACCTAATTTTAAGATGGCCTAGCTTCTGTAAAGAAACGTAAACTTCCGAATTCTTTCTTAAGTGCCTGGCAAAGCTAAAAGTTTTGTGTAGTGTAGGGATGCACACGGTTTTTTTTGCATGGCCGCAACAGCTCAATGGGTGACAGCCAATCAAATGGCTGATGCGCTCAGCATTGATCGTCAGACTCTATTCCGCATGCGTGATGACGGTACCCTCAAGCTGGGGCCACATTACGCTGCATTCAAGGGCAAGACCTACTCCAGGGATAGCTACCTTTGGAACCGTGGGTCCGTACAACGTGCTATGCGTAAGCGGCAACAGGAGATGCCTGAGGCAATGGCTTAGCAGGTTTGTAAAAAGCTTTACGCATCTTATAGGCAAGTAATAGTTCAATCACATTGCATTGAACTTCTTTACATGCCATAGCTTCATAAATAAGTAACCAAGCATCTCTCCAGCAACTCTCAAGATTTGGGGGTTGCTTTTCTTTGAGTTGAAACAAAAAAACCCATTGCGGATGCATGGGTCGTACAGGTTTCTTTTTACTTGAGACGTTAATTGTTCCGTCGTCGTTCCAGGTAAATCCTTTTAAGTTCTCAGGTTTTACCCCATAGGTTGCGAGCATGCCATAAAACCAGGCTAGCTTACTGGTCTTACGGCTTTTTAATAAACGAAAGAAATCGTCAACTACCCTCTGATCGAGGGGAGGGGAAATAGTGTAGGTCATGGGAAGTGTACATGTTGTTGCCTAGACTTTAACCAACGGGCCAGCCTGGTGCAATGTAACTAGCCCTTGAATTCCTAAAGACTGATTAGTCTTCGTTATATTATACTACAAAAAACCTACACAGAAGGCTTTTCTCCTGAAGCTGGTATGTAAATATGTCCAGTTTTATCAATCATTCTGAATCCTGACAGGCTAACAATTTGATTTGGAATATTAAATAACTTTTGTAGCATTGGAGCCATCACGGGAGACTGACAGTTATATGGCGGGACATCCATGTAACTCAAAGCTTTTTTAGTTATGTTAAATGCTTGATATTGTTTTTGATTGTTTTCTGATTCTTGTACTAGTTTTTGTTCCCACTCTGCCATTGAATCCATGCCCACTGGAAAATCAGAAGGTTCGGGAGGAAACACATGCTCTTCAAACTTCATTGCATAGATATGTTTGCAGTAACGCATCTCATCTAATACTGGTGCCCAGTTATCACCCAAGTTTGTAATTACATTTTGTTCTTGTGAATAGTCTGTGTACACAGGCATCCCTTCAGCTGTGTTACCAGGGAGCGAGGGATCCGTTATGCTACGTACATAGGTTGCACCAAAGTCTCTAAATACACCTGGATTATCTCTTGTTGCTAAACGATTTACTTCTGATATGGCAATGTCGTCTAATAGTTGATATGTAGCTGAGGGGGCAACAACATTCATTATTCTGTCATTTAATGAATGTGATGTTGTGTTGTTATCAAGCTGACCACTTAATGTGATGTCTTCATAACGTCCAGGCTTGATTGATGTAACACTTGAATAAGGAAAATATTTTCTGATTGTGTCATTGATTGATGACATAAAGAAGTAATCTCTATGCGTAAAATCTTGGCAAGTACAGGCATATCTAGTACCAGTAATTAAAAATCTTCCAATGGCCGGTGGCTTAGTTGCTGGTGTTAAGAAAGCTTTATCATGTGTTACTTCTACGGATCCAGCTTTTTTTAACTTAAGAATTCCAGTATTTTGATCTACGTCTACCAATACTGCTTGAACATAACCATATCTTTTTTGTGTATTAGGATTAATTGTTGTTGCTGTTATGGGAGTTCCACTAACTGTGATTACCCTGTCCTCCAGGATCTCACCGTTCATTGGTTTGAGTGGTGTTGTGACTCCAGAGACGGTGGCATATAAAGGAGCTGGTAACGGATTACTTGGGCTCCAAGTTCCTTTTAATTGTACGTACCAGTAATAGTTATCTTCTGTAACATTTACAACCGACAACCTTTCGCCCACTGAATCAAATAATTCATCAGTACGCATGTTGCCCTGGCGACGAACACCGGCCCAGTGCATACCAAATTCTTTTGCTGTGGTTGGAAATCCTTTAAATGCACCTGAGACTGTGGATACAGGATTAGTACCAGAGGGGGTTATTGTTCCTGAAGGGAAGGGAATGTCATATATAAATTGATATTGATATGCGTTGTCATAAGAACTGGACGAGGATAGCTCATAGCCCCGGCGCCATCTTGTCCAAGCAGACTCTCTGTTTACGGCTGCAATGGAACCACGGACACTTCCTTTAGAAAATTCAGTGGTAATAGGGGTAACATTTTTAACAACAAAGTCTTTCTTACGTTCAAAAGACCCGAAGCTACTTGCTCCCTTAAAGCCCATCTCTAGAAGAATCCACCTTGTGCATACACTTGTGCACCGGGAGTATAACCAGCTGTATGGGGACCATCAGGGAATACACCTACGTAGATGCGGTCTCCTCGCTCCAGGTAGATGCCTTTGTTACGTAAGGGTGCCGTAGGTCCCAAGCCGTTGGTATTGCCCGCAGAGGCGTTAGGAGTGGCCAGCTGGGGCATCACATCAGAACAATCAACTACACCACTGTTTGCGGGGACTGTTTTAGAAAACAGTAGTCGATAGTCACCACTAGCTGGAATAGGTACAGTTGTGTTACGGGTGTGGTAGAACACAAAAGTTACAGCAGGTTGCACACCATAGCTTATGTTCGCATAATTAAAGCCAGATGCTGTGCCACCTGAGTAGACAAGAGTTGTGTTTACCCCTGTCAACGTAGTTGCTCCAGTGTATGTGTAATATCCAATACCGCTTGCTGCTGAACCTGCACCAGTGAAGCTGCCAGTAGTTGTTACATAAACAATCTGACCACTAACCAAAGAAACTGGTGTGCCTGAAGTGGCTGCACTTACGCTGTAATCAGCAGCTCTGTAACTATCGTTACGGACAATAGAGATTGAATCAACTACGCCACCATTATTGATGTCATCACTGAGGGCGGCATCCATATCAACAAGGATGGACGGAGCTTGACCCCCTTGTACAAACAAAGTATTGGTACTGGTGCTACCAACAGTTTGTGTTGTAACCCGCACCGAATCGAACAGTGGGCGGTCAATAAACAGCGGTTGTTTATTTGAAGAAGTTGAGGACAATTTTTTTTACCTTAATTCTTATGTTTTAAATTCTACACCATTCCTGGTGATAAAGGGCCAAAGGGAGTCATTGGCATTTGCATTTGAGCATTAGCTAAGGCTTCCGGGTTTTGCTGCAAGTTTAAAAAGTTTTGAAATAAATCAGTAGACGGCGCAGCTGCCGGAGAACCAAAATAAGATTCTGGCTTAAAAATTGTTTTTTTTCTTACGTTGTAATTAAAAACTGTTTGAGGATCTGGTGTAAATAAACCAAGAGATTTTCGTTCAGCTTTGTATATCTCTCCTGGAAGATTTTGCGTTGCTGTATCTAAGTAGTCAAGATAACGTGCCATTTTAAATGTTGTATAAGTATTGATCCAGGGGGGAGCTGCCTAGTGCATTAAACTCACCTTCCATATTAACAGGAGCTTGATTAATAAGCATGCCTGGTAATTTACTTTGCACTGCACGTAGCAATTGCTCAGCCAGGTTATTTCCTTTTTCTACAGGATTAGTAGGTACAGGAGGCGGAGCCGAAATGTTTGTAGCAGAAGGAGTAGTAAAAGAAGAAACTTGTTTAAAAATATCTCCAGCGGCTTTTTGACGGTTCTCTAGATGTGGCTCACCTGGGCGAAAATATTGATCAGAAAAGTATTTTGCATAACTAGCTGGAGTGCCAGATTTTGGCATCTTTTCAAAAGTTTGTGTCCAACCAATTAAACTTGCTCCTGGTTTTGGATCGTACTTGCCGAGGTATTCATTGACAAAATACTGTTGTTGAAAATCAGTGCTGTTCGGATCAATACCTTGTTTTAATGCTGCTTGACGAGCACGATCATATGCAGCTCTTCTTACTCCGGTGTACTGAGCTGCTCCACGGCCAGCACCAGATCCTGCCTCTACAACATCTAAGTTTTTAAAATCAGGTCTTCCTGTTTCAACTCGTAAATTTCCCAGTAATCCTGCTGCTTGTTCTTTTGTAAATACAGGAATTTTTCCCTTGCTAAGCTGCGTTATTTTAGGTGTCGTTAAAAATGTATACCAATTCTCTAGTGACATGTCAACCTCCCTGTGCTTGTCCTAGTAAGCGTATAGCTAGACCAGGATTTGCTTTTGCCCATGCAGCAAAATTTTCTGGAGGCATCCCAGATGTTACTCCTGCTTCTTGTAACCTGGGAACCAAAGTACCTGCTTTCAAAAGCTCATTACCATAAGCTTGCTCTTGTCCATATCTTGCTGCTAATTCAGTTGGATACAATTGAGCGTCAGATGACATAGTATTGACTGGAGTATCTATTCTAGTAGGAAGGCCCACGGGGGGCGCAGCTAGTGCATCAACTATCATTGCTCGTTGTGATACATTACGTCTTTGCTCTGGAGTACCAGCAGCATTAGATTGGCCTCCACCTGTAAAGGCTGGTGGGGTTAGACCACTATCACTACGCGCTGGTATAAATACATTGGCAGGTGGGTTTATTGCACGTCCTGTTTTTACATCATATTCAATACCGTTTACTTTATAATTTTTTCCAAATTGACTTCGTGCATTTGATTGACGAATTAAATTTGTTTCTTGTTCATCAGAAACACCAGCAGGAGTAGCCCCCAATATTGTTGTTGTTGCAATTTTTGGAAGCAAACCACCAGGGATTAGAGTATAAAGTTCTGCGTTACCTTTATTCGGGTCATTTTCAGAGAGCACAGTAGATATTAAACCCCCTGCTGCAAGTCCACCAATATTAGCTGGATTAAGTGGGTTAAACGTCTTACCTACTTTTCCAAGTAAAGTTGTTGGTGTTCGTGTTGCTAAAGGATTTAGAGCAGTAGGCCCATTGCCCTGGAGATTTTTGTAAATACTACCAACTTGTCCAATCCCCTGTCCAATTCCCTCTTGTATTTGCCGTTGTGCATAACGTGCCTGTCCTTTTAAAAGAGTTAAGGGATCATCAAAAGGAAAAGAGGTTGGCTTTAATGAAGCTGCAGTGTTAGCAATACTAGTTCCGACGGACTTTTGTATAGGCACATAATTATCTGCAACACTAGTTCCGACGGACCTTTGTATAGGTGCATATTGCTGTAAGAATCGTTGCGTGGGATTAAAGTTAGCTTTATAAACATCCTCAGCTGACGGAAAATTTCCGTTAAGAAGTCCCCCAAGATAAGGAGAATTTTTTCGAGGATAGCGAAAAAAATCTCCAGGGGAATCCCAATTTACAAGTCTTTGTTCAAATTTAGACGCGGGGCGTCTATTTGTCATAATATCCTTCATGCTCCCTACAGCCATGCTCCCTACAGATTTTTCTATAGGAACACCTAAGTTGTCAACTACTGACGTAGGACGACCTCTTGTAATGAGATCTTTTAAAATGGATAGATTAGCAGGCATATCTTCCAAGGACTTTCGTATAGGCGTCCCTAAGTTGTCAACGAGTCCTGCGGCACGTTGAATACCTGATCCTGAAATACTTTGTAATAATTTTTGAAATGGATTCATGACATTACCTATGATTTAGATGTAACCAAACACGGCTACCAACAGCAGTATCAGCGGGACCAGGGAGTGCTTGAATAAATTCAGCACCTGAGCGCTCGTAACGGTAACGAGCTTGAAACGGATCCTTGTAGTTTGGCACATAAAGAATCATGGCCAAACGGTTGGTTTCGTATAAGTATACTTCGTCCCATA
>Ga0209088_10002628_pt1 | contig 10920 bp, 23 predicted proteins | sample S_140625_EF_Meta_FD_187324 | JGI IMG/M metagenome (GOLD analysis project Ga0209088, IMG submission 187324) | Freshwater microbial communities from Lake Simoncouche, Canada to study carbon cycling - S_140625_EF_MetaG (SPAdes) (version 2) | ecosystem: Environmental > Aquatic > Freshwater > Lake ...
AATCTTTTGTGTAAATAATAATATTCATAATTTTGATGAGTATAAATTGGCAAAAATTTTTGTATGTGGTTATTCTACCACACAACAAAAAAGCCAGCAAGCACAAATTAAGTGGACCTGCTGGCTTTGTACATAGCTGATATTTGCCGTTATTAGCAATTTAAATGCACACACTCACCTGGAGTACAAATTGTACATACTGGATTAAAATTTTGCCCAGCTTTATTTGTTAGCGACCATTTGCCTCCGCCTAAATCTTCCCAATAAATTTTATCGCCCACTGACCAGCCTAATTGTTCAAGCATTTCTGGAGTAAATTGTAGGTAAAGCCCTTGGTCATCTTCCTCAACAATTAGTTGATAACTTACCATGCTGCCTCCTGTGGAATTAGTTTACGAAATTGAATCCAACCACGCAAGTTGCCTGACCACAAGTCGCTGTTGGCACTGACGTGTGTAACACCTGGACCCCATGTTTCTGGTTCAAAGCGCGACATAGTATCAATATCCATTGGTGTAGCTTGGTGCTCTACTGGACTAGCATGGCAAGGCTCAGATTCAATTAGCAATGCAAAAATCTTTTCAGCTTTTTCAAGCGAAAAGTCGTTTCTGCGATAGCTAACCTGCGCACAACAACTAGCCGACACTACTCTAGCTTCTAAGGCGGTAAGGGTTTCGCCGTTAGGGTCAAAGTACTCCAACCTACCGCTAGTATTTCTAGCGGTGGTAATGTAGGGCAAGTGCCACTCGTCTGCGTGTAGCAATGTTGGTTGGGAACTCTCATATGCTTGATACATTTTTGTTGCCAGTTCCTGTATCTCAGGCTGCGCATCTTTGTGCGCACGAAGATAGAAAAAGTTAGCCCACTCAGTTCCTGAAATAACTGTTTTCATAATCATCCAAGGCTCAGTTACTCTGTTGGCAATTTGCTTGTGAACATTAAGTTTAATAAACTCTTGGGCGTGCTCAATAGCACTGTCCCTAGCTTTAGCCCACAAGTAGTTAGCCCAAGATAAATCACTACCTTGCAGTTCCTCACTAGCCGACATACCTGGTTGGTTAATGCCCCAAGATACAGGCGCTGCAGTATTTGCTTTAATATGCTCATGCATTGCTTTAACTGGAATAGCGCGGCTACTGGCACTATTTTTGCTTAACATTCTGTGGGTATTAAGTTCTGCTAAAATAAATCTAGGATATTCAATTTCCATAGTAGTCATGCGATTGCCGTCTTTATTAACGGAATCCGCAATAATTTTAGCTGTAATTAATTCTTTTGCTGTTTTCATTTAGGCTACCCTAATTATAGTAGTTGTTAGATCTAGCCAAACACCATCATGGTTGGCTTTAAGTGTTTCAAGGTCACGTACGCTTGTATATCTGCCGCTGTCGGCATCTTTAAAGTCTTTGCCCATAAACCAGTCATTTACAGCTGCAGGCTTAGTTGCGTACTGTCTGCCGTATGCTGGTAGCAAGATTCTGCGTTTCATAGTTATCCTTTCAAATAAAGTATTATTATACAATATTTTAAATATTTATTCAAGTGTAAAAACGATGGTTTGCAATTGTAGCAACTAAGTGCTTGTTTTTAGCCCAGCTAGGCTTTACAGTTTTGTTATGAAAGTATTTTGCGTTAAAGTTTGGCAGTCTTAGCTGACCGCTTAGTACTGCACGGGATATAACCAAAGAATTTTTCCATTGTTTGTAGTTTTTGTTACCGCTGGCATAGTCTTGAGTCCAAGAAAATTGACCTTTAGCGTAAACTATTTGACAAATAGAATTACCGTATTTTTTACTGTGCAACCTATTAACAACCACTTGTGCAACTGCAATTTGCCCTTTCCAAGGTTCTCCACGAGATTCCATGTAGACGTTTAAGGCTAAGCACTCTACGTCTTTTTGCGTAAATTTAGTGTCTTTGATAGGTTTAGGTATAGGCGCATTATGCACAGATTGCGCAACAACAACAGTAAGTACTAATAAAAGTATTTTAACTTTAGTTATAATAGTCATTAAGTTGCCTTTGTAAATTACCAATAACAGTATTACTTTGTTCTAGTTGCTGACATAAGGCAACTAGTGTTCTAGCAGCTTGTAGTGATAAACTAGTAGGAGGCGTATTAACTTGATACTGTTCTCCTTGTGCATTTACTGCAATATAACTGCTTCCATGCTGTAGTTGTTGAACTAATATATTAATATCCATATAATTTATAAACAAAGTTAAGGAGTACAAATTGTAAATCAAATATAAAAAAATGTCAAGTCAAAATTTTTTATAACAAATTTTATGGTACAAAAAATTTCAATGTTGACTCCGTCAAGCTAAAATGCTATAATAGTGTTTTCTAAAATCTCAGGTATGCAATATGACATTTAGTGAATTTATAGATAAATGCTCTTATACTGATTACATTAGTTACTGTAATAAGCAAGGCATACCTGCTGTTTTTGATATAAAACTAGAACCGCCTAAAAAGCTTTGTTGGCTAGTAGAATCAGCCAAACAAAAAACACTAAACCAAAACAAAAGAAAAAATAATGCATACAATGACTAAAAGTATAGATGATTACTTAGAATATAAAACAATGTTTGGAGATATTCCACCAGTGGAAGATAAACCAACTGGTATCGCAATAAAATTTGATCAAGATAAACTACCCTTACATTTGCTTTCAACAGAAGCAATGAACCAAACAGCGGCAGTTCTTGCTTTTGGCGCACAAAAATACGCTGAACACAACTGGCGTAATGGTTTTACATGGAGCCGACCCTTAGCCGCAGCAATGCGACACATTACAGCATTTAATGCAGGTGAAGACTGCGACCCTGAATCGGGGCTGTCTCACTTAGCACACGCAGCTTGTTGCATTATGTTTCTTTTAGAGTTTGAAAAAACTCACCCTCATTTAGATGACCGATATAAACCAACCTTACCTGCTACTAGCAAAGCACCTTAATCGTACAAGAAAAAACTTAACAGAAGTTTGTGCAGAATTTAATATAGACCGCCTAAATGTAGACGACGAAGTACTAGAACAACACGTTCAAGAGTGCTGCAACTGCGGTATCTGGGGTACAAGTCACAAGCGAGACCTAGACGACTTTCCAATATGTACGCTTTGTTATAGACTAGTAGGCGCATAAAATTAATCTTGACAACACTACGCAATTTTGATATAATATAGCCTTACTAATAAAAAGGTTACCAAATGTTTGACCAAAATATACAGCGTATTGGTTTTGCTTGTAAAATTCAAGAATCTGAAGGCAAAGCCGACCCAAAGTTAAATACTAAAACTACTACGCTTACTTGGCTTAATAGTAAAACTAAAGACGTAGCAGTTGAACGACTATACAGTATTGCCAAAGATAATATCTTAGCACTTCAACGGCAACTTACCTATATTGCTAGCAAACCTGCACATTTGCGTATGTTTAGGTTAAGCAGTGACTTGTTGCCTGCTTATACTCACCCAGACTGGATGTGGGTTTACTTTGAGCCTGCTATGGTTTCGTTACTAGAGTCGGGCTTTGCTAAAGTAGGTGACTTAGCGCGTACTCATGATATTAAAGTGTCGTTTCACCCAGGTCAATTTTGCGTGCTTGCTAGTGAAAATCCACAAGTAGTAGAAAACTCCTTAATGGAGTTTGAGTATCACTGTGACCTAATCCGTTACATGGGTTTTGGCAAACAGTTTCAAGATTTTAAATGCAATGTGCATATTGGCGGTAAACTAGGCCCAGCAGGTATTAAAGCAGCTATGCGTAAACTTAGTCCAGAAGCGCGCAATACGTTAACTATTGAAAATGCAGAGTTTACTTGGGGTCTTGATGCTAGCTTAGAGTTAGTAGACACTTGTGCTTTAGTGCTAGACATACACCATCACTGGATTAATACTGGTGAGTATATTCAACATGACGATCCTAGGCTAGAACTAATCAAAGAATCATGGCGCGGAGTCAGACCTACTATACACTACAGCGTTAGTCGTGAAGATGTAGTAGTAGATCATGACCCTACAGTGCTACCTGACTTGCGCGAACTAAAGTTGCAAGGCTTTACTGCAGCTAAACTGCGTGCGCACAGTGATTTTTACTGGAATGACGCTGTTAACTTGTGGGCAGCTAGTTTTTTACCACAGTTTGATATTATGTGTGAAAGCAAAGAAAAAAATCTAGCTGCTTACAAGTTTGCAGAATTTGTACTTGAAAATGCTGCTTAATAGTGATATAATTAACATGACACAAAAAATTTTGCTTAACAGACAACAAGCAGAAAAGTTTATAGAAATTTATAAGTTTTTCAAAGACACAGAAGCGTTTTACTTAGATGTAAAAGACGACGGAGAAGTAATGGTAACCTTTAGTTTAAGTGATAGTAATACATCTAACACACTAAAGTTTAAACCTGTAGAATATGGGCGTGTGGTGTAATGGTAGCCACGCTGGTCTTAGAAGCCAGTGCTGCAAAGCGTGTCAGTTCGAGTCTGACCATGCCCACCAAATTTCAATTTTTAAGGAGTATGCTAATGGCTACTAAACCACAAGAGGTAACAATAGTGCCTCAAGATCAAAACGATAAAGTTAATCCAGTTAACCCAGCTACAGGAACAAATGTTAACGACGTGTACCCAGGTAGCTTTGAACAAATGCCGCTTGTTGATAGATTTACTGGCGGCGCTACTTTTGAAGGCGACATGGGTAGATTGGTTCGTTAATATGGAAAACGATAAAAAACCAAAAAAGCCAGCTGAAATTGCTAAACCAAGCGGACCACGCCTGCCTAACCCTAGTGAAGTAGGAGATTCTCCAGTTGGTATGCCAGTAGCGTACAAGCCTGTGCAAACTGAAGGCTATCACGACGCTACTTGTATGTGTAACAGTTGTCAAATGGCATACCCAATGCCAAGAAGAATGTAATTTTTAAACTAAAACAAAGACGTTTTAGTTATTTGAGCCTATAGCCGAAAGGTATAGGCATTTTGTTGTTTTTTCTCGCTTAATAGGAGATAATATGAGAAATTTAGAAAACCTTTTTGGTTTTACTGGACTTGATAAGCACTTTGTAGGTTTTGATACTGTTGTTGACCGCATTAACAAAGTCAATGCTGAAATTGCAAAGAATACTAGCTACCCACCTTATAATATTTGTAAGACTGGTGAGACTAGTTATTTAGTTGAAATGGCTGTTGCTGGCTTTAGTAAAAGCGAAATTGATATTGAGATTACCGAAGGTAAACTAGTTATCAAAGGTAACATAGATAGTGACAAGTATTCTGAAAAAGAATACCTATTCAAAGGCTTAGCTAACAGATCATTTACTAGAACTTTTGTTCTAGAAGATGAAATTGAAATTAAAGGTGCAACTTTAGTTGATGGAATTCTTTCAGTTGAATTGGAAAGAATTGTTCCAGAACAAAAGAAGTCTAAAAAGATTCTTTTAAAATAACCTAACGTTAACCTGGTGCGCAAGTGCCAGGTTAGTTTACAACATGACTTACGAATATTTTAGCACAAAAATTGGGCAGCGTTTTAGTATAGTAGAAGGCGTAATAGTAGAAGATACTACTGGCCTTTTTGTAGTTAGCGAAACCTTTGGTGATTATGTTATCTATCTAAATAAGATTAACCGTAGTTGGAACATAATTGCTCCAAAAAAGTCTTATTTAGCAAGACAATATATTTTAAGAAAAAGTGATTGTATATCACTAACAGCAGAATGGTTAAAAGATACTTACGGTACTAAGTTTACTTTTGAATACAGTAAATTGTCAAACAGAGATTTTTATAGATTCTATAAAAATGGTTTAAAGTACTGGTTTGAAGAAAATGGTTTTGTAGAAGTAACTACGCCTAGGTATGGCGATTGCTTAGTTTATGATTTTAAACAGCATGGTGGAATTTATTTAAACAATAAAGTTTTACACCACTTACCTAATACTTATTCTTCTATTGATACAGTAGATACTACAAGAATACTAGGAATATACAGAAATGACAGTTTATCAATTTTATCTTGATGCAAGCAATACCGCAGGGGTTGGCGGTAAGATGTTGATAACACAAAGACCAACTACTAAGCTTACCAGAACTGAGTTACAGAACAGAATAATAAATCCTTCAGCAAATGATCAAGACGTACAGTTTCATAGCGGCAGAAAGTATATTGCTATAAAATCAAAAGCAACTATTACTACAGATATAACTTTTAGTGCTGTAGCTCCAACTATTTATTCTTGGGATGACGGCAGTAAATGTGGTGGTTGCTGTTTTATTATGTTAGAGGCTAGGTACGGCAATGGTACTATGGACTCTGTGGTTCGTCGTTATCGTAATGAAAAAATGACGGACAAAAACCGTCGTGGTTACTACAAACTGGCAGAAGTATTTGTGCCGTTAATGCGTGAGTCTAAACTATTTAAATTTATAGTTACCAAAACTTTTGCCGATCCTTTAGTGTGTTATGGCAAATATTACTATGGTTTAAATAAGCATGGCTGGTTACTAAAACCAATTAAAAATTTTTGGATGAAAATATTTGATATATTAGGTTCAAAAACAAAATTTATTCGTGAAAATGGCGAGGTAGTGTAATGGGACAAATTAAAATACCAAATCAAATATTAGAAACAAAACCAACGAATTACCAAATTCCTGCTGATTTAACTTACTACTACGTAATTTTTAGTATTAATGGAGTAGTATATCCAAACGGATTACGAATTAACTACAGCAGCGGCTACAGAAACATATATCCAACTGTTGATGAAAATAGAAATGTTGTTCTTAATAGTATTTGTTTGGCTTATGGTGAAACAATACCAGAGTATACAATATCCCAATTGGAGGTATTTATAATTGGCTAAAGTAGAAATGATAAGAATGACGCCTGAAAGAATCTTATGTAAAGATAGTTCGGGCAATACTACGTTTGATACAAATGATCTATTTTTAAGACAGTTTAGTGGAGGAGAATTAGTAGTTGGCGGAACCAATATAGGAACACCTATTTTTTATGGGCTAACAAATTTAGGTCCATTTAATATTGGTGGTGGTTACATGTCAGAAACTTTTGGTGGTGAAAACACTAGTGTTGGCATCAATGCGTTTAGTGATTGGAACTTTATTACTTCACCTGGTATGGTTAGCACGGGTTACACTAAAGAGTATCACGTAAACCTACCTGCTGGCGAAGTAAAATTAATAAGTTGGTATGATATTAATCCGCAAGGAGATTCTTCTCCTCAGTCTGGTTATCTAGTTGGAGGCAATAGTTGGTTTCAACATAAGTACCTAAACACTAGTATTGGCTATATACCTAAACCTCCAGGACAACAACAGTGGGTTTCTCCCACACAGTATATATATGCTAGTAATGTAGAAGGCAACTATATAAGCTATAGGTGGCGTTTTTGGAGAGATTCTACCTTATTTATTAACGCTTATTATATAAGACTTGAACCAATTAATGCAACTTGTACGCTTACTGCACCGTCTACTTTTTATATTGATAGTTTTGATTTTACAGATGCGGGACTACCTTATGATCTGCAGGGCTTAACTGATTGGGGTGGTTGGTTTGGTAAATTTAATTTAAGTTTCTTAGTAAGTAAACCCCCAATAAATTTAACTGCAGAGGTCACTGTATGACCCTAAAAATAACCCCAGACGAAATACAAATAAGAAATAGTAATGGTCAAGTTAAATTTACTAATAAAAATAGACTGCTTTATTTAATTGATCAAGGTGAAGGAACCATAAATGTTACCCCAGGAACTGAATATAATGCACCTAATAAATACTGGTCTAGAGATAGTGACTATTACAATGTACCAATCTTTAGTTTAACCACTATAAAGTTCCTTTCAGGAGACGGCGACATAATACAGTCACTATTAAATAAAGAAATTCAGTTAAATGGAAATATGACTATATATCTTAATGGTCGTAGATCAGATAAAACTGCAATAGCGGATAGTCAAATAATATCAGTTGATTTTTTTAATAGAGTTCTAAGATTTAGTCATACAGGTTTTGTATCAAGCGGACAAGTAACTGGCAGTCTTATAAATATGAGTTTTGCATGGAAAACAATAATAATTGGGTATAAAAAATGAATTTAGAAAATAAAATATTAAATATAACTGGATTAAGTGTTACTACTTATCCAGTTAGTACAACAGTTGATATAAATATTTCAGAAGAAATTTTTCCAGGAATATTTAAAGTATTAAATAGTTACGTTTTAAAGTTTGATACGTCGTATAACTCAACAGGCGATCCTGCTTTATTAGCTGCTATAAACGAAAAACTAGCAATATTGCCCTAAGTATGAGTACTTTAACTTACTGGGAAAATTTACCAGAAATGTCGCTGCCTACTGCTCTTTTTACAGAAAAGTTAACAGATCATTATGCAGTATTAAAAACATTTTTTACCAGCACAGATATTATACTTGATATAGACAAAGGGTCAACACTATTTGCTACTTATGTGCCCAATACCACACAAAAAAGTTTCAAAGAAATAAACTTGAATAATAGTGCTTTATTGTTGTATAATACTATTCATATGTCAGAAACAGCGGGCTATTTAGATAATCAGATATTAGAACAATTAATTAGTTTGCCTAATATTAAAAAAATTGTAATCAAAGACTTTTTATGTGATAAAAACCCTGATGGTATCGAAGAAGCTTTTAGCTATGATTTTACTAAAGTAAATAATGTAGTACTGCCTTTACTAGAAAAATATAACTATACGCTAAAAGTAAATAAACAATTTGATTATCATCTAGAAGAATTTATACAGCGTATGCAAAAAGTAGGATTTAATCCTAAAATTAATTACTTTTATAAAAAGTATTATCCGTTTCCTGAGCTAGCTATGATACCTACGTTTATAGTTGCTGAAAGATAAAATTGCGAGGGTGGTGGAATGGTATACACAGCAGACTTAAAATCTGCCGCCGCAAGGCTTACGGGTTCGAGTCCCGTCTCTCGTACCAAATGTTGGGGATTAGTTAAGTGGTATAACATCGGATTTTGATTCCGAGGTCATTGGTTCGATTCCATTATCCCCTGCCATAAAATAATATTATGCGTAAATTTAACCTAGACGAAGTAAAAAAATACATACGTAATAGCTCACCTGAAAGTAAGGTTTACTTAGGGGTTGATAGCGAACGTATTAAAATTGGCACTAAATGGTATGCTGACTATACTTTAGCTATTGTTATTCATATTGATGGCAAACACGGATGCAAAATTTTTGGCGAAGTTGAACGAGAGCAAGACTGGGATCAAAAAGCAAATAAACCTTCAATGCGGTTAATGCAAGAAGTATATAAAGTAAGTGAACTGTTTCAAAAACTTAGTGATGTACTAGAAGACAAGCACGTTGAAGTACATTTAGACATTAACCCACAAGAACGATACAAGTCGTCAGCAGTTGTACAGCAAGCTGTTGGATATATTCGCGGCACTTGTAACCTTGAAGCACAAATAAAACCAGACGCATTTGCTGCAAGTTATGCAGCAGACAGATTAAAATTTATATTGAGTAATTAAAATGACAGACAGATTTGACTTAGAACAAGATATTATGAAATGCTGGAACGTAATTGAAGATTTACAAAATCTTTATGATTGCGAAAACTTAACTGAAGATCAGCAACAAAATTACTTACTTGGCTTAATTACCATTTATGAAGTAAAATTTAATAAATTATGGAATTCATTTGAACATTCTGTAAGTAACAAGGAAATTTAAATGGAAAATAATGATATAAATGTCAATACAGGCTCTACTCCTATTATATTACCAATTCCCGCCACTACAAGTAGTGATGTAGTGCAAGAAGCAATAGATAAATTAGTTAGCCAGCTTAACGAAATTAATAAGCCTCAAACAGAAAATTAATACAAAGGCGGAACCAGTTGGATAGGTACTGGATTGCAAATCCATGGAAGCAGGTTCGATTCCTGTCGCCTTTTCCAAACTAAAGGAAATAAAATGAAAATCGCAATTTGTTCAGACCTGCACTTAGAGTTTGACACTATAACACTAGAAAATACAGAAAACGCACAAGTTTTAATCTTAGGCGGAGATATTTGCGTGGCTCGTGATTTGCTGGAAAAAGATAGTGCCGAAGTATTTGACAGATTTGATCGTAGCCGTGGACTACACGAGTTCTTTCAAATGTGTTGCCGTAACTTTAGTCACGTTGTCTACGTTGCTGGTAATCACGAGCACTACAACGGCGACTATGCCAAAACTTTTGAGATTTTGCGTACCAGACTAGCGTACTTGCCTAACCTGCACATCTTAGACAAAGAAGTATTTGTCTTAGATGACGTTACCTTTATTGGCGGCACGCTGTGGACTGATATGAATAACGAAGACAGCATGACCTTACGTCATATTAAAGGTATGATGAACGACTTTCGTTGCGTTAAAAACAGCAATCGTGTAGTCAACTACAAAGACTACGAAGGTAAATTTCAAACTCGTACAGCTACTTTTTGTCCCGAAGACGCTGTTGAAGATCACAAAAAGATGTTGCAATACATTGATGTGGTTACGCAAGTGCTTGGCAAAAATAACAACAAGTATGTTGTTGTTGGTCATCACGCACCTAGTAAGCAGTCTACACACCCTCGTTACAAAAACGAAGAATTAATGAATGGTGCTTACAGTAGCAATTTAAATGATTTTATTCTTGATCGCCCTTGTATTAAGTTGTGGACTCATGGTCACACACACGAAGACTTTGACTATATGGTTGGCTCAACCCGAGTAGTTTGCAATCCACGTGGTTATGCAAAATACGAAGAACGCGCTGACAAGTTTCAGTTAAAGTTTGTAGAAGTATAATTTATTGTTGTATGAAGCAACGAGAACCGTGTCTTGGACGGG
>Ga0209088_10002632_pt1 | contig 10901 bp, 9 predicted proteins | sample S_140625_EF_Meta_FD_187324 | JGI IMG/M metagenome (GOLD analysis project Ga0209088, IMG submission 187324) | Freshwater microbial communities from Lake Simoncouche, Canada to study carbon cycling - S_140625_EF_MetaG (SPAdes) (version 2) | ecosystem: Environmental > Aquatic > Freshwater > Lake ...
CCAATCGCCAAAGTTTTGCCACCTGCTCCAGCACAAAAGTCGACAACCATCTCGCCACGTTTAGGCGCAAGTAAATAAGCAAGAAGTTGACTGCCTTCATCTTGCACTTCAAACATGCCCGCTTTAAATCCAGCCGTATTTTGCAAAGCAGGCTTGCCCATAATGCGCACACCATCTGGTGCATATGGAGTTGGGATTGCTTGATAGCGACCACCCAATGCATTCATCTGCACGAGTAATTCTTCACGATTGGTCTTCATGGTGTTTGCACGCAAATCTAATAGCGCTGGATGCATCAATGATTTGGCCAGCTCTTCACGCGATTCTTCACCAGGATATTTTCCAAACGCATCCCATAACCACTCTGGCAAATTATTGCGAACGAGAGGATTTAATGCGCTAGGGTCTACCGTAGCAAAACGTTGCAACCATTCATACTCTCCCGGCTTTAGGACGTGTGCTAAATCGGCAATCGCACTCTCTGCACGATTCGCAGAGCCGAGCCCACCCTCAGACAGAGCGGACAGCAAACCCAATAGGGCTAGGCGTCTGGCCTGAGAGCCTTCGCCACTGGAAGCAAATTGTGAGAATTCATTTTTACGACGCAAGATTGCAAAAGCACTCTCTGCAATCAGAGCGCGATCTCGATTTCCGAGTTGCGGCTCGGCGCGAAAATAGCGGCTCACAACACGATCAGATGGCTGTTCAAAGCTTAGTAGTTCGGGTAAGAGCCTTTCCAGATGAAGCGCATGCTGAGGCAATGCCTTGGCATTAGAAAAATTCTTCTGACCTTCGGGTGCAATTAAGTTTCCGCTTGCATTGCGTCGCTCTGGGCGGCGCTGTGGATCATTCGATTTAGCAGCGTAACTTTTATGTGGGGCAAGTCTGTTTCCAGATTTACGGGGTGGACGTTCTGCACTCATAATTTGAAAAATTGCGGCTCTGGGGGTTGAAGCTTCACTTGATTACCTTCTATTCGCAATCGTCCATCAAGGAACCATTTTACGGCCCGCGGGTAAATTTGATGCTCAGCCACTAAAACACGGGCTGCCAAGGTATCAGCATCGTCGCCTTCGCGGACTGGAACGGAAGCTTGGCAAATAATCGGCCCCTCATCTACGCCCTCAGTGACAAAGTGCACGGTGGCACCATGCTCCTGAACGCCAGCCTCTAAAGCCCGTTCATGGGTGTGTAATCCTGGGAATGATGGCAAGAGGGCTGGGTGAATATTGATGAGGCGACCCTCAAAATGGCGTATGAAGCCTGGGGTCAGAATTCTCATAAAACCTGCCAGAACGACTAAATCAGCCCCTAAAGCATCTATTTTCTCAATTAGGGCTTCATCAAAGGATTCTCGAGTGGCGTGCTCTTTGTGCTCCACGATAAAGGCTGGAATCCCCTCCGAGCGAGCAAATTCAAGCCCCCTAGCCGCAGAGTGATTGGCTATCACCCCAGCAAATTTGACTGGCCACCGCTCTTTTTGAGCAGTTTTGACGATAGCCTCGAAATTGGATCCGCGGCCTGAGATTAAGGTAACGATAGAAAGCATGCCCACAATATAATTGATGGCTACCCTGAAAGCGATTTTGTGAACGTATTCCGTGGCCCGACCCAGTTTTCTGCAGGACCTGCTTGTGCCCTCAGCATCGGTAATTTCGATGGCGTGCACAGGGGTCATCGCGCCCTACTAAAACAGCTTGTTGATGGCGCCAAAGAACGAGGCTTAGTGAGCTGCGTCATGACCTTTGAGCCACACCCTAAAGAATTCTTCTCTCCCGACCAAGCTCCTCCGCGTATTCTCAATTTGCGGGATAAGCTAGCTGCATTAGCACAGCTTGGAATTGACCGAGTTGTTGTAGAACATTTCAACGCTGCTTTTGCGCGCCTTACTCCAGAAGAATTTGTTTCTGAAATTATTGTGAAACGCCTGAACGCCAAATGGATTTTGATTGGTGATGATTTTTGCTATGGGGCAAAGCGCGCAGGCAATTTTGCAAGCCTCAAAGCTGCCGGTGAAAAGTATGGCTTTGAAGTTTCCAGTATTCAAACTATCTCAGAAGATGGTGAACGTATTTCTAGTTCTGCTTTGAGGGCAGCACTTGCTAGTGGTGATATGAACCTAGCCGAAAAATTATTAGGTCGTCCTTATGCAATTTCTGGTCACGTCATTCATGGTCAGCAATTAGGCCGCAAGCTTGGCTTCCCTACTCTGAATTTAGCAGTAGCTAATCATCTACATCATCGGAAGCCGGCAACTACTGGTATATTTTCTGCGCAGGTATTAGGTCTAACTGATAAGCCCCTGCCAGCCGTAGCCAGCCTAGGCATCAGGCCTACAGTCGAAGATGAGGGGCGCGTATTACTTGAGACGCACATCTTTGATTACCAACAAGACGTTTATGGAAAAATTATTACCGTAGAACTCTTAGAAAAAATTCGTGACGAGGAAAAGTATGACAACCTCGACGCACTCACCAAAGCAATTGCAGCTGATGCAAAGCACGCCAGAAATTATTTCCAGAAAAAAGCTTATGTCTGATAAAGAAAACTCTTATCCTGTCAATCTCTTAGATACCTCGTTTCCAATGCGAGGAGATCTAGCTAAGCGCGAACCGCAGTGGGTTAGTCAGTGGCAAAAAAATAAGCTCTACGAAAAAATTCGTGCTGCACATGCTCATCAGCCAAAGTTTGTTTTGCACGATGGCCCTCCTTATGCAAATGGTGACATTCATATTGGCCATGCTGTAAATAAGATTCTGAAAGATATGATTGTGAAGTCTCGTTGGTTAATGGGCTTCGATTCCGTTTATGTCCCAGGGTGGGATTGCCATGGCATGCCCATTGAGATTCAGATCGAGAAGCAATTTGGTAAAAATTTACCCACTGCTGAAGTGCAATCTAAGGCGCGTGCCTATGCACAAGTGCAGGTAGACAAACAGAAAAAAGACTTTGAGCGCCTTGGTGTTCTTGGCGACTGGAATAACCCTTACCTCACCATGAGCTACCGCAATGAGGCCGATGAAATACGTGCTCTAGGCAAGATTTGGGAAAAAGGCTACGTCTTTCGTGGCCTAAAGCCCGTGAACTGGTGCTTTGATTGCGGCTCTGCTCTGGCGGAAGCCGAAGTCGAATACCAAGACAAGACTGATCCAACGGTAGATGTCGGCTTTACATTTGATGAGGCTCAGCGTCCACAAATTGCTAAAGCTTTTGGACTCTCAGAGCTTCCTAACAAGCCTGGTCAGATTGTGATTTGGACTACAACACCATGGACTATTCCTGCGAACCAGGCCATGAACGTTCATCCTGAGCTAACTTATGCCTTAGTTGATGTCGGTGACAAGTTATTAATTTTGGCAAAAGATCGCGTTGAAACCTGCTTGCAAGACTACGGTCTCGATGGCAAGGTAATTGCAACTTGTACTGGCGCGCAACTAGCCAATATTTCCTTCTGGCATCCACTTGCGCCATTGGATGAAGGCTACAAACGTCTGTCACCAATTTACCCTGCTGAATACGTCACTCTGGATACCGGCACCGGCATTGTTCACTCTGCACCTGCTTATGGCGAAGAGGACTTTAAGTCCTGCAAAGCAAACAAACTCGCTGATAACGATATTCTCAATCCAGTCATGGGCAATGGTGTATATGCCTCATGGCTGCCACTCTTTGCCAATGAGTACATCTGGAAAGCCAACCCCAAGATTGTGGAAGCGATGCGCGAAGCTGGTAGCCTGCTCCGCGATAAAACCTACACACACTCCTATATGCACTGCTGGCGTCATAAGTCGCCGATTATCTATCGCGCTACTTCGCAGTGGTTTGCGAGTATGGATAAAAAGCCTTCGGATGGCAAAGCGAGCTTACGTGAAACAGCCTTAGCCGGCATTGAGAACACCGACTTCTTCCCTGCTTGGGGTAAACAACGTCTACACAGCATGATTGCCAATCGTCCTGACTGGACCTTGTCACGTCAGCGCCAATGGGGGGTACCAATGGCTTTCTTTGTTCATAAAGAAAGTGGTGAGCCTCATCCACGCACTGTTGAGTTACTTGAAGAAGTTGCCAAGCGCGTAGAAAAAGATGGCATTGAAGCTTGGCAGAAATTAGAAGTTTCTGAACTACTCGGTGATGAAGCCTCCCAATACGAAAAGAACCGTGACACGCTAGATGTCTGGTTTGATTCAGGGACAACCCATTGGCATGTGATTCGTGGTTCACATCGCAATGAATTGCTTACTGCAGATGCCCAAACTCCAAATGGACGCTTGGCTGATTTATACCTAGAGGGCTCAGATCAGCATCGTGGCTGGTTCCACTCCTCATTGCTGACTGGTGCAATGCTTGATGGCAAGCCACCCTACAAAGCGCTCCTAACTCACGGCTTCACGGTGGATGGCCAAGGTCGCAAGATGAGTAAGTCTGTCGGTAATGTGATTGCCCCACAGCAAGTAGCCGATAAACTCGGCGCTGAAATTATTCGTCTTTGGGTAGCCTCTACTGACTACTCAGGTGAAATGACGATCTCGGATGAGATTCTCAAGCGCGTTACCGAAAGTTATCGCCGCATTCGCAATACTTTGCGCTTCTTATTGGCTAATCTTTCTGATTTTGATCAAAGCCAGCATGCTATGCCTACTGATCAATGGCTAGAAATCGATCGCTATGCTGTCGCACTAGCGAATCAAATCCAAACTGATGTTCAGGCGCATTACAAGGCCTATGAATTTCATCCGGCCGTAGCACGTATGCTGTCATTCTGCTCAGAAGATTTAGGTGGGTTCTATTTAGACATTCTGAAAGACCGCCTCTATACCAGTGCACCTGATTCACCCGATCGTCGCGCTGCACAAAATACTTTATTCCATATCACCCAAAATCTTTTAAAGTGGCTTGCACCCTTCCTTTCGTTTACCGCAGAAGAAGCATGGCAGGACTTTCCACATGGCTCAGGAAGCAAACCTTCTGAGTCAATCTTCATGGAAGAGTTTGGCATCTTCCCAAAAATTGCCAAAGCAGATGAATTACTTGCCAAGTGGAATCGTATTCGCGAAATTCGCTCTGAAGTTACCAAGGCGATTGAGATTGAACGTGAAGCAGGCAATGTCGGCTCATCCCTGCAGGCCGAACTCACGATTAAGCTCGGTGATGTTGACTTTGCCATCTTGCATTCACTTGAGGACGACTTACGCTTTGTGACGATTACTTCGAGCGCCAATATTGAACTCAGCAATGATGGCTTAGAGGTCTTAGTGCGTGGCAGCCAGTATAAAAAGTGTGGGCGTTGCTGGCATCACACCCAGGATGTTGGCAGCAATGCAGACCACCCTGAACTCTGTAGTCGCTGTATTAGCAACCTTTTTGGTGATGGTGATCATCGCTTGTTTGCTTAAAAGATCTATTCGATGAGTATTTCATTTCTCCGCTCTCTGGCAATTGCAACAATCATCCTGCTCTTAGATCAATTGAGCAAGTGGTCGGCATTAAGCAATCTACAGTTAGGTATTCCAGAGCCAGTTCTTCCTTTTATGAATTGGCTATTACTCTTTAACCCTGGGGCAGCATTTTCTTTTCTGGCCCAAGGCTCAGGATGGCAGCGATGGTTCTTTACGATCGTGGGTTTGGTAGCTAGCGTCTATATTGTTTGGCTCCTTCGCAAAAGTCAAAACGATAAAATACTTTGTGTGGCTCTGAGTTTGATTCTAGGGGGCGCACTGGGAAATGTATTAGATCGAATCATGTATGGCGCTGTCGTTGATTTTATCGACCTTCATTACGCCAACTGGCATTGGCCAGCATTCAATATTGCTGATAGCGCTATCTGTATTGGCGCCGCCCTGATTATTTGGGGTGAATTACGTAAGTCATTTGGCAAATCTACCCAATCCCATTAAGCTGGTACCATGCAATCACTTTTAAATAAGAAAATCGTTCTTGGAATCTCCGGTGGCATTGCTGCTTACAAGACCCCTGAGCTTGCACGCCAATTGATGCAAGAAGGCGCTTCTGTTCAGGTGGTGATGACTGAAGCTGCAACACAATTCGTAACACCCGTCACGATGCAAGCACTCACAGGCAATCCTGTATTTACTAGTCAATGGGATAGCAGTGTTAGCAACAATATGGCACATATAGAGCTCTCCCGCTCTGCTGACGCCATTGTCATTGCACCTGCTAGTGCTGACTTAATGGCTAAGCTGTCCTTAGGTTTGGCCGATGACTTACTGAGTACGCTTTGCCTTGCCCGAAATTGTCCTCTCTTACTTGCACCAGCAATGAATAAGCAAATGTGGGAACACGCTGCAACTCAAAGAAGTGTCGAGCGCCTCAATAAAGATGGGGTTACCCTTCTTGGTCCAGCCAGCGGCTTTCAGGCATGTGGTGAAGTAGGTATGGGCAGAATGCTAGAGCCTTTTGAAATCGCGGAGCAAGTCATTGCTTTCTTTCAGAAGAAAACTTTGACTGGTAAAAAAGTATTGATTACTGCTGGTCCTACTTTTGAAGCAATCGATCCAGTGCGCGGCATCACTAATCACAGCTCAGGCAAGATGGGCTTTGCTATCGCTCGTGCCGCTGTTGAGGCAGGCGCCCAAGTAAACCTCATTGCAGGCCCCTGTGACTTAACAACTCCACTGGAAGCGACCGGAAAAATTACTCGCAGAAATGTGAGAAGCGCAAAAGAAATGCATGCGGCAACGTTAAACGTCTCTGATTGCGATATCTTCTTTGCAGTTGCCGCAGTAGCTGATTGGGGTATTGCAAAACCTGCTCAAGAAAAGATCAAGCGCCAAGACAAATCAGCTCCCAGCATTGAATTTATTGCGAACCCAGACATTCTTTTAGATGTCGCTAAAACCGTCAAAATGAAAGCTGGTAAACCTCACCCATACTGTGTGGGTTTTGCAGCAGAATCTAGCGATTTAGAAAAACATGTTCAAGAAAAACGTCAGCGTAAGGGCATTCCAATGGTCGTCGGCAATATCGGCCCAGAAACCTTTGGTAGCGACCTCAATCAATTGCTTGTCATTGATGAAGCTGGTAGCAAGAAAATTGCTAAAGCCCAAAAGCTTCAACTTGCTCGTCAACTGATTGCGCTTGTCGCCAAGAAAATTTAAATACCCTCGCTACCCGCTTTAGGAAATTCTATGCAATCACTCCAAGTCAAAATTCTCGATGAACGTATGCGCGATCAATTACCAACCTATGGCACGCCAGGTAGTGCTGGACTGGATTTACGCGCTTGCATTGATGAAACGATCGAGATAGCACCAGGCCAAACTGTCTTAGTTCCAACAGGCTTGGCTATCTTTGTTGAAGACCCACGTTATGCTGCATTTATTCTTCCACGCTCAGGTCTTGGCCATAAGCATGGAATAGTCTTAGGAAATTTAGTTGGCTTAATTGACTCCGACTACCAAGGTCAACTGATGGTGAGCACCTGGAATCGCGGTGCAACGCCATTTAAGCTAGAGCCTATGGAGCGCTTAGCTCAACTAGTAGTGATGCCAGTCCAGCAAGTACAGCTCAAAGTGGTTGAAGAGTTTACTGAGAGCAGTCGTGGTGCTGGAGGCTTTGGCAGTACCGGGCGAGCTTGATCCAAGCTTCAATAAAAAAGCCACCCTTAGGTAGCTTTTTTATTTCACAAATCCAGACTGAGATTTATTTGCGAATATGCGCGTGACGGGCAGCATCCTGTGACATACCTGCGCCCTTACCCTCACGGGATTCTTTTTCAGCAGAAATTTCCTTGCGGCGCTCTTTACAAGAGCCTGCAATTTCTTGCAAAGCTTTGCGAGCGCGGGTAGCAGATGCTTTAATGCCTTTGCCTTCGAACTTTTCATGCTCAGCCTTATAGACCTCAAAAGCATCCAGTAATTTATCGTGGTGTGACATATTTTCCTTTAAGACTACTATTGGTTAAATTTCTTCTGCAGGAGCTACATCTTTTTTAGATGCCTTACCAGGCAATACAGGGGCATCAAAGTTTAATTGCACCTTACCATCTTCATCTATATCAACATCCACATGTCCGCCTTGGGCTAACTTACCAAAGAGCAATTCATCAGCAAGCGCTTTGCGCACTGTATCTTGAATAATGCGCTGCATTGGACGAGCGCCCATTAATGGATCAAATCCATGCTTAGCTAAATGAGCACGCAATTTAGAACTAAAGGTAGCATCGACTTTCTTCTCATGCAATTGCTCTTCTAGCTGCATCAAGAACTTATCAACCACCCGCATGATGATAGTTTCATCAAGCGCCTTGAAGGAAACAATGGCATCTAAGCGATTGCGGAACTCTGGTGTGAAAAACTTCTTGATATCAGCCATCTCATCGCCAGACTCGCGGACATTCGTAAAGCCCATAATGGACTTCTGCATTGCTTCTGCACCAGCGTTAGTGGTCATAATAATGATGACATTACGGAAGTCGGTCTTGCGACCATTGTTATCCGTCAAGGTACCGTGATCCATCACTTGCAGCAGAATATTAAAGATATCGGGATGAGCCTTTTCAATCTCATCAAGCAACAATACGCAATGCGGTTTCTTATTAACAGCCTCAGTGAGCAAACCGCCCTGATCAAATCCTACATAGCCTGGAGGCGCGCCAATTAAGCGACTAACCGCATGACGCTCCATATACTCCGACATATCAAAACGTAGCAGCTCAATACCTAAAATATAAGCGAGCTGTTTTGCGACCTCTGTCTTACCAACACCAGTTGGGCCGGAGAAAAGGAATGAGCCAATTGGCCTATCAATCTTCCCAAGACCAGCACGCGTCATCTTAATGGCGCTAGCTAAGGCCTCAATCGCAGGATCCTGACCAAAGACCACACTCTTAATATCGCGATCTAATGTTTGCAACTTACTGCGATCATCCACAGTCACCGACTGCGGCGGTATGCGAGCAATCTTGGCAACAATCTCTTCAATCTCTGGACGACCAATGGTTTTCTTCTGTTTAGACTTAGGCAAAATGCGTTGCGCAGCGCCGGCTTCGTCAATGACATCGATTGCCTTATCTGGCAAATGACGATCATTAATATATCTGGCAGAGAGCTCAGCAGCAGCGACCAATGCACCAGCTGCATACTTCACACTATGGTGCTCTTCAAAACGAGATTTGAGCCCACGCAAAATTTGTACTGTCTGATCTACTGTTGGCTCAACCACATCAACCTTTTGGAAGCGGCGAGATAGGGCTGCGTCTTTTTCAAAGATGCCACGGTACTCTGTAAAGGTAGTTGCACCAATACATTTGAGTTGACCATTTGAGAGAGCAGGCTTCAATAAATTACTTGCATCTAATGTTCCACCAGATGCTGCACCCGCACCAATTAAGGTGTGAATCTCATCAATGAACAAAACACCATGGGTGTGATCTTTTAAAGACTTCAGAACACTCTTTAAGCGTTGCTCAAAATCGCCACGGTATTTAGTACCAGCAAGCAAAGCGCCCATATCTAGGGAATAGACAGTCGCATTGGCCAAGATGTCAGGAACATCGCCCTTCACAATACGCCAAGCTAAGCCCTCTGCAATCGCAGTTTTACCGACACCAGCCTCACCAACTAACAGTGGGTTGTTCTTGCGACGACGGCAAAGCACCTGAATCACCCGCTCTACTTCGCTATCCCGCCCGATGAGTGGATCAATCTTGCCTTGACGAGCCAAAACATTCAGATTTTGGGTGTACTGATCTAAGGGGCTCTCTTTTCCGGATGAAGCAGATTCTTCTGTTTCTTGCGCTGTATCAGCAGGCTTCACATTCTCAGATTGATCTTTGCGAACACCATGGCTAATGAAATTCACTACATCCAAGCGAGTCACACCTTGCTGTTGTAGGAAGTACACCGCATGCGAATCTTTTTCACCGAAGATGGCAACTAAAACATTAGCGCCAGTAACTTCTTTCTTACCATTTGAAGTTGATTGCACGTGCATGATGGCGCGTTGAATCACTCGCTGAAATCCAAGCGTAGGTTGTGTATCAACCTCATCGTTACCAGGCACTACTGGAGTGTTGTCATTAATAAAATTTTTAAGCTGAGAGCGTAACTCGGCGATATTGACCGCACAGGCTTTAAGCACCTCAACCGCTGTCGCATTGTCTAGCAATGCAGCCAACAAATGCTCGACCGTAATGAACTCGTGTCGTGATGCCCTTGCGTCAACAAATGCCATATGTAAACTGACTTCTAGTTCCTGGGCAATCATGCTTCCTCCATAGTGCACTGTAGTGGGTGGCCCGCTTCACGGGATAGTTCAACAACTTGATGCACTTTGGTGGCAGCAACATCGCGAGTGAAGACCCCGCAAATACCTTTGCCAACTAAATGAACTTGCAACATGATGCGTGTAGCTGTTTCATGATCTTTACTAAAATACTCCTGAATCACCATCACCACAAATTCCATTGGGGTGTAATCGTCATTCAATAATAAAACTTTATACATCGAAGGAGCTTTAACTTTCTCAGCCTGCTTTTCAAGAAGGATGGTGTCCTCAATGTAGGGATTGACTGGTACGCCAGTAGTGGGGTTTTTTGGTGTGCGGCTCATAAGAAACATTCTAAACACAGATATTCAAACTTTAATTTACTGGGGTCTTGTTGTTAAAAAACCTGCAAAAACCCCTATTTAACCTATATTGGGGCATTTTTCGATAAATAAAGGGTATTTACTAGGGGGTATGTAGATATAACTCCTTGACACCCCTACAAAAAGGGCAAACAATCGGGGGGTAGGCTTCAAGAGAAGTTCTATTTAGGCGTGTTGTGGAGCGAGACTGATTAAAAAGTATTTACCCTCATCACGGTTGTTTTAAGTTTATGTAATGGAGTTCGCATGGCGACCGGAATTGTTAAGTGGTTCAATGATGCAAAAGGTTTTGGC
>Ga0209088_10002634_pt1 | contig 10898 bp, 15 predicted proteins | sample S_140625_EF_Meta_FD_187324 | JGI IMG/M metagenome (GOLD analysis project Ga0209088, IMG submission 187324) | Freshwater microbial communities from Lake Simoncouche, Canada to study carbon cycling - S_140625_EF_MetaG (SPAdes) (version 2) | ecosystem: Environmental > Aquatic > Freshwater > Lake ...
TAGAAAAAGGTGATGACTATCAGCCATTTGTCCAACTATTCAAAGAAGATGCTGAACGCGAGGATCTTTAGACAGTAATAAAAATTGAAGCCTCGCTGGTCCCTAGATACGCCAGACAAAATGCCAAATCTTAAGGGAGGTAAGAATTACAAGAAGATGAAGCACTCGCAGGGTGCGAAGCCTGAACTTCATGACATCGGTGAAGGCCAAATGATCGGCAAGGTCATGCGCCTCCTCGGAGATCGGCAAGCACAAGTCTACTGTAATGACAATGTAGAACGAATTTGTAAGATCCGTGGTAAACTCCGAAAGAAGGTATGGATTGCTACTGGAGATATTGTACTTCTTAGCCTACGCATTTTGAATATGACCCTTACAGAAGAAGAAGATTCCGATGACACCATTGCGGAAGCAGCGCCTGCGACATCATCGTGTTCAAAGGGAGATATTCTAGCAAAGTATGATCCTGATGTCTATTCAAAACTCAAAAAACTAGATGGAGTTAATAAGAAACTCTTTGGCGGAACATATGATGTTGCCTCGGCAGCCGACGAAGATATCTTTGATACAGAGGATGTTCGCGGTGATGCTAGTGGCAGCGACGATGACGATGCTGATGCTCTGCCTAATAGTAGAAAGCGCCTTCCTTGGAGCCGCGGTGCAGCAGCAGCAGCAGCAGCAGCAGCAGCAAATGATGATGTAGATATTGACGCAATCTAGTGCGGCAACAAGAAACTGAATATAAAATATAAATTAAAAAGATGGCCGCCTTTTTTCCAGGTAGTGAACTTTTCAATGGAAGTTTCTCTGCCGCTGACTTCGGTGATGCGGAAGAAACTCGGCCCAATCTATCTACCGACACTGCTCTAATTTCTCTAGGCGATAACCAAGAACGTCTATCGGTTGCTTTTGAAAATCTTCTGCGAAAACATACTTCTGAAATACAAAGCAGAGGCGATATTGTACTTTCTACTCCTGGAGTAAACTATGCTAATCAACTCCGCCGCAAACTTCGCGAATTCTACCTCCGAGAACAACAAACAATTTTCCGCTACCTAGAACAATCTAATATATCTGTACCAGTTGTGAACGCATATTCAACAATTATACGCCGCTTCTGTCGACCCGACTTCTCTCTCGAAGGCGCCAGCCTCAAAGACCTTGCAGTAGATTTAAGCGGCTCAACTGCCCTACCAGCCTTAGAGAATAGTCTCGGCTTTGATCTCGCCAACTTCACAGAATCTATTGGAAAGTTCATTAATTGTATTAAGGAGACAACGGACGAGATTATGCGCGCAGAGAGTGACCTCAAAATAAAGGTCGCAGCAATTGATAAACTTACACAAAGTGTCCAGGGAGTTCTAACACTTAGTGCCGCAAATCCAGTCTATGAAACAATGATTCGTTCAACTGAAGAGTATATTCGAGAGGCCATCAAACTGAATAGCATTGAAGAATCTTATGGCGCAGTCATTAACGCATATAAGAAACTCTCACTTCTAAAGGAGGCCTTCAATGGTATACGTCTTATTAGCGCCGCCCAGGCAACAGAGCCCCTCTGTTCTGTATGTATTACCGAACCAGTCAGTTATACACTTGCGCCCTGCGGCCATACATTCTGTCAGGGATGTACTCGGAAACAGAATATTCAGTGCTTTATTTGTCGCCAGGTCATTCGTGAACGCGTAAAAGTATATTTTTCATAGGCTACTTTTAATTATTACTAATATTTAGAAGAAATGCCACAAACTCGACGCCGCTCACGTTCTCGTAAACAGCGCGGCGGTATTTTCGGTTTCGGTGGACCTAGCAAACAGAATGTGGCGAGCAGGGCTGCTTATGACTCGTTACAGGAGGCGCAGAGCAAGGCTGCTTATAATATGGCTCATTCTAAGTCGCGTGTAGCCAACCTTGGTCTAAGCATGGCCAATAAAACTAATGGAAGTTTTGGTGAACTACGTTATACAAATAAGGAGCGTATCCAGGAAGAACTTGACGATAAGATTGATGAGATTGCTGCAGTTCTTGATATCTCTCTACAAGAACTCATGAGCGGCGCGGCTGCTTCCTCAACAACAAATCCGGCTGAAGTTACTTCAATTATAAAGAATTTGAAGACAAGTATTGAACAACAGTTGGCTGCGACTGCTCCAACAGCCGCTGCTATTACTCTTACTATTCCGATTGGACTCGCGCAACTCCTAGTAAAGATATTCCGTGTATTGTTAGCATTCGTAGTATTCTGTATAGGATTTATGTCGGCTAGTGTAATGACGACAAATATAAGCGGAGCAGTCTCTACTGTTCTTCCAAATATGAAATTTAATACAACAAAAAACTCTTTCTCGTATTTGAAGACCTACTTTCAAGGACGCAAATCAGTCTGAGTCTGAGGATTGCTCTTCTGTCTCAACACAACACTCTATAAGGTTTAAATTCACAAGTTTATCACGTAGCGTATTTGCATCTTGTTCAGAAATATCATATTCCTGAACAACTTTGTCAATAATCTTATTTAAATATCTGTAGAGAACTCTCTCAAGAAATTGTTTCGCAGCATCTTCTGTCGGCTGTTGACGAAGTATTTTCGCCAAAGTTTTCTTTTGTGGCGTTGGAGGCATTGTTTGGTATCTCAGGATATTAAGAAAGTATCAATTTTTGTAGCCAAGAGGCCTAAACACTCGGTGCGTCTTAAGAGAAGATTAGAAGAAAATGTCCACTCCTCAAGAGAACCAGATTGTCGCGACTGCGCAGACCCCTTCTCAGTCTGAGATGGCCCAGCTCTCCACTGCAATCCAGGAGTGGAAGCGAGTGCGTGATGAACTTGCGGAGATTCGCCAGACTTCCCGCGAGAAGGGAAAGAAGATGAAGGTCCTGGAGGAAGTTATTATGCGCATTATGAAGAAGAATAATATTGGCGCACTCGATCTGAAGTCATCTGGAGGCCGTCTCCTCTACAAGCGGAAGGCTGCGAAGGGCGGTCTGAGCCCCAAGACACTTATGAAGACCCTTACAGAGCATCTGAAGTCAGAGTCAAAGGCTGCGGAGGCGGTTACCTATATCACAAATAACCGCGAGAGTAAGGTACGCGAATCACTTGCCTATGAAAATAACGAACTTGTTGGTGGCAGCGATGAGGCGTAAATTGATGCTAATTAATAATAATAGCATTCACTGTATCGAGACCTTCAGCAATCGCCTTTGCAAATCTATGGCGACCATTTATAATTGTGTATATAGGTTTTCGAACTCCATCAACTAGAATACCAAATGCTTTATCCTCTTTATTACGAATTGTCTTTAGTTCAATCGGGTACTCTTCAAGATTTGCGCGAATATTTTTGCCACGAATATTTTCGAGGCGAGGGAGCGTAAATCCTGGATGACCTGGCGCCTTTTTGAATCTAGAAAGATTTGATGGAGGCGCACCAATATTATCTCTGAGGGATTCTATTGCGCGCATAATTGGTTCTGTAATTGTAATTTGTCGGACATCTACCCTTAGAGGATTGTTATCATTATCTCCTCCATTCTGTTTAATACGACGTAGTTTTCTTGTTTTACCGCGAGCCATTTCTAAATAACATATAGAAATGTCTTCCGGTCTTGTTCATTCTGCCTGCCGCTCAGCTGTTGAAGGTTGGGCTGATGTACCTGCTGTGCGTAAGCGTGAAGTCTACACTGATACACTCTCTGTTCTACTTGCCTTCGTGCTAGCCGCCGTCATTCTTGCTTTTGTCGGCAAGCTCCTCTGGAATAATGTAATTGTAGATCTCTTTGAGTTTGCGAAGCCGGCTCGTTCCTTCTGGCAGATACTTGGTCTGATGGTGTTTGTCTCTCTTGTGCGGCCTTAGGCATTCAGCAGATTAAGTGAAGAACCTTTACTTCCATCATCTACTCCTGCAAGGCCAATTAGAGGTGGGCACTTCTGTATTTCTTTTATATTTTCAGATATATTATTAAACATTTTAGTTAGATCCCGAACATCGGTTTCATCTATTTCAATAGTTGTTGATTGGGTAAAGTACATCTTATCACCATCTCTTATAATCTTAATATGCTGCGGATACTTCGTGGCAGTATGATAAATAAAATTGTCTTTGGTCTGCGTCAGGAAGTCCTGCCAACGCTCCTGGAGACGGTCTGACTCTGTTTGTGTAGCGTACATTAAAAGAGAGAAGCGGAAATGCTTTGTTCGAATGAATGTCTGAATTGTCTCATCCTTTTTGAACTTCGTATCGATTGACGCAGTAGAAGATGCTGCTCCCATTATGTTTATACTTAATTAGTTTTATTTAGGCTGTGGACTGCGGACTACAAGGAGAAAAATTGAAAAAATATACTCTTCATTTGGCGGCAGTCTAAATATTCTATAACTTATATATTTAAAAATGGTTAAGTTCATTTTATTTGATACAGAGACAACTGGATTACCTCGTGATAAATATAAGAGTGCTCTTATTGGACCAGATAATTGGCCAGATATTGTATCTATTTGCTGGATGCTCTTTGAAGATCATACTCTTATTAAAAAGGTATATCATATAATCAAGCCAGAAGGTTGGAAAATTCCCTCAGAAGCCTCAAAAATACACGGTATTACTGATGCAATCGCTGAAGCCAAAGGTGTTCCCTTACAGGGTGTTATGGATGAGTTTCGTACGGATATTAAGGATTCTTATAGAATTATCGCGCACAATCTGGACTTCGATAAGAACGTTGTATTCGGAGCATATAAGTGGCGTTTGGCTATTGATCCTTTGACATTCTGGCCTATTAAGGCCGAATTCTGTACTGCCCAGGTATCCAAGTGGGAGATGAAGTTGCCATCACGTTATCCGAACTCATCTGATCCCTATAAATTTCCTTCACTTGGCGAACTTTATAAGGATACGTTTAAGGTTGATGCGCCATCAGGGGCGCATAATGCCGAGCGTGATGTGGATGTATTACAAGCTATTGTATGGGCTCGTTGGTACAATTGACCTCTAATAATCTTCGTAGAAAGGATACCATCCGCAACAACGAATATTATTTCCACAACCGCAATCATCCTCATTGTCCTCATAGTTCTCATATATAACATCTGTCATTTCAAATGCGTTAACTTCTACATTCTGTATACCCCAATACCAGGGAATATTGTCATTCAGTACTTGAATAACCTCCCCTGTGCTCTTGAATTGTGTATAGGACCTTGAGTTTGCCACCATTTGAACAGCATCCTTAAGAGTTGGCCGAGCATACCACTTCTTTGTAGTTCCATCTGCCTTTGTCATTAGTATATTTCCATTATTATACCAAATAATACGCTCACCAGTCTCAAAATTTTCAGAGAATACTTCGAGGTAATCACTGATATGGGCATTGCGACATACAGGACGCGGCTCCATCGTGTAGAATGGTCCAGCAAATCCGGGCATACGCAACTCCATCGTCTCAAGACTTGTAAGGGTAGTTGTTGTTGTTGTTGTTGTTGACTCCATTGTAAATCGTATTATTTTGCACTGGTGGTGGTGGTGGTGAGTGGAGGCAGAGCCCAACAATTCAATTTTTTATGCTAAAATATCCCAACAGAAAATCCCTTATAGGGTGCCATATCATCTACTTCGCTATTAGGGACCGGATCTCGAACCTGTTGCTGTCCAGCAATTGTAACAGTAGCAGCAGTTGACAGGCACTGTGTCTGGGAGACATCATAGACATCGGCCCATAACTTCGCGAAGATATCTTCTGCCTCCTTCACCTCATTCTCTGATAAGTTCGCCGCTGTACAGAGATGGAGCAACAGTTCTGTACCACGCTTATTCCATTTATCGAATGCCAGATCGAGATCTCGTCGAGGAATTGTCTTCGCTAAGCAGCGCGCAGCAGTCTCTTGTACAGGCTCCAAGTCCGATGTTGTAGAATAATCAGGATAACGTGTGGCCTCGACAATTCCACTGGGGGACATCAGATCCTTCTTCAGGCAGGCGAGTTTTCCCAGTAGTTGAGCAAACTCTCGGAAGTCATCTGAGCCGCTATCTACTCCAGGCGCCTGTAGACGACCATCAAACATCGCATAGAGCTGCGCGGCCTCCGCTGAACTCTGCGCACAGAAAGGCTGACCAGTCCCAACAGCAGCACCTCCATAGAAGCCCTCGGTCGCCTTATGAGCCTTCATCTTGTAACCAGAACCATCTTCAAAATTATCCCCACCAAGAGGACGTGTTCTGCTGTAGACCATGACATAGTAAACCAACGCAGCAGCAACAATAGCAGTTACTGCGCCAGCAAAAATATACATCCATGGAATAGTAAGTCCGCGAGTTACAGAAGTTGTTGCCTCTGATACAGTATTGCCAGTCTGCTCCGCAAGAGCCTTTAATGCGTCCATCTATTTCTATCACTTGTCTATTAAAAAAATAATGGGGTTTAGTGGACAGATAATGGGCCAGATAATGATTAATTAATGCGGCTACGATGAATTGTAATCATAATACTACAGATGTTCTCACTGCCAAACTCGAAGATATATGGCATACTCCTCCTCTTTTCAAAGTATGAATCAATACCTTCAGAAGTTACAATATCATCCTCTGTAAGGATCTCACAATTATCATCTGCCCATGCTTGCATATTATTATTAATATAATCAGCAATCTCCTTTGCGGTTGTTGATACAATTGTCTTTTCGTCATTCAATACTTCGTCTCCATTATCTTCAGCAATAATAATATTATAAGTATATAAAGGCTTTCCTGCTGCAATTGTAATTGCATGCTCAAGACGCTCATTAAGACTACTCATTGTGACATCATGATAAGGCTTGTATGCTTCCTCTAGTCCAACCTCATTAAGAGCCTTAATCACTTTATTCAGATAAGTGACCTCGACTTTCGCCAGTTCAGCCATCTTCTCAGTCTTTGCTTTTGCCATCTTTGTCTTGTAATTATATTCCCAGATGGTTACAGTCTTCAATTTTTAGGCAATTAAAAAAGATTATTGTTGTTATTGAATACGCTCACAGTTCTTGCGCTGCGCGCTTGAGAATTGTCCTACATAGAATTCGCTTCTCTTGTGTCTTCTTGAATATAAAGTTATCAATATTCATAATTTGTTCGCTGTCATCTTGCTTGAGGTGAATATGATAGATGAATGTCTTCTTCTCCTGGCCAAACCGGACAATTCGTCCAACTGCCTGGTCCATTAGCGCCGCCGTCCACCATGGGCTCATAAAGATGGCGCGGTTCATGAACTGGAGGTTCAGGCCGGTGCCGCCGCTGTTGATCTGAACAAGCATTACCGTGCGCTGGCCTGCTTCAATGGACGCCTTCGCATCCGCAACAACTGCTGCGCGCTGCTCCTCGCTCATACCGCCATAGTAGAGGAAGCAGTGGGTGTCCTCGTTCAGATAGTCCTGGAGCATCTCAATCTCGCGGCGGAACGAGCAGAAGATAACTGTACCATCACTCTCAGGGAACTCTGCTAGCATCTTCTTCACGTGCTCGAACTTTGTACAGCCATATACCCAGTCAGGCATCTTGACACTATTGGCCTTCTGAGCGTCAATGTACACCTGCGGGTGGACGCTCAGCTGCCTGAGGCGGAGCATGAGTTGGAGTTTCATGATATTCGCATCGCGGTCGCTGCGATACTTGAACTTGTCCCACTTAGCTGCGAGGCCACCTTGAATTCCCTTATAGAATGTCTCCTCTTGTGTGGAGGCGAAGTCCAACTTGATATGTGCTACTTTCGGGTCACCTGGCATATTGTCGACACCTGCGCTACGAAGCATCGCGCGTGTGCGTGCGAGCATGAGTTCAGGCAGGGGCTTGAGGGCCTCTGTCGCACTGAGTTTCACACACTCCGAACCAATGAGCCTGTAGAGAGCGACCAGGTCTTTCATCTTGTTTACAATCGGCGTGCCCGTGAGAACCCACCGTGTCACTGACTTGATGGTCATGATCTGCTCAAACACCTGGCTCTTGGGGTTGCGTGCCTTGTGAGCCTCGTCCAGCACGATGCGGTCCCAGGGAAACTCGTGGGTTAGCGCAGGGTTCGCCAGGATGCGCTCATAGTTGACTAGGTAGATGGCGTCGGCGGTGGCTGAGCCTCTGGCGACGAGTTCCCATCTAGCGCTGACGCCCTGCTTGAACACAGTGAAGCCAGCCTTCGCGGCGATGTCGCCCCACTGACCGAGTACAGCGACGGGGCCCACAACTAGGGTGCGGGGCACCTGATTGTTCAGCATAAGACCAATTATGCTAATCGTCTTACCGAGGCCCATCTCATCCGCCAAGATGCCGCCATAGACGTAGTGCGTCTCCTCTTCAGCATTGACGAACTCGTATGGCTCCTGCTCACGCTGCATCATCCAGCGAATAGCAGTCTCCTGGTGAGACATATATGTGATGCCGGCCAGTTCACGGAGATGAGAGGCCATGGTGACGTCATGAGTGCTTGTGTGTAGGGTCCGCTGGCGGGTCGGCGGCTGTTCAATTTTTTCGGGACGGACACAGGGACGGGCCCAGCGTGTAGCAGGTGTCCAGGGACAGGGACGGGCACAGGGGCTAGCCGCGGCAGGTCCAGGCACAGGGACGGGTCCAAGCCTATACATGAAAAATATTGTATTGGCTTTTGGTTGTTTTCCTTTGGTTGTTTTCCTTTGGTTGTTTTCCTTATGTTGTATTCGTATTTGTGATTACTCGGTATCGGGCTCCTTGGCGCTGGCGTCAATCTTTGAACCATCGTAGCGGCCGGCCCACTTGCCCTGGCCGCCGTCTGCGTTGCGGATCCAGCAGTCACCAGCGGGTGTGCGGAGATACTTGCGGCCCTTGAACGACCACTCCTCCAGCGAGACGCTCTCCCACTCGCCGTCCTCATCCTCCGCAGCAGGAGCAGGAGCAGCGGCGAGACGAGGCGTAGGCGGGAGCAGTGACGGCCTGTAGGGCTCCTTGCTAAGTGGGCGCGGCACGTACTCGGACTTCTCGACAGCGACAGCGACAGCGACAGCGGCAGCGGCAGCGGCAGCGGCCTTGGGCTTGATCATGCGGGGCTTGCGGGGCTTCTTGGCGGGCTCCTCAGCAGACGACTCAGCAGACGACTCCGCATTAGACTCTGAGCTAGACTCACCAGCTGCCTGCTTAGCAGCCTTGCGGGCCTCCTTGGCTGCGGCCTTCTCCTCAGTGGTCATGGGCGTGTGCTGGAACTCGACGGGCATCTCGCCAGACTCCTTGCGAAATGCGGCGATGGCCATGGCGATCTTGCGGATCACCTTGAACTTCGCACGCGTCTCCTCGGTCGCCTTGGAGTTGCCCTCCTTGTCCACGGGGTTCGTGGCCGTCCACTGCTCCCAGACAGTGTCAATGTCGGCAGCCTTGAGCTCGGCCTCGACGGAGTCCACGTACGCGTTCCACTTGACCAGGTGCGGCGGCGTCACACCCTTGGGGGCAGATCCGATGCGCTTGACCTTGGGCTTCTTCTCACCCGTCGAAGACGCCTTCGAGGGCTTGACGACCTGGCCTAGGACGAGCTTCAGCATCTCGACCTGCTCCTCAGTAAGAGTCAGCTTGACGGTGGTGGTCGACATCTTGGCTTGGTGGGTGGTTGGTTGGTTGGTGGGTGGAGGTGGGTAGGTGGTTGGTTGGGGGTGGGTGGGGTGGTGGTATGCTTGTTAGGCGTGATAATCTCTAGGGCGGCGGCCATTGTTCAATTTTTTTTTCAAATTGAAGATATTCACAGGCGCGAATTGCCCAGATTGAGCCTCTTGAATGCCCAAGTAAGGCTCCGAACAAGCGCTCGAACAAGCCTTCAATTTGAATAAAAAATTGAAGCTGGCGGCCAAGCTAGATGACAGGTGTCTATAAACTCGATTCAGGTACAAGACGCCTGTTTCATAGCCCTCCATCCTCCTCCCACTCAAGATGACCGTCTCATTCACCGCCGAATGCGACTGCTGCGACTTCGCCGCCTCATCTTTCCAGTGCCCGCGCCACCCCCTCATGGGAGGCAAGAACCTGACGGCCCAGCTCGTGAAGGAGATGCACCAGGCGAGCCTCATGGGCCACCTGTGGGGCGACTCCATGTACGAGCTGGAGCAGGCCGAGCTCGCCGCCGAGACGCCTGCGCAGCTATCCGCACGCCTCGTGAAGAAGGAGGCCGCTGAGGAGGCCGGTGCCCAGGCGCTCAAGCAGTATGAGCTCCAGAAGCGGGCGCTCATCAACATCGACCCCAAGACCGGTAAGCCTACACGCTATTCTGGCATGGCGTGCCGCGACGCGGAGGAGCCTGCCAAGTGGGTCCTCAAGGGCGAGCTGCTCTTTGATGCCTACGGCGAGAAGGTCCTTGATAATAAGGGTCGGCACAAGCGCGCACCCAGCAAGGAGTGGGCTGCGACGGACCCCAAGGCAAAGAGTCAGCCTGCTAAGCGCCCCACCGACGTCCCAGCGGGTGCTGTGTTCTGGTCGTATGGCTGCGAATACCATGCTAAGGGCAAATGCGAGCACCTTCACCCTGGCCAGCCTGGCTACGAGGCTGCGAAGGCTGTGGCGGACGCCAAGAAGGCCGACAAGAAGCACGCCGGCGCCGAGGCGATCATGGCCAACGCCTGCTACCTGTCAAGCAAGCCTGTTGCCCCCAAGCCCTCGCCGCTCAGCAACTCAGTGCCGGTCATGCGGGATGCCTGGTAAACAATAAACGATAAACAACAATGAACGATAAACAACAAAAGAGCCTTTTTTAGTGACGCTCGACTGCTGGTGCTACTGCTACTGCTGGTGCTCGCTGGTTCGGCTACTGCTACTGCTCGTTCGGCTACTGCTACTGCTACTGCTCGTTCGGCTACTGCTACTGCTGGTGCTCGCTGGTTCGGCTACTGCTACTGCTCGTTCAGCTACTGCTACTGCTCGTTCGGCTGT
>Ga0209088_10002640_pt1 | contig 10880 bp, 10 predicted proteins | sample S_140625_EF_Meta_FD_187324 | JGI IMG/M metagenome (GOLD analysis project Ga0209088, IMG submission 187324) | Freshwater microbial communities from Lake Simoncouche, Canada to study carbon cycling - S_140625_EF_MetaG (SPAdes) (version 2) | ecosystem: Environmental > Aquatic > Freshwater > Lake ...
GCCAGGTGGTATTACAGGCAGTGATAGACGACCGTATTTGGAGCAGGCCAGCGGTTCTACCATCGCCCTCGACGCCACGCTTGTCAACAGGAGATTCTCGCTCTTTCTTCCCGATCCTTCGAACGCTCAAGTTGAGCCGCAGAAGGGACGTCCTGTCCTTTCTGTCGGCCTCGAACTTGATGTTAGCTTGTACTTGAGGTATTGAGATTAGAGATTTGTTATTTGCTTTCGGAGAGATAGAACCTATGATGCTGATCGAGGAATGTTATGTAGAATGTGTTAGCCACCGCCAAGGACACTCCATCCGTATTTGGAGGAACAAGAAACCCGATTAGCCTCATATCAGACTCAAGCCTAAATCGAGCCCAATTCACATCTACCGGAATATGCCTTGGATGTACGTAATCAGATCTCCTTGGAAACGAGCCATAAACCTCGAGCACTTTAAGTGAACCAGATCCAACACGTTGATTCATCCAGTATTCTTTAGTCTCTTCTGAGTAGTGCTTAAGCTTATGCAAAAGCTTGGCGAGCTGTTCATGAGTCCAGTCTTCAAAATTTTGAGCAGGTTCCTGCGAATAGTCAAAATAAGCAAAACTAAATCTTAGTCTGGTGCTTAACTTTGTGAATTCTCTTTCTATTGTGGATTCTGGGAACGTTTGCAGAAAACGTGATTTAGAAGGATTATTTCTTCTGCTCATAGCTTAGGAACTCCTCCCAAGCGGCCACTACGATAGAGCGGTGCGATTGGACGATCGTTACGTAAGATATCAGGAGGAAGTTCGTCCAGACGGTAACAGTAAGATGCGCCATCTTCTTTGTTAAATAGAACTGTTCTATATTTACCCATGCGGTCAAGAATATCCGAATTATGAGTAGAGAAAACTAGCTGAGCTCTCATTGAGTTTACAACTCGGTCTTCAAAGATATCAAGAAGTCTTGGCAATATATCAGGATGGAGATTCGTGTCAAACTCATCAAGCACAAGTATGCCGCCTTTTTTGATCGAAAGAAAGTAGAATGCTAGATATACATAGAGTGACTTGGTGCCGCTGGATTCGAAGTGATAATTAATCAGAGCACTCTCATTCCCGTTGAGATGAGCAAACAAAGGGAAGTACCGCTTCTCCTTCTCATCGTCTTCATAGTGATGAATCGTTATATCAACTACTCCCGTATCGAAGTCGCATATCTTCTCCTTTACGAAGTCTAGAACATCCGGATTGCTTGAGTAGAATTCAGAAAGTTTTGCATAATCATAAAAATCATGTCTGTGGCCGAGGTAATTGACGTTAGAGTTAAAGCTATCGAAGAATGAATAAATCGAGTCAATTTCTTCTATCCGATATTGCTTTGCTGTGCTTATTATTGATGCATTATCCCTAAGAAATACTTCACGTTTCTTGTCGTAGAGGGAATTTCGTGTGACGTCTGTATGCTGTCGCCCAAGGATGAGAGTCTTTCTCTTGTCCTTGCGATAGATCTTCTCCGAGATGACCTTAACATCCGTTGTCGTTAGTTCATATGTGTACTGGACATCATCAATCTGGAATTCAATAAAGAACTCAGCAGGGCTATCATTGTTAAAATACGTCTCCAGCATCAGCTTCTCATCTGTCTTCCTGTTGAATGAACTTGTTGCAAAAGAGGATAAGAACGAGAGGATCTTTAGCGCATTGGTCTTCCCGGACGAATTGCCACCTTTCAAGCAAAGAACGGTGGATACATCTCCAAGGCTTCTCAGCTCTGGTGGAACCTTTGAATTAAGTGTTAAATCAATCTCGATCCAATCTCTAAAGCAGAAAAAATTCTTCGCGCCAAATTTTCTTAGCACTTTTGAACTTCACAAGCGAAGGCACTACCCTAAGGCTTAAGAGCTCTTCCTGTCAAATTCTGACGGCTAAGGCCTCTAGGGCTGCCTTCCGCATCAAGCTAACGCTCAAGATCAGCGGCGGGCAGAAGCTCAGGTTATTGATTAGGAATACCTGGACCCGTCCGCTGAATCTTGATGTTATGCGCCAATCAAAAGCTCGGGCTAGTGATCAAGAGAGCTTTGACCTCAAGGCAGAACGGATTCGCTCAGCAAGCTGATAGATACTTGAAAGCGATTCCAGTGGCACCATTTTGGGGTCGGCATCATCAAAGATCTCAAGTTTTTTCTGAGCCCCATTGAAGTGCATGCGAACAATGCTTTTCCAAGAGTTATTGTCTAATAGAACATTACAATATGTCTTGGTATCCTTTTCCGTCAGCCGGGATGGGTCGATCTCAGATGCGCAAATTGCTCTGATGATATAAAGACCCTCATACTCCTCCTTGGTAGTGACGATCCCAGTCTCTTCATCTTCGCTTAAATCGACAGGAACAGGGGTTGCCACCTCAGCCTGGGCTTTTTCAACTTCCATCGCACTGCTGAGCCGTTCATTAATTTTGTCATTAATATATGCCTTGATAGCATCAATAACGATTGGCTTAAACTTTTCAAGCAACTGGCTACTTGTTCGTTTGGCGCTGTGAACGCGGCCTGCCATTTCTTTGACAAGCCATTCACTAGGATCTGTTAATTCAGCTTTAAGCTGCTCCTTGACTCCTCGTAAATACTTAAGTCGTTCAGCAGTAGAAAGGAGAGTGTCAATATCAAACATTGCCTTTGACATTTGCTTGATCTGCTCAAGAGGAGCTGATTTCAAGTCGAAGAGGTCGATTTCCGCAAATGGCCTCTCATCCATCAGGTTTGGCTTATCTAAATCTGAGTAGAATAAAAATGTTTGTCCATTCGTAAGAATCCCGATGCGAGCATTCGTTGCCTGAAAATATCTACTCAGTTGGCCCATCTCCGCTGTCTTAAGGTCGGATGTATAGGGCTTGGCTTCTACAAGGATTTTGGGATGTCCATTTTCCAAGACTGCATAGTCGACTCTCTCGCCCTGCTTGATTCCAGGTAAATCTGCCGAGAACTCAGGCTTCACTTCTGTTGGATTAAAGATGTCGTAACCGAGTGCCTGGATAAACGGCGCGATAAGTGCCATTTTTGTTGCCTCTTCATTGGTGAGGCTTGGTCCAACTTGTTTTGCTCTTGCTGCAAGTGTTTGAAGCTGATCAATTAGGTCCAAGGGATGTCACGGTATGTGGTGGTGAGCTATTAGTAGCACATAATGCTATTCATCGCAATATGATGGTAGCGAGCTGTTCAGGGCCGACATACGCCGAAAGCCACCGAATCAGGCTCAATACTGCCAGCCCTGCACCTGTCTACGTCAATAATCTGTTGAGCGTATAACTCTTTATTGGACAGTTCCGAGAACCACCGCACCGCTCCTGTTGCCTTCCGTTAACCACTCCCATGCAGTCAGGGCAATCGTAGTGTCCGCAAGCGCTTTCGGCGCTATGTGTCCATTCCGAACAGTGGTTATCGGACCCGTTATCCACTTGCAGCCGTTACTACGGCCTGCCCCGCGGACAGGGCAGGCAGCCGGTCCCTGGAAACAAGCATTGCCGAGACCTTGGCACACTTTTGCGATTGTTTCGACGGAATTATTATTGTCTTGACTAGACATCCTGATCACCAGAAAGCCATTGATTGATCCGGCAAGGGCATAGTGATGCAAGGGCAGCGAGAAACCCTGGCCAAACATAGGTTTTGACCTGCAACATCCATTAGGCATCAGTGGCCAAAAGTCCCGACAACTCCATTGTTCATTCCAATCCACAAGCCGGCGTTAACTGACCCAGCCATGCTTGTCAATCCCGTTGGGAGCTCCATCAATAGACCATCACCTGACGCTCCACAACCCGAATTCAACGTGCTTGGTGCAAGCGTGAAGACCTGATCGGCCTTCAGAAGTGCGTGGCGGAGGGCCAATAACCAAACGCACGTGTCAACAAATGGACTCACCCCAAGCGGCTTTCTTGGTCAAGAACGCATGAGTTGAGGCCAACCGTGACTCGACCGTGACGATCCCACAACCGGACTCCAAGCACCCCCCGCCCTACAACCAGGCCCCGGGCTCCAGAAACTCCTCCGCCGGCCCTGGCCCCGCCAGCCGTTCTTCCGCGGCGGGATTCAGGGGCCCGCGCAGCAGCTCCGCCTCCGTGATCAGTGCCCCGTCGGCCAGGGCCGGCTGGTCGGGATCGAAGCCGGTGGGGTGGGTGGTGCTGCTGGAAAATCCCCTGTAGATCAGTAGTTCAAAGGGTTCGCCCGGCGACTCCAGCCCAGGGCCCACCGGTTCAGGGTGCAGCGATGCCTGATGCAGAACGCCGCTAAGGCGCAGCACCCGATCGGCCCGGCCGCGGCTGATCTCCTCCAGCCGGGCCAGCAGGGCCGCCACGCCAGCCTGGGAAGGTTCAGAACTCACCGGCCACCCTGCCCTGGCGCGGCAGCCGCACCAGCAGCCACTGGAGCAGCCCCACCACGTAGGCCACCAGTGCCACATAGCCCACGAAGGCCGCCACCGTGGGCGTCCAGGCCCCTCCGAAAATGAAGGCGAACACCTGGGCCACCCCCCCATGCAGCCCCGCCGGCGCCTCCAGCCACACCCGGCAGAACGGCCGCTCCAGGCCCCCCGCCAGGCAGGGCAGGGCCGTGACCGCCAGGGCTCCGCCCGCCAACGACAGCAGGGTGAGACTCCAACGCCAGAGGCGCACCGTGAGCGGCAAGGCCCTCCAGGGCGGCAGGTCCGCCAGTTCCTCGTTCAAATCCACCCAGAACCACAGACTGGCCACCACCAGCAGCGGCGCCAGCACCAACAACAGGAACCCCGCCGGGCGGCTGTTGGTGAGCAGCAACAGCGCAATCAGCTGCAGGCTGGCCACCTTCCAGTAGAGGCCCATCAACCGCAGCAGCGACGCCTCCCGCCGCAGGGCCGCCCACCCCAGCAGCACCAGGGGCACCCCCACGGCAAACAGCAGCCCCAGCCGGACATCGAGCCAGACCAGGGAGCGGTAGAGCAGATCTGGCACAGCCGCAGGGTTCGGGAAGGGGCCATTATCTGTACACCCCCGGGGAGATAGGGTCCGCCCATGGTCGCGTTCCCCTCCATTCCCTGGCTGAGACGCCGCGATCCGGCCCCGTGGTGCCGCACCGCCCTGGCCCAGGATCCGTCCCTCCAGGGTGCGGTGGATGCGGTGGCCCAGCAGCTGAGCGGCTGCGGCCCAGCCGATCTGGCCCTGGTGTTTGTCTCCACCAGCTACGCCAGCGACCTGCCCCGACTGCTGCCCCTGCTGCGCCAGAAACTCAAGGCCACCCACTGGCTCGGCTGCGTGGGCGGTGGCGTGGTGGGCACCGATGCCACCGGCACCCCCCACGAACTGGAGCAGGAGCCCGCCCTGAGCGTGACCCTGCTGCACCTGCCGGGCGCCACCCTGCAGCCCTTTGCGATCGACACCACCAACCTGCCCGACCTGGACGGTCCCGCCGAACCCTGGCGGGAACTGGTGGGCCAGGAGGCGGAGGCCGGCCGCTCCCTGCTGCTGCTGGTGGATCCCACCACCACGGTGATCAACGATCTGATCAACGGCCTCGATTACGCCTTCCCCCACACCGTGAAGCTCGGCGGTATCGCCGCCCAGCACGCCGCCAACCATGGCTCCCTGCTCTTCGACGCGGGGGTGTGCACCGGGGCCGTGGGCTGCCTGATCCGTGGCCGCTGGCGCCTGGCACCGGTGGTGGCCCAGGGCTGCCGGCCGATCGGACCGATCCTGGAGGTGGAGCAGGCCCAGCGCAATGTGGTGCTGTCCGTGAGCGTTGGCAGCAAGCGCCGCAGTCCGGTGGAGGCCCTGCAGGCGATCCTCACCGAACTGACTCCCGAAGAACGGGAACAGGTGAAGAACTCCCTGTTCCTGGGCGTGGAACGCAACGACTTCAACCTGCCGTCCGGCGACCTCAGCAGCTCCCTGGAGGACGGCTCCTCCTTTCTGGTGCGCAACCTGATCGGGGTGGATCCCCGCAATGGCGCCGTCGCGGTGGCCGAACGGATGCGGGTGGGCCAGAAGGTGCAATTCCAGCTCCGCGACGCCGAAGCCTCCCGGGAGGAGTTGCGCCAACTGATGGGGCGGGAAGTGCGGCGCGGTCAGGAGCCCCTGGCGGCCCTGCTGTTCGCCTGTCTGGGCCGCGGCCAGGGGCTCTATGGCCAGCCCGACGGCGACGTGTCGCTCTGCCGCGAGGCCTTCGGCCAGGTGCCGATCGGCGGTGTGTTCTGCAACGGGGAGATCGGTCCGGTGGGGGGGACCACCCACCTGCACGGCTACACCGCCAGCTGGGGCCTGCTGGTGCCCGACCCCAACGGCTAAATGGTGCGCCAGCACGTCAATCCCCTCAGCCGCCTCTACCAGCTGCCGCGGCCCCTCCCCTCCCTGCCGGAGCTATTCGCCGATCCGGCGCTGCCCCTGCACCTCGACATCGGCTGCGCCCGGGGTCGTTTCCTGATCGCAATGGCGGCCCACAACCCCGAACGCAACCACCTGGGGGTGGAGATCCGCCGGCCCCTGGTGGCGGCGGCCGAGGCCGAGCGCCTCAGCCTGGGGGCCACCAATCTCCACTTCCTGTTCTGCAACGCCACCATCAACCTCGAAACCTGGCTGGCGGCCTTGCCGCCGGGGCGGCTGGCCCTGGTCACCCTCCAGTTCCCGGACCCCTGGTTCAAGAGCCGCCACCACAAGCGTCGGGTGCTGCAGCCGCCCTTGCTGCGGGCCCTGGCCGCGGCCCTAGCCCCCGGCCGGGAGCTGTTTCTACAAAGCGACGTGCTCGGCCTGATCGAACCGATGGTGGAGCTGGTGGAAGCGAGCGGCTGCTTCCACCGCCCCCTCGAGGACGCCCGCCCCTGGCGGGGTTCCAACCCCCTGCCGATTCCCACCGAGCGGGAGCGCCTCGTGCTGGACCAAGGCTTGCCGATCTACCGGGTCCTGTACCAGCGCAACGACGCTCCGCCACCTCCCCTGGCCCCCGACGCGGCCGATAATCCCGCAGACGCCGATCCCCGTTAATGGTGCAAGCCCCCGCCCCCCCGCCCCTGCTGCTGCGCTGGCAAGGGGTGCTGGCCCAGGCCACGGTGGGCCCCCTGGGCCGCCAGCTGCCGCTGGTGTCTGGGCTGGTGCTCTGTGCCCTAATGGCGGGCATGCCCCTGGTCACCCGCCCCGGGCTGAGCCTGTTGATCGCCGCCTCCTGGCTGCTCTGGATCCTCTGGGCCCTGCGGACCCCCCCGGGGCCGATCGGCCCGATCAACACCTGGCTGCTGGTGGTGCTGGCGGTGGCGGTGGTGGCCACCGGCTGCTCCCCGGTGCCGGTGGCCGCCTTCAAGGGGCTGCTGAAACTGCTCAGCTATGTGGGGGTCTACGCCCTGATGCGCCAGCTGCTGGCCCATTCGCCCCTGTGGTGGGACCGCTTGGTGGCCTGCCTGCTGGCGGGGGAACTGATCACCAGCGTGATTGGCATCCGCCAGCTCTATGGCGACACCAGTGCCCTGGCCCGCTGGAGTGACGCCAACTCGGTGGCGGAAGGCACGGTGCGGATCTACAGCACCCTCGACAACCCCAACCTGCTGGGGGGCTTCCTGCTGCCGGCCCTGCCCCTGGCGGTGGCGGCCCTGCTGCGCTGGCCAGGGCTGCCCCGGCGGCTGTTCGCCCTGGCGGCCCTGGTGCTGGGGCTGGTCGCCCTGGTGCTCACCTACAGCCGCGGCGCCTGGATGGGGATGGTGGCCTCCCTGGCGCTGCTGGCCCTTCTGCTCTGCCTGCGCCAGACCCGCCACTGGCCGCCCTTCTGGCGGCGGCTGTTTCCCCTGCTGCTGCTGGTGGGCGGCGCGGTGGCGCTCGCCCTGCTGGTGACCCAGGTGGAACCCCTGAGGGTGCGGGTGCTGAGCCTGGTGGCCGGCCGGGAGGACAGCTCCAACAACTTCCGGATGAACGTGTGGACCGCCGTGCTCGGCATGATTCACGACCGCCCCTGGATTGGCATTGGCCCTGGCAACAGCGCCTTCAACCTGATCTATCCGCTCTACCAGCAACCGAAATTCAATGCCCTGAGCGCCTATTCCATCCCGCTGGAACTCACCGTGGAAGCCGGCATTCCAGGCCTGCTGGCCGGCCTTGGCCTGTTCCTCACCGCGATGCGCACCGGGCTGGGCCAGTGGCGGGCCAATGGCCCACTGGTGATTCCATCGCTGGCCTCCGTGGCCGTGTTCGTGGGCCTGGGGCTCCAGGGCCTCACCGACACGATTTTCTTCCGACCGGAGGTGCAGCTGGTGGCCCTGTTCTGCCTCGCCACCCTCGCCGCTTCCCAAGCGACCGATCCCAGCGATGGCTGAGGGGCAGTTAATCGCCGGCTTTGATGCCGGCCAGACCCACACCACCTGCCGACTGGCGAACGCCAGCACCGGCCAGGTGGTGGCGGAAGGGCAGGGGCCAGGGGTGTGCCACCTGGCCGCCCCAGCGGGTCCGGAACGCTTTGCCGAAGCCCTGGGCGCCAGCCTGCGGGCCGCCCGCGCCGCCGGCGGAGCCGCCGCCGCCGCGCCGCTGGGCGCCGCGGCCGTGGGGGCCAGCGGGGTGGAACAGGACAGTCCGGTGCAAGCGGCGGGCTCGTCGATCGCCGCCCAAGCGCTCGGCCTGGCGCCCCCGCAGCTGCGGGTCACCGGCGATGAGCGCACCGCCCTGCGGGGGGCCTTCCCCACCGGCCCGGGGATCGTGGTGATCAGCGGCACCGGCACCATCGCCGTGGGCCGCGACGGCCAGGGCCGGGAGCATCGTTGCGCCGGCTGGGGCTGGCTCCTGGATGGGGCCGGTTCAGCGATGGACATCGGCCGCGATGGCCTGGCCCTGAGCCTGCAGATGGCCGATGGTCGCCTGGCGGACACGCCGCTGCGGGCCACCCTCTGGCGGGCCCTGGGGCTGGATCCCACCGCCCCAGAGGCCCCCCAGCAGCTCAAGGCCCTGGTGGTCCAACCAGACTTCGGGCCCGCCGGCTTCGCCCGCTTGGCCCCGGTCGTCCATGACCTGGCCTGCGGCGGGGATCCCCTGGCCAGCGCCCTGCTCCAGCGCCATGGGGAAGCCCTGGCCGCGATGGCGGGGGCCGTGGCCCAGGCCCTGGCCCTCCCCCAGGCACCAGTGGGCATCGGCGGCGGCGCCCTCACCCACCTGGGGGCCTTCCAGGAGGCCTTCCGCACGGCCCTTAGCCAACGGCATGGCGCGCTGCAGCTGGTGGCCCCCCAGGGGGATGGCTGCGCCGGAGCCCTGGCCATGGCCGCGGATCTGGCGAACGGGGGCTGAGCGTTGTCACGGCCACCTTCACGGCCACCGTTGGGGCCGCCGGTGGAGCCGTCCGTGGGGCCAGGGGCTCAGACCGCGTTCAGCTGTCGATCGGCCTCGGTGGCCAATAGGTTGGCCCAGTGCTCCACCTGCTCCGCCTCGGCCGCCTCCACCATCACCCGCAACAACGGTTCGGTGCCACTGGCCCGCACCAGCACCCGCCCCTGGCCCGCCATCGCCGCCTCCGCCCGCTCCACCGCCCGCCGCAGGGGCTCGCACTGCTGCCATTGGGTACGGCGCTGCCGATCGGGCACGGTGATGTTCACCAGCTTCTGGGGATAGGGGCGGAAGCTGCTGTCCATCCAGTCCGCCAGGGTGCCGCCCCGGCGCTGGATCAGGACAGCCACCTGCAGGGCCGTGAGCAGGCCGTCGCCGCTCATGCCATGGCGAGCCGAAAGAATGTGGCCCGACTGCTCCCCCCCCAACGCCGCCCCCAGCTCCTCCATGGCGGCATGGACGTATTGATCACCCACGGCGGTGCGCTCCAACACGCCCCCCGCCGCCTGCCAGGCCCGCTCGAAGCCGAGGTTGGACATCACCGTGGCCACGATCCGCTTGGCGGGCAGCTCCCCCGCCGCCAGCAGCGCCTGGCCCCAGAGATAGAGAATCTGATCACCATCCACGATCCGGCCGCGGCCGTCCACCGCCAGCACCCGGTCGGCGTCGCCATCAAAGGCGAACCCCATCGCCGCCCCCTCCGCCACCACCGCCTGCCGCAGGGGGTCGAGGTGGGTGCTGCCGCACCCCTGGTTGATGCGGTCTCCATCGGGACGGCCATGCAACACCGTGAGCTCCGCCCCCAGTTCCCGGAACACCGCCTCTCCACAGCTGGTGGCGGAGCCATGGCAGAGATCGAGGACGATCCGGCAGCCCTCCAGCCGCTGACCCCCCACGGAGGCCAGCAGGCTGGCGCGATAGGCCTCCAGCAGATCGGGGCGCTGCTCGGCCCGGCCATTGCCGTGGAACGGGGGCGCGATCGTCTCGCCGGCCAATCCGGCCTCGATCGCCCGCTGCTGGTCGCGGCTGAGCTTGGCGCCGGAGGCGCCAAACACCTTGATGCCATTGTCGTGGGGCGGGTTGTGGCTGGCGGACACCATCAGCCCGCCGGCGGTGCCCAGCCGGCGAATCGTGCCCGGCACGGCAGGGGTGGGGCACAACCCCAGCTGCCACACCGTCCGTCCAGCCGCCGTGAGGCCGGCGGTGAGCGCCGCCACCAGCATCGGGCCGCTGGAGCGGGAATCGGTGCCGATCACCACGGGAGCATCGGGCGGCAGCACCAGCCCAGTCCAATACCCCACCTGCAGCGCGAGCGCCGGGGTGATGGCCTGACCCACCCGACCGCGAATCCCGTCGGTGCCGAAGCCGGCGCCGGCGCCGCCCAGGGGAGCGCCGAGCGGCTGGAGATCGGGGGAAGGGAGATCGGGAGACTGGACCGAGAGGACCATGCTGCAGCGATCAGTGGCGTGCACGCTACGCGGACCCGGCGCAGCAGCTCAATCCCAACGCCGCGGCCACCACAGCCAGCGCAGCAGCTCCAGCACCGCCCAGAGCAGCATCAGCCCCACTGTCCACCCGGGCAGCCACTG
>Ga0209088_10002642_pt1 | contig 10880 bp, 10 predicted proteins | sample S_140625_EF_Meta_FD_187324 | JGI IMG/M metagenome (GOLD analysis project Ga0209088, IMG submission 187324) | Freshwater microbial communities from Lake Simoncouche, Canada to study carbon cycling - S_140625_EF_MetaG (SPAdes) (version 2) | ecosystem: Environmental > Aquatic > Freshwater > Lake ...
TACTTCTCAATTGGTGGACCTGCATCAACAATTTGATACCCTTAGTTTGGGGGATATGGAATTTCAAAGAACCGTGTTAGATGCACTCGCAAATGTGCACAAGGAGCTTGAATCCTATCAAAGCACATTCCATGATTGGAAGGCTGCTACCAAACATTTAAACGACCTGATTGAACAAAAAGAAAATTTTGATCAAACGGTTGCTTATAAATCACATTTATTAGAGGAACTAAGTTCTTTAGATTTACAAGAGAACGAATTGGAGCAATTAGAGTCCGATTTAAAATTCATGGAAAACGCTGCTGAGATTAAAGCGCAATTAACACAAAGCATCCATGCATTAGATGAATCCGACCAACCAATCCTACAGCAGATCAAACAGATTGCACATAACTTAGAAAGTATTGCAAAATTTCAGAACGATTTTACACCCTTATTAGAAAGACTAAAAGCGGCTCAAATAGAACTAGCAGATGTAAGTAGTGAACTTCAAACATGGCAGGATAAAATGGATTTTGATGCTGCAAAAATTAGTTCCATACAAGAAAGATTGTCTCAAGGTTACCACTTACAAAAAAAGCATAAAGTACAATCTACCGCTGCCCTATTGGAGATCCAAGAAGGCTTGTCAAAAGACCTTGAAGCAGTATTGCATATAGATGAAGCCATTGAGACTTATACCAAAAAAGTAGCTGCTGCCGAAAAAGATTTAACAACACGCGCTGCTACTTTAAGTGACCAACGTAAAAAACAAGCCGCCCCTTTTGCAAAACAAGTGAACCATTTGTTGCATCAAGTGGGTATGCCGAATGCGCAATTAAAAGTACAATTAGATACAGTCCCTTTTAATCAATTTGGCATTGATAAAATTGATTTTCTTTTTGATGCCAATAATACACAGAAGTTTGAGCCCATCAAAAAAGTGGCAAGCGGTGGTGAATTAAGTCGATTGATGTTATGTATTAAGTCTTTGGTTGGAAAATCGATTGATTTACCAACGATGATCTTTGATGAAATTGACTCTGGCATTTCTGGTGAACCAGCAAAACAAGTGGGTTTATTGTTACAAGAATTGGGGCAAGCGCGCCAGGTGCTTTGCATCACCCATCAGCCTCAAATTGCAGCAAAAGGCCAAGCGCATTTATATGTCTACAAAGAACAAGAAGGCAAAACTACCCATACGCATGTGCGCGCTTTAGAAGTAGCCGAGCGTATCATCCATATTGCCCGAATGATTGGCGGCGACCCGCCAAGTAAAGCAGCTTTGGAGCATGCAAATGAATTACTTGCATAACCTATATTAAGCCGACTGATTGGCTATTTTATAGGATATTATAATTATTTTTGCAAGAATTAAATAAACCCATAAAGATGGCATACAATTTATTAAAAGGTAAAAGAGGTATCATTACTGGCGCACTTGATAAAAATTCAATTGCTTGGAAAGTAGCAGAACAAGCACATGCCGAAGGTGCTACATTTGTGTTGACCAATGCCCCTATCGCCATGCGTATGGGTGAGATCAATGTGCTTGCAGAACAAACTAATTCTAAAATTATACCAGCTGATGCGACCAATGTAGAAGAATTAACCAATTTATTTACACAGTCTCAAGAAATCTTGGGTGGTAAAATCGATTTTGTTTTACATTCTATTGGCATGAGTGTCAATATCAGAAAAAATATTCCTTATCCATCATTGAACTACGATTACTATGCAAAAGGTGTAGATGTATCTGCAATGTCTTTGCACAAAATGTTAAGTGTAGCATATAACATGGATGCATTAAACGAACACGCTAGCGTGGTTGCTTTAACCTATGCTGCTGCTCAAAGAACCTATCCTTTCTATACAGATATGGCGGATATTAAAGCATTGTTAGAATCTATCGCACGTAGTTTTGGATACCATTATGGTTTAAGAAATAAAGTGCGTGTGAATACGGTATCTCAGTCTCCTACTAAAACAACTGCAGGAACTGGTATTAAAGGATTCGGCGACTTCTATGATTATGCAGACGCGATTGCGCCTTTAGGAAATGCATCAGCAGAAGATTGTGCGAACTATTGTATCACTTTATTCTCTGATTTAACGAAGATGGTCACCATGCAAAACTTATTCCATGATGGTGGTTATTCTACCACTGGTGTAAGTGATTTAGTGATGCAAAAAGCGGGAATCTCATGAGCGACAAACAAATCAACCCAAAATTAGTTGAAGCAATAGGCTATTTTGGTTCACTACTTAGCTGTATCACATTTATACCTCAGGTATATTTAACATGGCAAACAAAAAATGTAGATAGCCTAAGCCTACTGATGATTTTGATTGTGAACTTTAGTTGTATCGTTTGGTTGGTCTATGCATATTTAATTAAAAGCAAGCCTGTACTTGTAGCCAATACCATTGTGTTGACATTGAGTTTGATGTTGCTTTATTTTAAGTTGACTTTTTAGGAAGATGATTTACTGATAATATTACTTGAATAAGATAATACTAAATTGCTTGAACTATTTCTCGCTATTTAATAAAAAAGAGCTAACACAAAGTGTAGCTCTTTTTTAATTGCTTTATCATTAGAGACTAATATTTTTTGGACTTAGCTTTTCAAGCAGTCCATAAAATATTAGTACTCGTCTTCATTAAACATAAAATCTTCTTGGCTTGGATAATCCGGCCAAATATCTTCAATACTTTCATATACTTCGCCCTCGTCTTCCAACTCTTGTAAATTCTCTACTACTTCTATAGGGGCACCGCTCCTGATGGAGTAGTCGATCAATTCATCTTTGGTTGCTGGCCAAGGCGCTTCTTCTAAATAGCTGGCTAATTCTAATGTCCAAAACATAGGGTTCTTTTTTGCAAAAGTAGCCGTATAAATGATATAACCAAATCTGATTTTTCTACATCATGTAAACATTTTATTAATTTTTGACAAATTTCACCGGGTAATCGTAGGTTTGCAGCATGGAGATGGAGCCAAAACTACTTGTAGCTAAAGATATATGGAAGCAATATGGGACTGTATCCGTCCTTAAAGGCGTTTCCTTGGACTTATCCAAAGGAGAGTTGGTTTCCATTGTAGGACCCTCTGGTGCCGGCAAATCAACGCTTTTGTACATTTTAAGTAGCTTGGAAAAGGCAGATAAAGGGCAGATTTTTTTTCAATCTGTGGCGATTGACCAATTGAATAACCAACAATTAGCGCAATTTAGAAATACCCGAATTGGTTTTGTGTTTCAATTTCACCATTTATTACCCGAATTCACTGCGATCGAAAATATTTCAATTCCAGGATGGATCGGGAAACAGGATAAAAAAACGGTGGCAAAAAAAGCCCTTGAATTATTAGACTATTTAGGACTTGCAGACAAACAAGATAAAAAACCACACCAATTATCTGGTGGAGAGCAACAAAGAATTGCGGTAGCTAGGGCACTCATCAATCAACCAGCCATCATTTTTGCAGATGAACCAACTGGTAACTTGGATAGTGAAAATGCCCATGCCATGCATGAATTATTTTTACGTCTGAAAAAAGAATTGAATCAGAGTTTTTTAATTGTAACACACAACGAAGCTTTAGCTGCATTAAGCGACAGAACCCTCACGATGAAAGACGGGCTTTTTGTATAATAAAATGTGCTATTAAATTCTTGGCTTCCAAGGTAGATCAGCTACCCCATTTAAATGCCCGATATAACGAGCGAGTGTAAATAAGTAATCACTCAAACGATTCAGGTATTTGATGACCAAAGTCTCTACAAATAAATCTTCTTCTTGCATATTCACACACCAGCGTTCTGCTCTTCTGCAAACACATCTAGCGATATGGGCAGTAGAGATGGCTTGATGCCCACCTGGAATAATAAATGATTTCATTGGAGCAAGCACTTCATTCATTGCATCCATCGACTTTTCAAGTCCAGCAATGTCTTCTTCCTTTAAATCTGGAATTCTTAATGCAGACTCTTTTTCTGGATCACAAGCCAAACTAGAACCTACTGTAAACAACCTGTCCTGTATTTCTTTTAAATCTGCATTGATTTTTGCATCATCTACTAAATCATTCAATAATCCAATGAATGAGTTTAATTCGTCCACTGTTCCGTATGATTCAATACGAATATGACTTTTAGGCACCCTTGTACCTCCAATTAAAGATGTTTTTCCTTGATCTCCTGCCTTGGTGTAAATTTTCATAACCTTATAACAAATCTAAAGACACTTAGTTCAGTATCTAGTAAATTAAATATGATGCGTATTCAAGGTATCGGTCTCTACGTTACCGTCCCTTAAACGAACTACACGGTGCGCATATCGAGCAATATCTTCCTCATGTGTAACAAGAATAACGGTATTGCCTGCAGCATGAATTTTTCCAAATAATTCCATGACTTCTACAGATGTTTTTGAATCCAAATTACCTGTAGGCTCATCCGCTAATAAAATAGATGGATTGTTCACCAACGCACGCGCAATGGCTACACGTTGAATCTGTCCTCCACTCAACTCGTTCGACTTATGATGACTTCTATCTGCAAGACCTACTTTCTCTAAAGCGACCAAAGCTCTTTCGATACGATCCTTTTTGGAGATGCCCGCATAAACTAAGGGCAAAGCCACATTTTCTGCAGCGGTTAATCTTGGTAGTAAATTAAATTGTTGGAATACGAATCCTATTTCAATATTTCTAATCCCAGCTAGTTCATCATCCGCCATCGCACTTACATCATGCCCATTTAAATTGTAAGTCCCCCCAGTTGGAGAATCCAAACAACCCAAGATATTCATCAATGTACTTTTACCACTACCAGACGGACCCATCAAGGCGACATATTCATTTCTATTGATATCCAAATTGATCCCTTTTAAAACAGGGATGGCTTGGTTGGCCATAAAATAGCTTTTCTGAATCGCTCTAAGTTCAATAACTGCTGACATAATAATTTATTTTCGAATGACTTTTGGTACTTTAAAATAAGGTGCTGCTGCATCTGGTGCATTGGCCAATGCCTCCAAATTAGTGATACTTCCTCCCACTTCATCTACTCTCAACACATTGCTAGCATCCCCCATATGCATTAAGGGTGTTGTTCCACTAGTGTCTAAAGCATTTAATTGCGCCACAAAATGGACTAAATCTTGCATATCCTGCACTAATTTATCCATTTTTTCTGGGGCCACTTCCAACCTTGAAAGTTGCGCTAAATGATTCACTAAAGTAGGGTCAACCTGCATAATACAAATGTACTCTAAAGCGCCGAACCCTCCTCCCCGTTTTGTTGAAAGGTTAAAAGAGGCAACCAAAGGTGATTTTGCCCCTTTTTTTGTAAAAATGAAAATATTTTTTGAAAATAGTTGCATAACTAACTAATTTTACGAAAAGCTATACTATGCAACCAACTATAAAGCAGGTCGTGATCCTTGGAAGTGGTGTGATGGGTTCAAGAATCGCATGTCATTTTGCAGGCATTGGCGTGCAAGTTTTATTGTTAGATCGTTTGCAACCAGGTGCTGAAGAAAGTACCAATAGTAAAGAAAGAAACAAACTAGTGAATGATGCATTGCAGGCTTCGATCAAGTCGAATCCATCTCCTATTTATTCAAGTGTGTTCACTAAAAATATTCGCACCGGAAATTTCACAGACGATATGTCCAAAATTGCAAATGCAGATTGGATCATAGAAGTGGTGGTGGAAAGATTGGATATCAAAAAAACAATTTATGATCAAGTAGAACAATACCGTAAACCTGGTACCTTGGTGAGCTCTAATACTTCTGGTATTCCAATTCATTTAATGGCAGAAGGTCGTTCAGAAGATTTTCAACAACATTTTTGTGGAACGCACTTTTTTAATCCACCTAGGTATTTAAGATTATTAGAAATCATCCCTACTCCAAAAACAGCTCAATCAGTAATTGATTTTCATATGCATTATGGGGATGTATTCTTAGGCAAGACAACCGTTTTATGTAAAGACACGCCTGCATTCATAGCCAATAGAGTCGGGGTTTTTAGCATGATGAGTGTCATCCATATTATGGAAAAATTAGGATTAACCATTGATGAAGTTGAATCCTTGACAGGTCCCATTTTAGGTCGTCCAAAATCTGCCACATTCAGAACTGCGGACGTGGTTGGCATTGATACTTTAGTAAAAGTGGCTGCTGGTGTAGCAGAAAATTGTCCCAATGATGAAGCAAAAGCAACCTTTACACTTCCTAGTTGGCTGGAGAAAATGGTGGCACAAAATTGGTTAGGTGATAAAACTGGTCAAGGATTTTTCAAAAAAGTAAAGACGGCTACTAGCAAAGAGATATTGACTTTAAATTTAGCGACCCTTGAATATGAGCCTCGTAAGAAAACAAAAATGGCTTCTATTGATGCTGCCAAAGCGGTAGACAGTTTACCAGCAAGATTAAAAGTATTGTACCATTCAAAAGATAAAGCCGGACAATTTATTCAAGCTTTTCACCACGCTTTATTTTCTTATATCAGTCACCGTATTCCAGAAATCAGTGATGAATTATACCGTGTAGATGATGCGTTAAAAGCTGGATTTGGCTGGGAAATTGGTGCATTCGAATCTTGGAACGAACTAGGTATTGAAGCGGTGATAAAGGATATGAAAGCAGCAGGAAATGCAGTTGCACCATGGGTGGAAACAATGGTGGGGAAAGGCTTATCCTTTTATACCACTAAAAATGGCAAGCGTTATTATTACGATATTGTTACAAGTGATTATGTGTTGATTCCAGGCGCTGAGTCCTTTATTATTTTATCTGATTTTAAAGAAAAAATGATTTGGAAAAACAGTGCTTGCAACTTGGTAGATATTGGGGAGGATGTATTTGGATTTAATTGGAATACTAAGATGAATAGTATTGGTGGAGAAGTATTAGAAGGATTGAATAAAGCCATTCAGTTATCGGAAGAAAAAAGTAAAGGCTTAGTGATTGCCAATGAAGGCAATTTATTTAGTGCTGGCGCAAATGTGGGCATGATTTTTATGTTAGCCATTGAACAAGATTACGAGGAACTAGATATGGCCGTTCGTACTTTTCAAAACACCATGATGCGTGTGCGTTATTCTTCTATCCCTGTTGTGACTGCACCACATGGATTGTGTTTGGGTGGTGGATGTGAATTGAACTTACATGCAGATGCCATTACAGCTGCTGCAGAAACTTATATTGGATTGGTTGAATTAGGTATTGGCGTGATTCCTGGTGGGGGTGGTACCAAAGAATTAGTATTACGCGCTTCTGATGAAATGCATGCAGAAGAACCTGAAACAATTACTCTAAAAAATAGATTCCTTCAAATTGCAACTGCTAAAGTGGCGACTTCGGCACATGAAGCAATGGAGATGGGTATTTTTAGAAAAGGACAGGATCAAATTGTACTCAATCAATCAAGACGTATTGCAAAAGCAAAAGAACAAGTGCTTGAACTTTTTAATGCTGGTTACACCCAACCCATTCAACGCAATGATATTAAAGTGATGGGCAAAGCTGGGCTTGGCGCATTGTACGCAGGTATCAATGGCATGTGGCGCGGCGGCTATGCAACAGACCATGATGCACTAGTGGCGCGTAAATTGGCTTATGTGATGTGTGGAGGTGATCTTAGTGAAGCAACTGTTGTGAACGAACAATATTTATTGAATTTGGAACGTGAAGCTTTCTTGAGTCTTTGTGGCGAAAAGAAAACTTTAGAGCGTATCCAATCAGTGATGACTTCTGGCAGACCAATTAGAAATTAATAAATCGTCTAGCGCTTCATCCATACTTGCAAAGTCAAAGCTGAATCCCGCTGCAAGTATTTTTGATGCACTTACATTGGCACTTTTCAACACTTCGACACTCATTTCTCCTAGCATGATTTTTAAAATGAAGCTAGGTACATTGAAAGAAATGGCCCATGTATGAAAACGCCTCGCAATCGCTTTTGTTAAGATGGCATTACTGACTGGATCTGGTGCAACTGCATTGTACACCCCAGCCACTTGTTCCTGTTCTAAAGCAAATAACATTAAGCGGTTCAAGTCTTGCTGATGAATCCAACTCACTATTTGTTTGCCATCACCTAATATAGCCGCTGCGCCTAGCTTTGCTGGCTTCATGAATTCAGCCAATGCACCGTCCATTTTATTAAATACAATGCCTATTCGAATGGTGACAAGTCGAATGCCCAATGCTTTTACTGGGTGCATACTTTCTTCCCATTGTTGACATGTGTCTCCTAAAAAACTTGAATCTGCTGAATCTGTTTCTACAAAACGGGATGCTGTACTTTTTTCATTATCTGGACCATACCAACCTATCGCAGAGGCAGCAATAATTGCCTTTACTTTATTTGAATTTTCTTTTAATGCTTTTACAAGCAATGCGCTGGAATGAACGCGACTATCTAAAATGGCTTTTTTTCTTGCAGCTGTCCATCTTTTATCTGCCACACCCTCTCCTGCTAAATGAATGATATAATCTGCAGCAGCAATGGCAGCAGGATCTATCCAAGCTTTATTCAAATCCCATTGTGCAAATGAAAAATTTACTCGACTGGATTGCTTTTGCTGCCTAGTCAACACTATGACTTGATACCCTTTGTTTAATAAAAAATTGGTTAAAGATTGGCCAACCATACCTGTTCCACCAGTAATAAGGATTGTTTGCATACCTAAAGATAAATAAAAAAACCCCGCCTTTTCAGGCAGGGTTCCAACTAAATCAACTGTTCTATAAAAACGATTTTAATCAGGCTTTTTACCATCTAAGAATGAATTGATGGTAGAAATCTGCGTTTGGTTGTTTTCATCTTGCTCCACTGTATACTTACTGTAATAGTTTTCTACCGAAGCCATGGTGTTTCCAAACAAATCCAGGTTTCTTCTAACATAGGCAGGTACTGCATCAAACTCTACACCAGGATCTGAACCATTGTTAATATTGAAAGACAAATTTCTTAATTTTTGAATACGCTCAGCCACTTTACGTCTTTGCTCTTCTGAATTATCTAATGAAACATCAAAACTTAAATGCTGTGGTCTGTTTTGTTGAGATCCAGCTGATTCTTCACGCATTACTAATTGCATAGTAGGCTCTTCTTCGACATTCATTTCTACATTTCTAAATGAGGTCTCCAAGTTTTCAGTATCTGCTGCTAGAACTACTTCGGCAATGATTTCACTTGCTTGTTCTGCTACTGCCTCAACTTGTTCTTCAACTTGTTCTTCAATTTCTAATTCAGCTTCCGCATAAATATTTAAAGGCTTGTTCAATACAAACTCCGTGTTGTAAATTGGAGTTGCTTCTTCTTCCATATTCAATTCAAATACTTCAGCAACTTCTTCTTCTACAAAAGCTTCATTAAAATCTTCTAATATAATTTCTTGAGAGATCACTTCTGCTTCGAAACTTGCTTCCTCCTCTTCGTCAAAATCTGGAGCTGAAACATATACATTACTCATTTCAGTTACAACAAACTCTTGCATCGTAGGGGCTAATTCATCTATTGGAACTTCAACCTCATCCATTGGAACTTCAACTTCGTCCGATGTGATTTCAACTTCGTCTAATATTGCTGCAGCTTCTGTAAATTCTGGTGCTGTTGCAGTTGGTTCAATTGGAGCCGCTTGTTCTGATTGCTCTGATTGCAAAGTCATCATAATTTTTTCTTCCAATGGTACTTCTACTTCCTTCACTGCTTCTTTTTTAAATGGATCTTTATGTTCAAATCCAGTCGCAATTAAAGTAATACCTAATTTATCACCTAAGGTTTCGTCATAGCCCATACCCATGATCACATCACTATGTTCACCTGTACGTGCACGTAAAATAGTATTGATACTTTCTAATTCATCCATACTACATTCATATTCCCCTTCGGCACTATTGATATTTAATAAAATCCATTTTGCACCTTTGATGTCATTGTCATTCAACAATGGTGAATTCAAAGCTTCTTCGATGGCTCTCTCTGCTCTGTTTTCTCCAGCCACTTCTGCCTTGCCTAAAATAGCGACGCCTCCGTTCTTCATAACAGTACAAACATCTGCAAAGTCAACGATGATATGACCGCGGCTGTTGATTACGTCTGTAATACATTTTGCTGCAGTTGCTAAAACATTATCCGCTTTTGTGAATGCTTCTTTCATTTTCAAATTACCATACTGTACACGCAATTTGTCATTTGAAATCACCAATAAAGTATCTACATAAGGTTTTAATTCATTGATGCCTTCTTCGGCTTGCTTTTGACGACGTGGTCCTTCAAAACCAAAAGGAGTGGTCACAATACCTACGGTTAAAATGCCTAAATCTTTACAAATTTTTGCAATGATTGGCGCACCACCTGTTCCAGTTCCGCCACCCATTCCAACTGTGATGAATGCCATTTTGGTATTTACTTCTAATATTCTTTTGATCTCTTCTAAAGATTCTTCGGTCGCCATTTTACCTACAGATGGATCCGCACCAGCACCCAAACCTTGGGTTAAATGGGGTCCTAATTGGATTTTATTGGGTACTTGGCTTTGCTCGATCGCCTTAGAATCTGTATTACATATGATAAAATCTACCCCTTCAATATCTTGTTGAAACATGAAGTTAACGGCATTGCTTCCTCCTCCGCCAACACCAAGCACTTTGATGATGGATGATTTTTGTTTAGGTAAGTCAAATTGTATCATTCGAAATTGTTTTTTTTGTTAGGTTAGTTGGTCGTAATTGGCTCTAAATTACTTGATTTCAATCGATTAAGTTCTATAAGTTATAAACGATATGTGGGTAATTTTTATGCTAAAGGTTTGTCTTCTTCTTCGTTAAAAATTTCAATTAAGTTATTCTTGAAACGATCCCAGAACTTACTTTTTCTC
>Ga0209088_10002644_pt1 | contig 10877 bp, 11 predicted proteins | sample S_140625_EF_Meta_FD_187324 | JGI IMG/M metagenome (GOLD analysis project Ga0209088, IMG submission 187324) | Freshwater microbial communities from Lake Simoncouche, Canada to study carbon cycling - S_140625_EF_MetaG (SPAdes) (version 2) | ecosystem: Environmental > Aquatic > Freshwater > Lake ...
AAAGCCTCTAAACAGCCATCCCCTTATAATAGAGGCATGCCCAGGTGGCGAAATTGGTAGACGCACCAGCTTCAGGTGCTGGCGATCGTAAGGTTGTGGGGGTTCGAGTCCCTTCCTGGGCACCAAATACTCTCACTACTCCTTATATGGGGTCAAATCAGGGGATTGCAAGCAGCCTCGCTTGCTCCCATCTTTATCAGGCAAACCAAAACCGAGCTGCCGTATAGACTGCCATGCCAATCACCAGTGTTGGAATCATTTTCCTGCTGAAATAGAAAGCAATCATCGCCGCCATTCCGCCCCAGATATTCGGCAGTCGTAGATTAAATTCCATCACACTGGAAGCACCTAGGGGTAAAAAGATTTCTGGCGCCAAAATGGCAATCAAGGCAGCCAAAGGTGCATAACGAATTGCCTCCAAACCCCATTCTGAAACTTTGATGCGATTACCAAGCAAAATAAAGAAACTACGCGAGACAAAAGTCACCACAGCCATTCCAATAATGAGATAGATAATTCTCATACTAGCGTCATTACTCATGAGATTGATCTTTCTTTTGGAGATTTATCTAATATGATCCCCACGAATAATGCAGCACCAATTGCCAAAATAATATTGATTCTGTATGGAATACCATAGGTCATCACCGCAACAGCCCCCGCCGTGACTGCAGCCCACTTGGCTGAGGTGCGATCTAGCATCGGCCCAATAATGACAACTAAAGCAACAGCACCAGCAAACCCCAATCCCCAATCATTCGGAATTTGACTAGCTAATAAGATTCCCGTAATAGAGGCGATCTGCCAAGCAATCCAGTTGGCAGCTTGAAAGCCGATCATCGAATACAAGCGCAAATGCTCTGGATCAGCAGCGAGCTCTTCTTTGGTCTCTGGTTTTGGAAAGCATTTGAGATGCGCCAAATAAGAGAAATCGGTAGTGAAGTAGCCCAGCAGAATTCTTCGCCAAGTAGATAGATAAGAAAAGTGTGCCTGCAAGCCAAGACTGAAAATCACAAAGCGCAAGTTCACCATGAAGGAAGTCACCAAGATCACCCAGATTGGTGCGCCCACAGCAATCAAAGGCAGTGCGGCAAGTTGAGCTGAACCTGCATATACCAGTAGACTCATTGCAATGGCTTGTTGTACGGTTAATGTGGATTTGGCCATGGCAATTCCGGTCACCACACTCCACGTCACGATAGTCACGGCAGAATGAGACATTCCCTTAAAGCCGCGAATAAATTCTCGCTGTTGTGCTGGCGTCATATGGACAGTTTAAATACCCATAGAGCGATGCAAAATCTTGGGCTTCATCTCTTCCCATAGACTTTCAAAGTCTTCTACTTTTGCTTGTGCCAGCTTGACTGGCTCAAAGAGTCCACCAAAGATAATAGAGCTCTTCTGGACCACTGTTTTGTCAAACTCAGTAAGACCAATTGGCTTATCGTCCATATCGCGCGTTAATTCTGCAGAGCAGACAATGGCCACCTCGTCATCACGATCTACCACTGCAAACTCAATATATTGCTGGCTCTTTTCAACAATCACTAAGGTACCGCGGGCATAAGAAACGGCATCGTGCTCTTTGACGATATACGCCAAGAACTGATCCTCTTCTTCCTTCTCTATGTTGAGATCATCGATGAAGAATAGAAACTGACCCCCCTCGCTATTCACCAAAGTGAACACTTTTGGCACTACGCCATGCGCTAGGGCGAGATTGCGATAGTAAGAAGCAATTTCTAGAGCGAGATTTTCAGAAAACAAATGCATCGTGAAGTCTTGTGAGGTAATTTAAGCTAAATTCTTTTTTAAGAATTCCATCGTTCGGTCCCAAGCCAGCTTTGCAGCCTCGGCGTTGTACTCTAAAGGTGGCAAGCCACGAACAGCTGACTTTGGATTAGCAAAAGCATGCTTGGTGTCGTAACGATGAAAGTCATAACTGGCACCAGCCTGCTTCAACTTATCTTCTAGTTGGTCTACGCCTGTAATTGAAAAGAACTCATCATGCAATGCCCAATGTGCCAGCATTGGCTTCTGAATCGCTGCTGCATCAACATACTCTAAAGGAGGATAGCCGTACCAAACAATCGTGCCATCAAGCTCGGGTACATTGCATGCCGACAGAATAGTTAAAGCACCACCCATACAAAATCCAGTAACAGCAACCTTCTTGCTACCAGTCGCTTTTAAGTATTGGACTGCGCCACGGATATCTTGAGTGGCCGCATCACCAAAGTTCAAACCATTCATTAAATGCTCAGCCTCATGTGCTTCGAGCGCTAACTTACCGCGATACAAGTCAGGAACTAGGGCTCGGTAGCCAGCTTGAGCTAAACGCTCTGCTACTAACTTCACCTCTTCATCCAAACCCCACCACTCCTGAATCACCACCACGCCAGGGGCATTTGCCTTATCGACTGGCTCGACTAAATACCCGTCAACGGAACTACCATCGGGTCTTTTAAATTGAATCATGTGATCTCCTTGCCTATATCCGAACACTTTACTTGAATGGCCCTGCATGCCATCCTCTTGGGAGACTTGGAGGCTCAAAAACCACATCAAGAAGGCCTAAAAAGACTGATTTGCTGCCCCGCAGCATTATTTTGTGATTAGGAGTATCATTAGGGTATACCCTTAAGGAGATTCTAAATGTCACACTCAAATTCAGTAGGTTTTACACAAAGCAATAGCTTTAGCTTTAAGCCCTTGTATGCAATTCGGGACTTTTTTACCCTGATTTCAGCCGCATGGGAAGAAGCCAAGGCTTTGGAACAGAAAAGTCATAAAAACAGCGCAAATTGGTAATTTATTACTGATTTATAGCTAAGTTTGGCTGTTTTTAGTCAAATCTTGATAAAAGCCCTCGAGCTGTGCTCCGGGGCTTTTTTATTGGGTACTTTAAGCTGATTTCTTCATGTAATAGCCATAAACGCAGCGATTTCCACGTCGAGATGGGTCATGCGTATCTTGAATAATTCCATCAACTATTGCAGTTAAGTGCTTTGAAACCTTCACAATTAAAGTCCCATTTGGAAGTTCGCCAGGCCGTAAGTGAACCTGACAACCTACTCCCACTTTCATAGTTGCTACCCACTCAAAACCGAGTCCCAAGATGTAATCATGAAACACATTGCGATGGTTGCCATTTCGGGGAGATGAACCCTTGTCATTGAGGCGCCTTGCCAAACGATCATTCCGAAGTTGAGCATAGCTTTCATTGGCATTTCTTAAGTCTTCATAGACTTGCATATAGGGCAACTTAGTAGCGATGGCGATTGATCTGACGACACAGTCTCCAGCCCCACCCTTAAAGCCGGCCTGCTGCCTCCCCCCGTCATTCAAATGAAAGGGGTAAGTTTTCCCAGACTTGGAAAATGGATTGAGAAAGCTAAACATATGAATGGATGTGCCTAATAAAAAATGGATTTGCTTTGTAGGCAAATCCATTTTGATTTCAAGTGCTCATGAAATTACTTCGCTTGTTCTGCTTTTACTTTCAAGCGCCAAGCATGTAGCAGTGGCTCTGTATAGCCATTGGGCTGCTCAAGACCTTTAAAGATCAGATCGCTTGCAGCCTGAAAGGCATATGACTCTTTATAGTTCGGCATCATTGGCTTATAGAGGGGGTCGCCTGCATTTTGCATGTCAACAATAGTGGCCATACGTTGCAGAGCCTCCTTCACTTCAGCCTTAGTCACATATTTGTGCAGCAACCAATTGGCAATATGCTGACTAGAAATACGCAAGGTGGCGCGATCTTCCATTAATCCTACGTTATAGATATCAGGCACCTTGGAGCAACCAACGCCTTGGTCAATCCAGCGAACCACGTAACCCAAAATACCCTGACAATTGTTATTTAACGCTTCGCGAATCTCTTCTTTAGTCCAATCAGGATAGAGCGCAATGGGAACGGTCAACAAGTCATCCATTAAGGCTTCATACTCAGCTTTGGTATCTTGCTTTTCCATGTCCTTTTGGATTTGTTCAACATTAATCTGGTGATAGTGCATTGCGTGCAAAGTCGCAGCGGTAGGTGATGGCACCCAGGCTGTATTAGCACCAGCTTGAGGATGTGCACCTTTTTGCTCAACCATTTCTTTCATGAGATCTGGCGCAGGCCACATACCTTTACCAATCTGTGCTCGACCACGAAGGCCACAATCTAAACCCGCTAATACATTACGACGCTCATAAGCTCCAAACCATTTAGCGATCTTCATCCGCCCTTTACGAACCATGGCACCACCGTACATTCCAGTATGCATTTCATCGCCAGTACGATCCAGGAAGCCCGTATTAATAAAAGCAACGCGGGCGCCAGCTGCAGCAATGGCCGCTTTAATATTGACACTCATGCGACGCTCTTCGTCCATGATTCCCAATTTCACTGTGTTCTCTGGCAGGCCAAGCAATTTTTCAACACGGCCAAACAGCTCACTCGCAAATGCCACCTCTTCTGGGCTATGCATTTTTGGCTTCACAATATATACGGAGCCTTTACGAGTATTACCAATCGCTTGAGTTGCGGGGCGATTAATGTCATACAAAGCAATTAACACTGTCACTACTGCATCTAGGATACCTTCGTAGATTTCCTTGCCTTCACTAGTAATAATGGCAGGATTGGTCATGAGGTGACCCACGTTACGAAGGAACAAGAGTGATCGACCATGCAATGTCACAACACCATCTTTTGCATTGATTGCACCAATGCCTGCGGTGTATTTGCGATCCGGATTGAGTGAACGGGTAAAGGTTTTGCCTCCCTTGCTCACTTCTTCAACTAAAGTGCCCTTAAGAATGCCTAACCAGTTTTCATAAGCCACTACTTTATCGTCAGCATCAACCACTGCAACCGAATCTTCTAGGTCCAAAATGGTTGAGAGAGCTGCCTCAAGCACTACATCATTTACGCCTGCTGCATCAGCAGCGCCAATGGTTTTAGTCCTATCAATTTCGATATCAATATGAATGCCGTTATTACGAAGCAAGATGGCGCTTGGAGTAGCAGCATCGCCCTGGTAACCAACAAACTGTTTTTCATCAACTAGGCCAGTAGTGCTTCCATCTTTTAATTTCACGGACAGTTTTTTGTCTACAACGCTATAGGCCACTACATCTTTGTATAAAGCTTTGGCCAAAGGAGCAGATTCGTCTAAAAACTGACGCGCATAGGCGACTACCTTTGCCCCTCGAATTGGGTTGTAGTCTCCAGCTTTGGTAGCGCCACCCTCTTCTGAAATCAGGTCTGTACCGTATAGAGCGTCATACAAAGAACCCCAACGGGCATTGGCAGCATTTAAGGCATAACGGGCATTTAGCACAGGTACTACAAGTTGAGGGCCAGCCTGTAGAGCTAGCTCATCATCTACGTTCTGAGTAGTCGCTAAAACCGTGTCAGGCACCTCATCGATATAGCCAATTTCTTTGAGGTACTTACGATAGGCAGGCATATCTTTGATGGGGCCTGGATTGGCTTTGTGCCATTGATCTAAATCAGCCTGTAGGCGATCGCGCTTAGCTAATAAGGCCTCATTTTTTGGGCTTAAGTCTTTGACGATCTCATCAAAACCCTTCCAAAAATCTGCGCTTTTAATGCCGGTGCCTGGTAGTACTTTGTCTTCGATAAAACGGTACAAGGAGGTTGCTACTTGAAGGTCATTACAGGTAGTGCGCGCAGTCATGATGATTTTTTCTTAAGCAAAAGTGAATAAAAAGAGTGAATGAATTATTTTCCCATTAACCCTCAAAAGGATGCTGGAGCAAGATAGTTTCATCGCGCTCCGGCCCTGTTGAGACCATGGCGATAGGCTTACCAACAACTTCCTCAATACGGCGTAAAAACTTTTGCGCTTCGATTGGAAGCTTATCCCACTCCCGAATACCGAAAGTTGTACCCTTCCAGCATGGAAAATCTTCATAAATCGGTTCACAGCGTGAAACAGACTCAGCGCCACGTGGCAATACATCAAGAGTCTTGCCATCTAGCTTATAGCCAACGCACAAGCGAATGGTTTCCAAGCCATCGAGTACGTCTAACTTAGTAATACACAAACCCGAGAGTCCGTTGATCTGGATTGAACGCTTCAATGCGGCTGCATCCAACCAACCAGTTCGACGTGGGCGACCGGTTACAGAGCCAAACTCTTTACCAACTTCAGCCAGACGGATGCCAATGGGGTCTTGCTTTGCTGGATTGTCATGATCGTAGAGCTCGCTTGGGAATGGGCCAGCACCAACGCGTGTGCAATACGCTTTAGTAATACCTAAGATGTATTGCAAAGAATCTGGGCCAACACCAGAACCGGCAGCAGCATTACCTGCTACACAGTTGCTAGAAGTGACATAGGGATAGGTGCCGTGATCAATATCAAGCAAGGTGCCCTGCGCCCCTTCAAACAAGAGATTTTGACCAGCCTGCTCAGCAGCATACAAAGCACTAGAAACATCCACTACCATAGGCTTGATGCGCGGCGCATAGGACATAGCCTCTGCAAGCGTCTTTTCATAATCGACCGGCTCTGCACCATAGTAGTTGGTGAGCATGAAATTGTGATATTCCAAGTTTTCACGCAATTGCGCTGCAAACTTTTCTGGAAAGAATAAATCTTGAACACGCAGTGCACGACGTGCAACTTTATCTTCGTACGCAGGTCCAATGCCGCGTCCAGTCGTACCAATTTTTGCCTCGCCACGCTTTTTCTCGCGCGCATGATCAATTGCCACGTGATAAGGCAGAATCAAAGTAGTTGCTTCAGAAATCTTCAAACGGGACTGCACATCCAAACCAGCAGCTTCAAGCTCGCCAATTTCTTTAAAAAGCGCTTCCGGGGATAGAACCACGCCGTTACCGATGTAGCAGATCACCTCTTTGTGCATTATTCCAGATGGGATCAGGCGAAGAATCGTTTTCTTACCACCAATGATGAGGGTATGGCCTGCATTGTGGCCACCCTGAAAGCGAACCACTGCTTTGGCATGATCAGTTAACCAATCAACTACTTTTCCTTTGCCTTCATCACCCCACTGGGTGCCAATGACAACTACGTTACGACCTTTAGCTTGCTGCTTTGAAGACATATTGAAATCCAAAAAGATAATTACAAAATTGGTTGAAGTTAGCTATGTTGTTTTACTTTATTTTTTCTTTACTTCCCAAGAGTTACCCTGCTTTACTAGCTCTCGATCACATTCATATTCGGCAGCCTCTACTTTTTCACCAGTCATTACCTGAATAACCACCTCACCAGAATCTCGTAAAGCTGCAATTGCTTTACTTAAACTGACATCTTCAAGCCAAGGCGCTGCGATTGCTAACTTGCGCACTTTCAGTGGTGATAGGTTGGAGAGAGTCAGCAGATCTAATGAGAATCCGGTGGCAGGACGTGCGCGGCCAAAGGCCTGGCCTACATGGTCATAGCGACCGCCTCTAGCGATCGGCTGTGGCAGCTTGTCTACATAGGCTGCAAACATCACACCGCTGTGATACTGATAGCCACGTAAGTCTGCTAAATCAATACTGATCTCTAGGCCACTGGATGAACTCACTGCGGCAACTAAGCGCTCGAGACCTGCTAAGGCTTGATCAACTGCAGCATGCTGAGGTAATACCTTTTTAGCCTTTGCCAAAACTTCAGCGCAAGGACCATTGAGTTCTGTGAGCGCCATCAGCGCTTCAGAAGTTTTTGCCGGCAAGCAGGCAGCCCATTTGCTAAGACCTGGGCGATCTTTGGTTTGTAATAGACCATACAGGATTTCAATGGTCTCTTTGTCTAGCTTCTGGTCAGCCAAGATACCGCTCAAGATGCCGGCGTGAGATAGATCAAGATAAACCTTATCTACGCCCGCAATAGAAAGTGTTTTGAGTAGCAAAGTGATTGCCTCAAAATCAGCCTCCCAGGTAGCGCAGCCATAAATCTCTGCACCTAACTGCAAATCTTCACGAGCAGAGCTACCCACTGGGGTACGAGCGTGTGCTACAGAGCCGGCATAACAAAGACGGGTGACGCCTGCGCGATTTAATAAGTGTGCATCAATTCGTGCAACTTGCGGAGTCATGTCAGCACGTAAGCCTAGGGTGCGACCTGACATTTGATCAACCAACTTAAAGGTTTGGAGATTGAGATCAGAGCCAGTACCTGTCAATAAAGAATCTAAGAACTCTAAAATCGGAGGGGCAACTAGCTCATAACCGTAGGTTTGATACAGATCCAAGATAGCACGCCGCAAAGTCTCCACCTTGCGAGCCTGTGCGGGCAAAACGTCTGCAATATCTTCAGGAAGCAACCAACGATTCATGATCTAGATGATTCACTTTCTTATTTTTTGTGCAGGAACTTGAAGAATTCACCATTAGGCTCAACCACCATGATGTCCTTCTTATCCCTGAAAGAGCTGCGGTAGGCTTCTAAGCTCTGATAGAACTGAGCAAACTGTGCATCGCGACCAAATGCTTCAGCATATAAAGCGGTTGCCTTAGCATCTCCCGCTCCTTTAATCTTTTGAGCATCGCGATAGGCTTCAGCCAAAATCGTATCGCGTTGACGCTCTGCATTCGCTCGAATCTTGTCAGACTCAGCAGCGCCAGTTGAGCGCAATTCATTAGCCACCCGCTTACGCTCTGCCTCCATCCGGCGATATACCGAGTCGCTAATCTCTGCCAAGAGGTCTACCCGTTTTAAGCGAACGTCCACAATCTCTACGCCAATGTCAGCTGCATCATCAGCCACTTTTTTACGTATCCCTTGCATGACCTCTTCACGCTGATCAGAGATCAACTCGCGGACAGTGCGTTTCGTGAACTCTTCATTCAGAGCAGAACGCACTAGCTGAGTTAAGCGGTCTTGTGCCAAGCGCTCATCACCCTTAAAGCTAATAAAGAACTTGCGGGGATCAACAATGCGCCATTTCACAAAAGAATCTACTAAGAGATTCTTCTTCTCTGCAGTAATAAAGCGCTCAGCCTCTGGATTATCAATTGTCAGAATGCGACGATCAAAGAAACGGACACTTTCAAATGGGGCTGGCAGTTTCACCCGCAAACCAGGTTCTTCAATCACGCGGACGATCTGGCCGAATGAGAAAACAACCGCAAATTTACGTTGATCAACAATAAAAATACTGGACGACAGGATATAGATCACCGCAATGAAGGCAATACCTGCAGCAATTAAGCGATTTGCATTCATTATCTTGGGTCCCGATCACGACTACGAAAGCCATCGCGCTTATCTAAAGAGCGATCGTTGGTATTGTTTACAGCAGGTGCTGAGTATGTTGTGCTGCCACTGTTAGTGGGTATTGGATTATTCATTCCAGTAGCACCGCCCACTGTCACACTTCCTGTTGGAGTGGATGTACCTGATTGATTTACTTGAGAGCTAGCAGCCTGCGCACTTTCTGCGCTGACTTGAGCAACGATCTTATCGAGCGGCAAATATAAAAGGCTGTTGCTCTTGGTTGTATCTACCAAGATCTTAGTCACATTGTTGTACATCTCGCGCATGCTATCGATATACATCCGATCACGAGTTACTTGTGGTGCCTTAGAGTATTCCACCAATACTTGCTTAAAGCGAGTCGCATCACCTTCTGCAGTTGCTACCACTCTAGCCTTGTAGCCTTCAGCCTCTTGAATCAAGCGGGCCGCAGTACCTTTGGCACGTGGAATGATGTCATTGGCGTAGGCCTGACCTTCACTCTTCAAGCGCTCCTGATCTTGACCAGCCTTCACTGCATCATCAAATGCAGCTTGTACTTGCTCAGGGGGCTGTACGTTTTGCACTGTCACGCTAGTGACGTAAATACCTGTCTTGTAGCTATCTAGGATCTTCTGAATAGAGTTTGCTAAATCAATACCAATCTTTTCGCGCCCTTCATAGAGCACGGTATCCATCTTGCTGCGAGCAACAATTTCACGAACAGCAGTTTCAGCAGCTTGTATCACTGCGGCATCTGGATCACGATTGTTGAATAAATAATCCGTTGGATCTTTTAAGCGATATTGCACAGCAAAACGCACATCAATAATGTTTTCATCCTCAGTGAGCATGGAGGAATCTTTTTGATTTGTTGCCTTAATCAGTACTGGGCGACCCACTTCAACAGAGCGAACGCCAGAAAGGTTCACTGTTTCATCCGACTGAATTGGCCAAGGCATACGCCAGTTGATACCTGGCTTAGCGGTGTCAGCATATTTACCAAAGGTCAAAACCACGCCAGCCTGACCTTCTTGAATAATGAAAAAACCACTACAAATCCAAATAAAGAAGACAACTGCTGCACTGATGAGGATGCTAGCCTTTGAACCGAAGGGGTTAGTGAAATTAAAGTTTGGTGCACTCATGCCACCACCGCCACCGCCGCCTCCGCGCTGAGATGGCGGAGGAATATCAGTACTGTTCGGTTTATTACCTGCTTGACCTGATGAGGCGCCTGGCTTTTTATTGCCGCCAAAAATGCCGGCAATTTTGTCATTGAAATCACGCCAGAGCTCATCTAAATCTGGAGGGCCACTTGGCTTATTAGGAGAATTCTTTGGCGCAGTTTCTGTTGGTTTATTGGTATCCGGATCGACTTTGGGAGCTTGATCACCTCCCTGCCCATCTTTAGCATCTTTGGATCCGCTATTGTGGCTATTGCCCCAGCCTGGATCATTGACCGAAAAGAGGTCTAGAAATTTACGCATCATTAGAAAAATAGTTTCGGTTGAGAGTGGGATTAAATTCAGCGGTATCTGGTCGTTCGGGTAAAGGTTCTAAAAACTCGTCCGGGGCCAATTGCTTCTTGGCACGGTTGTGCTCGAACCTTATTCTATCAGTCATTTGGGAGCATTCAGCCAAGGCTGTACGGAGCAAATCTAGACCCAA
>Ga0209088_10002645_pt1 | contig 10871 bp, 10 predicted proteins | sample S_140625_EF_Meta_FD_187324 | JGI IMG/M metagenome (GOLD analysis project Ga0209088, IMG submission 187324) | Freshwater microbial communities from Lake Simoncouche, Canada to study carbon cycling - S_140625_EF_MetaG (SPAdes) (version 2) | ecosystem: Environmental > Aquatic > Freshwater > Lake ...
CGAAAAAAATAATCGATGAATGTTTAGGTGGAGTTTTGTTTATTGATGAAGCTTATTCCTTGGCCAATGGTGATAGAGAAGATAGTTATTCCAAGGAGTGTTTGGATACATTATGTGAAGCTTTGAGTGACCATAAAAATGATTTGATGGTTATTATCGCAGGATACGAAGATGAATTGAATGAAACTTTTTTTAGAGTAAATAAGGGTTTAGAATCTAGATTTATTTGGCGATTTACTATGGAAGAATATTCATCCAAAGAACTAATGGATATATTTAAGAAAAAAGTCGGTGATATTGATTGGAACTTAGAAAATATCGATGAAAAAAAATTACAAAAATGGTTTGAAGATAAAAAGTCAAATTTTAAGCATTTTGGTCGCGATATGGAACTTTTATTGACTTATGCGAAAATTGCACATGGAAAGCGTGTTTATACAAAACATAGAGACTTACGTAAAAAAATCAGTTTTGATGACATCAAAAACGGATATGATGTATTTATGAAAAATAAAAAAACGAATAAAGAACCCGTCTTCATTAATAGCATTTATATTTAGTAATTTACATACATATATATATACATACAATATATGACAGAAGACGACGTTAGATATTTTGTTATAACAGCTGGAGCGACTGGTTCTGGCAAAACTGGATTAATCGAAAAAACATTTAACCATTTGAATATTAAATACAATGAAAATAGTAATTTTCAAAAAATATTAGTTGATGATTTAGTAGAAAATGATACTGGATACAAAAAAAAAGTAATGGCTATTATTGAAAAAGTAAATAATGGATGTAATGAAGATTGTCAAAAACAAAAATATAATAATCCTGATGAAAAATTATTAAACGAGTTTTCTAATGCTTATTTTCAAACAAGAAAAAGTAAAGGTTGTTTAGGTTCAGATAACTTTTCATGTGATGAATTGAATGATGCAAATTTGATAAATTCAGAAAATCAATTGAAACACGTTATTTTTGAAACTACTGGAAAAGATATTCCAACATGGTTATTAGATGAAAAATGGATAAAATCTCAATATAAAGTAGTTATTTCTTATTCATTAGTTGAATTTGATAAATTAGTAGAAAGAAATAAAAGTAGAGCGTACGAATCTATAAAAAATTTCCAAAATGATTATAAAAAACCTGCTCCTAGATTACCCGATATAAGCGAACAAAGTTTCAAAACTGTATTGGCAAATATGAAAACTACATTAGAAAAATTATACAATTCGTGCATAAACGCTGAAAATCCTAAAAACACTGAAATATGTGGTTCTATTCCTATTCATAGATTATTAATATTTGACAATAATGGCAGTGAACATAAAAATATTTTTGATAGTAATAAAAATACTAAAGAAGATTTCAACAATATTATCAATAATAAAACATTGTTTATTGATGACAATATAAATGGTGGTAACAAATCTAGAAAAAAATACATAATTAAAAAAACAAAGACAAGGACAAATAAAACAACAAACAAAAAAACAAAAAACAAAAAAATAATCGTTAGAAAATGATTTTTTATAAATTCCTAATAAATTTAGGAATTTATAGATATTGTAATAATTTTCTTTTCGATGTATGTAGATATAGTATAAAACAATTTATAAATAAAATCAAAATGAGTGATAAAAAAACTTTGAATATCAATCCAGATTTATTCTCATTTTCAAATAATACAACTAGAAAAAAACGGTCAAAATCCGATACTAATGGAATAAAAATAAAAACAAGCGCAGCAAAAAAAAAGGATGATACATTGAAAAAACGGTCAATTTTGAAAATGATACGACAGCATCAAGAAGACCGATATAAAAAAATATTTGAAGATGACAACAGTTTGAAAAATACAAAAACAACATCCATTGATAATCAATTCAATAAAGAATTTAAAGAAGCCAAAGCATTTTTAGAGAACTTGAGCGATAAAAAAAATGAAGAACAAAAAATAAAAAATCATACTCTGAAACAATATCCAAACAACAACATGAATTCAATGTTATTTTCACCTACAATTGATACACTCACTCCTATAAATAATATAGTTACCACAAATTTGACAAATACACCTTCTATAAAAATAAATACATTACAACAACCAAAATATGGATGTTTGAAAAATGGCTCACTTCCAACTTATCGAAATTTTATGAACCAAACAAGAAAAAATTTTCCTCTGCAAAATCCAATACAACATAAAAATCAGCAACCAACTATTATAATAGGAGGTTCTACTAATAACACTAGTAACGCCGCCGCCGCTAACAACACCAACGCCAACAACAACCCATTATCATTGATAGGTCACTCAAACGAACCTGTAGAAAATAAAATAAATGATACAATAAACCGCGTTAAACAAATGAATCAAACTGCCACTAAATTACAAGAATTGAAAAAACAAATGCGTCCTAAAAAAATGAAACGAAAGAAAACAAAAAGACGCACCTATAAAATAGGAAAATCAAAAATTCTTCCAAAAGTATCTGTGTTAGTTTCAAATAAAACAATTCGTAATAACATTACAACAAAAAAACAATTATTAAAACAAGTCCCCATTCAAGAAGTAAAGTCTTATCTTATGAAGAGAGGATTTATAAGAATCGGTTCAACTTCGCCAAATGATGTTCTGCGTAAAATGTATGAAAGTGCGGTCATGATATGCGGTGAAGTTCAAAATCATAATCCAGATAATCTTTTGTATAACTATCTGAATGGAGGAGATACATAAAAATATATTATCACAAATGTAAAAAAAGAACAATTTGCAATAATTATATATTGTTTCTTAATTGATTTTTCTGAAATAATAATATCATCATTTTTTTTATTATTGTTATTGTTATTCGATATGGATTTTTTTATTTTATTGTATTCAAAATCAATATTGAGTTCGATGTCTATAAAGTGTCCATAATCATCTTCATCAACCATTCTTATATAGATATACATTATAATATTTTATATCAATTAAATTATTATAATCATTACAATTTTATTTACAAAAGTGCACTTGTAAATGCAGTCGAATATTTATTATTTTATATATTATTTAGTAATTATAATATATAAAATGAGCGGCGGTTTTAATCTAATCAGTAATATAGTTTATAATTTTTATACACATTATTTGATTGATTTTGCGACTAATCAACCACAACTTTCTACTGGCGAAATTGAAAGCGTTATATCTGATATAAATTATGTTTTGAATATTACAAACATAATAGTTATAAGTATTTATACTAATAGTGAAGGAACCGCATTTGCAATTGACAGTAAGGGAAATGCCATATCAAATCGAAATGTTATAATAATTAGTCATGTATCACCCTATGTAAATACTACAAATGGTATTACTAATAATATAAATGGATATATATCATTTTTATTTGATGATAACGCTACGTTCAGAGTATATGATACTGACCAAAGATTTTTTTATTACATAAATGGCGTCGTTCCAAATGATATAAAAATATTAACATAGTAATGTGTTCACAAAAATACAGTTACATATTGATTACTGCATAACACAGAGTCAAATATTTTAGTCAAATTATATATAATGAATATAGTATATAATTTATTACAACATTTTTTTTATGAAGAATATTGGAATGCTACTCTTATGATAATTACAAGTTTTATAATCAATATTATTCAGACAAACGGAATATCTTATATAACAGCCAAAATTATAGATTTTATTCATAAAAATAAAAAGGCATTAGTATACGATTTTTTCAAATATTTTGTATTATTGTCAATAGCATATATAGTATTATACAATTTTTATAAATATTTTCAAAATAAATTACTTACTAAGCTTAGACAATGGATGCGACATCAATTGGTTAAAGCCATGTTAATAATAAACAATGAAAACTTCAGTGAAATCAATTTTACAAAACTAAATTCACCAATCAATCGCATTTCATCAGTAAGTTTCATGGTATTCAATGATTTTATAACATATTTACTTCCAAATGTAACATTTTTGATAATCATATCAGGTTATTTTTTGTTGAAAAATGCTATTTTTGGAGTTTCATTTATTATTGGTAATTTGTTATTGATTGTGTATTTGTATTTTAATTGGGAAAGTATGCTAATATACAACGAGGATTACGAAAAACATGTGAATGACACGGAATCTTATTTACAAGAAATTTTGAATAATATTGATAAAATTATTTATCGTGGTCAAACATTAAATGAAATTGATATATTTTCAGATAAAACAAATAAGGGTATTAATAAAGCATTTGATTTTTATTCAATTACAAGTTATCATGGAACGATAATGAATTGTATTGTTTTTATTATCATATTCTTATCTATAGGATATTTGATTTACCTGTTTTTTAATAAAAAAATTGATTTTACTATTTTCGTTGCATTTTTTACAATTATATTGTTATATAGAGACAAAATGATAACAATTATACAGCAAATACCAGATTTTATAGAATTTTTAGGTAGGTCTGATTCAGTTCTCGTTCATTTCAAAAATATGGAAGATTCTTATGATGTTTTGAAATCAAATGAAAAAAAATATAAATCAATAAACCTGGAATTTAAATCAATTCAATTTGAAAATGTATCATTCAAATATTCGTCAAATAATAAACTATTATTTGATAATTTGAGCATTAATGTCGATATGAATGATAAAATAATTGGTATTCTCGGATTATCTGGTAGAGGAAAATCTACTTTTATGAAATTGGTTCTCAAATTATACAAAACTAACTCGGGAAATATTTATATTGATGGAGAAAATATAAACAATATAGACCCAGATTATATTCGAAGTAATATAACCTATGTAAACCAAAATTCAAAATTATTTGATAAAAAGGTTATTGATAATATGCTTTATGGATGTTTGGACATCGATACTTGTAACAAATACTTAGATAAAATAATGCAATACAAAAAAATAAACGAATTGTATAAAAATGTCGATATTTATAACCAACGTTCAGGCGCTTTGGGTGAAAATCTATCTGGCGGACAACGACAAATTATTAATATAATTGGTGGTCTTGTTAATCCATCGAAAGTATTGATATTAGATGAACCAACGAATGCTCTTGACCCCGATTTGAAGAAAGAATTAATTGGATTAATACGTGATTTCAAAAAATACAAAAAAAGTATTATTATTATTACTCATGATAGAGATGTACATTCACTATTTGACGAAACCGTGAATTTATAAAAAATTTACACCATCTATGGTTCACAGAAATTTATGCAATCTTATGAAAATATTTTTATGAAATGAAATAACTATATAGAACTGTACCTTTTTATTTATAATTATTAATCACATCATAGCGCCGCATAATTTAGACAAAATTATTATATTTTGAAACAAAATTATGGTTTTATATCTTATATGCCTGAAAATAAGAAAAACCAAAAGAAATGTTACAAATATTGTAAATGTGAGAAAGATTGTGATTATTGTGAAATTTGTGTTTTGCGTGGTAAGAAAGGACCTACTGGCAGAACAGGTTCAATCGGTCCAACTGGTCCAACCGGCGAAACAGGTTCAATCGGTCCAACTGGTTCAACTGGCGAAACAGGTTCAATCGGTCCAACCGGCGAAACAGGTTCAATCGGTCCAACTGGTCCAACCGGGGAAACTGGCTCAATCGGTCCAACTGGTCCAACCGGCGAAACTGGCTCAATCGGTCCAACTGGTCCAACTGGCGAAACTGGCTCAATCGGTCCAACTGGTCCAACCGGACCAACTAATATAGTTGGATATGCTGAATATATACGCACTATACAAACACCAAATAATTCAATTCCGCCAGGAACAGCTTTTACAATAGATACAGAAGTTTATAATACAGTTCCATCATCAATTGTAGCTAGTGTTGGTGCAGGTGGAACTGTTTTTACACTAAGTGTTGGCACCTATATTATTGATTATGAAACAAGTTTGTCTTCTGCGGGGTCAATTGCCATTTATACAGGTACAACGGCCGGGACATTAAGCATAGACCCTAATACTATATCAGGTTCAACTACCGCTACTACATGGATACATGGACGTTCAATAGAAGAAGTCACAACTACTTTGGTTATTGCAATTTCTTCTGTTGTTGGAACAGCCGATGTGACAACCGCTGGAAATTCAACACCTTTTTTAATTCGATTAACAATATTGAAGATTGCATAAAAATAATTTATAAAAATATATAAATAGTTTTTCATAATACTATTTATGTCAAAATCAAAAAAAACATCCGCACCAACAAAAGATCCAGAAACCGGAATTTATTTTGAATATTTTAATCAAACCAAAAATTATCAATCGCAATATGGTAAAAAAACAGTTGTTCTTATGCAGGTCGGTGCATTTTTTGAAGTTTATGGTATAAAAACTGCAAATAATAATATTATTGAAAGTATTATCGACGAGTTTGCTGATGTTTGTCAATTAAATATATCTGAAAAGAAAATTTCATATGGCGGCGGTCAAATTCTTATGGCAGGTTTTCGTGATTTTACTTTGGAAAAATATATTTTGATATTGACTGATAATGGGTTCACTGTGCCAGTTTTTGTACAAGAAAAAAACGGTAAAGACGTTACACGCAAATTAAGTAAAGTGTATTCATCTGGAACCTATTTATCATGTGATACAGATAGCTCACCAAAAATTATGAATCATGTTATGTGTATCTGGTTAGAAACATACAAATCATTGTCTAATGGCAATCGAGATATTATTGTTTATGGTGTTTCCGTTGTTAATAGTTTTACAGGAAAATCATCCATATTTCAACACGAAACATCATTTTTTTTGAATACAACAACTTTTGATGAATTGGAACGATATGTTTCTATTTATTGTCCTAGCGAAGTTATTTTATTGAGTCCATTTCAAGAAAAAGATGTACAATCCATTATTCAAATGACTGGAATCCAATCACAAACGATACATTTAGTTAATACAATACCATCTGATTCTCAAAACAAAAAGGAAATAGAAAAAATACAACGGTGTTCAAGTCAAAAATATATAAAACAGATAATTGCTAATTTTTTCGGTGAAGAATCATATGATTTATGTGCCGAATTTCAAACATATAATATTGCAACACAATCCTTGTGTTTTTTGTTGAATTTTATCCAAGAACATAATTCATATTTAACTAACAAAATTGCTATTCCCGAGTTCAATAATACATCAACTAGAATGATTCTTGCAAATCATACCCTTTCGCAATTGAATATCATTCATGATATGAATTCGCAATCAAAGTCTGGACAATATTCGTGTGTTTTGTCGTTTTTGAATAAATGTTTATCTTCGATGGGTAAACGTCGTTTCCAATATCAATTATTGAATCCAAATTACGACGAAGATTGGCTTAATTTGGAATACAAAATGATTGCTGAGTTTATGAATGATAATTATTGTTTAATTGACATATTTCGTAAACAACTCTCTGGCATTCGTGATATTGAAAAATTATGTAGACAAATAGTAATCAAAAAAATATATCCATCTTCTATTGCACATTTGTACAAAAGTATCGAGAACATTCGACAAATAAATAATTGTTTATTTGAATTACCCAATGTTTGCCAATATTTATGTAATGAATTCGAGAACTTCTATAATAATGATTCAAATTATATTATTAATACTTGTAATAAATTAACTGAATTTATTGATAAAAATTTGATAATTGATTCGTGTAAATCTATTTCTTCGATGAGCAGTTTTAATGAAAACATCATTCAAATCGGCATTTCATCGCCATTAGATGATATAGTTTCCAAATATACTGAGAACCTAGATAAATTTAATAAAATTAGACAGTATTTCAACGAACTGATTCAATCAAACGAGAATTCTCCTGATACTGAATATATAAAAATACATGAAACAGAAAAATCGGGTGTTTGTTTACAAATTACCTCGAAACGCTCCCTCTTGTTGAAAAAAATAATAGAAAATTCAAAGAGTCCTATTGCCAATATTGATGAAACTCTAAAAATTCAATTGAAGGATGTCAAATTTACAAAAGCATCATCCAGTGATACAGAGATATCATTCAAAGAATTGGATGACATATGTAAAAATCTTTTGAATTATAAAAACCAAATGAATGTATTAATAGGTCAGGCGTATATGCAGTTTTTAGGTATGTTAGAAAAGAATTTTTATGATGATTTGGAGAACTTGGCTTTTTTTGTTTCAAAAATCGATGTTTTACAATCAAAAATATATATTGCGAAAAATTATAATTATTGTTGCCCAATAATCCAAAACTCTGACAAATCATTCGTTGATGCAAAAGAACTTCGTCATTGTCTAATTGAACATATTCAACAAAATGAACTTTATGTCACCAATGATATTTGCCTAGGGAAATCAACGGATGGTATTTTATTATATGGGACGAATGCAGTCGGTAAAACAAGTTTGATTCGAGCTCTGGGTGTTGCTATCATAATGGCACAATCAGGGATGTATGTCCCATGTTCACAATTTGTTTATAAACCATATACTGCAATCTTTTCTAGAATTCTTGGTAATGATAATTTATTCAAGGGCTTATCAACATTTGCTGTAGAAATGACGGAATTGCGTATTATTTTGAAAATGGCTGATGAAAATAGTTTGATTTTGGGCGATGAATTATGCTCTGGAACAGAGACTGAAAGTGCTCTTAGCATTTTTTCAGCAGGTTTGATAACATTGAATAAGAAAGGTTGTTCTTATATTTTTGCAACACATTTTCATGAAATAGTAGAATACGAAGAAATACGAGAACTTTCAAAATTAGCGTTGAAACATATGTCTGTTTTGTATGACAGGGAGAATGATTGTTTGGTATACGACCGTAAATTAAAAGATGGGTCGGGACCAAGAATATATGGGTTAGAAGTTTGTAAATCACTCTATTTAGATAATGATTTTTTGGATTTAGCGTATCATATTAGAAACGAGCATTTTCCTAATTCACGTGGAGAATTATCGAGTCCAACAACTATTTATAATTCAAACAAAATAAGAGGACTTTGTGAATTATGTGGTGAAACAATGGGAGAAGAAACACATCATTTAAGTCCACAGAAAGATGCGGACGTAAATGGATATATAGGGACATTTCATAAAAATCATAAAGCAAATTTGGCTTCAGTTTGTGAAAAATGTCATAATAAAATACACGAAAATAACGAAAAATTAGTTAGAAAAAAAACGACGAAAGGATTTGTCTTGAAAAAATAATATCAATGACGACAATTACCATAACATTTACCTTGGTAATAATGGAAATCGCGATTTGGAATATAAACATCACTATAATTTGATTTTATAGTAGCTCCTTGTTCATTTCCACTAACGCATTTAGAACCACCTAGTAAAACACAACAAGATGTGGAAGCACAAAGATTTCCATCCATTTTTTGACAGGCTTCTTCTAATAACTGTGGATGGTCTTTGTATTGTGTACATATTTCAACTTTTGATTTGGAAGAATTATTAACAATTCCAGTAGTTGATTGACCGGTTGTCTTACTTAGATAAACACTATCTTCATAATCAGGAACATACGTAGATGCTGCAAAACGAAAAACACCCGGTTGGTAATATGTTACTCTGCCTTGTACATTTGACCTAGGTAATATAACTGTATTGCCACATTGGTCTTGTACGTATATATCTCCACTTTTTAAGTCTACAAAACCATTATCTTTTATAATTTGTGATTCAGATGGATGAAAATCTGTATCTACGTCAGGGAGTTGTTTTGTGTTGTTTGTTTTATTTCCAGAATTATCACGAATTTGATAATTTGAATTATATAGCCCTTCTTTTATATTTAATAAATACATTCCAAATCCTAAACTTACAAAAATCATTGATATCAAAATAATATAGGTCATTGTCGTTTTATTCATCATAGGTTTGTTTATATATTATTAGAAATATTTATTGAAAAAATTGAATTATAAATATATAAAGAATATCATTATAAATATATAAAAATGATTATTCCAATTAAATGTTTTACATGTGGTAATGTTTTAGCAGATAAATATCGTTATTATCAAAATGAAGTGCGTCGTATAAAGTTTTCACAAGGTATCAAACCAGATAAAGTAATATATTTAACTGCGGAAAAAGTGGAAAAAACCGCTGAAGGAACTGTTTTAGATGATTTAGGATTAAAAAATGTATGTTGTAGAAGACACATGTTAACACATGTTGATATTGAATAAAACCATTAACACTATTAATATATTTTTTTTGTGATGTTAATATATAAATGGCAAAATATAGAAAATCGAATAAAAATACAAAAAAAACAAAAAAAACAAAAAAAAATTATTCGCGTAAAAATAAAAAAATATATAAAGGAGGTCAGTGTGGTTGCAGAGGAAATTTAGAAAATTCACCGTCAAAAATGACAGGAGGATATGGACATTCAAATTTATCATCACTTCAACCAACGCAGTATTATGATTATTCAACAAATCCAAATGCCTTAACTTTTCCACAATCAAGTCGATTAATAAGTGGAGGTAAAAAAACTACAAAAAAAATGCGTGGTGGCAGTATTTTACCAAATTGGTTAACCAATGATTTTTTTGGTAACAATTCTGTGCAATTTACAGGTAGCACTCCTGGTGCATTTTTAGGAACAAATGTTATAAATGGTTCACAAAATGTTAGCAATTCAATTACAAATGGTCCACTTTTACGACCAGATAGTCGTCACATTGCATAATAATATTTTAGGTCATTTTATTTATTATATATATTTATTATATAATAAATGGCAGTGGCTGGTCTAAGAAACCTTTGT
>Ga0209088_10002649_pt1 | contig 10856 bp, 9 predicted proteins | sample S_140625_EF_Meta_FD_187324 | JGI IMG/M metagenome (GOLD analysis project Ga0209088, IMG submission 187324) | Freshwater microbial communities from Lake Simoncouche, Canada to study carbon cycling - S_140625_EF_MetaG (SPAdes) (version 2) | ecosystem: Environmental > Aquatic > Freshwater > Lake ...
CGAGATCACGCCGCCCGATCTGGCAGAAATGACCCGTCGGCGCGCCGATGTTGTGAAAAACGGCTTTCCCTATCTGGTCGCCCACGAGGGTGATCGGGTGCTGGGCTATGCCTATGTCAACTGGTTCCGATTGCGGCCTGCCTACCGCTTCACCGTCGAAGACTCGATCTATATCGACGAGTCCGTACGCGGGCGCGGCGTCGGACGTCTGCTGCTCACCGCCCTGGTCGAACGCTGCGAGGCGGCCGGCTGCAGGCAGCTGCTCGCCATCATCGGCGACAGCGGCAATACCGGATCGATCGGCTTGCATGCACGGTGCGGCTTTCGATTCGCCGGCACGATGCGCGGCACCGGCTGGAAGTTCGATCGCTGGCTCGATACCGTCATCATGCAGCGCGAACTCGGCGAGGCCGACCGGCAAGCACCGCAACTCGACGCCCCGACCGCTTGGGGTCTGCTGCCCTGAGGCTCAAGGTCTGCCAAAGCCGCAGACCGTGCTTACTTCGCGGTTGCCGTCAGCTTGGTGCGCAACTCGACGCCTGCGCCCTTGTTGATGAATTGGGTGGTCGCGACCTGCGACAGATCCACCTCGCCCGCCTTGTAAAGGCCGGCCTTGACCATCTTGTCGTAGAAATCTCTGATGCGGGCCGGATCGATCGCACCGATCCCGCGCGCCAGGGAGTCGCCGGAATCGACGATGCCAAGCTGCTTGAGCAGCACCACGCCGCGATCGAGTTCGTCCTGGGTGATGTCGGGGTTCTCCTTGCGGATCAGGGCATCAACCGCCGTCCGGTCACCGTGAAGATAGTTGACCCAGCCGATGATCGAAGCCTCCACGAATTTCCGGACCATCTCGGGTTTGGTTCTGACGGTCTCGGTACGGGCCTCGATGGTGTTGGCGTAAGTTGACCAGCCGTTATCCGAGAGCAGGAACGCTTTGGGCACAAAACCCGCGGCCTTTTCGATCGCGATCGGCTCGGCAGTGATATAGCCCTGCTGCACCGACCGCTTGTTGGCGATGAAGGCCGCACTGTTATAGGCATAGGGCTTGAGCTGGCTGTCGTTGAAGCCGAGGGTCTTCATCCACTGCCACCAGGTGTACTGCGCATCCTTGGCAATGAAGATCACCGGCGCCTTTTTCATGTCGTCCCAGGTGGCGAACTGGCCGGGATGGGTGATCAGCGCCTGCGGATCCTTCTGGAACATCGATGCCACCACGATGGTCGGCACCTTGTTGCGCACATTGTCGAAGCTGTGCAGAAGGTTACCGGTGAGCAGGAAGTCGATGCGCCCGGCCGACAGCAGCGGGCGGTTGTTGACCTGCGGGCCGCCCTGACGGATTTCGACATCGAGGCCGTAGCGCTTGTAGGTACCGTCGACCAGCGCCTGATAAAAGCCGCCCTGCGAGGTTTCGGCCTTCCAGTTGATCGCGAAAACGACCTTCTCCTGGGCGGCCGCCGGCATGTACGGCAGGATCAGGGCCAGTGCGACAAGACAGGCATAGCGGGAGATAAACATCTTGAAACGCCTATGGAATGGGCGAGGAGGATGTCCCCGCAATACTTTGTGTCAGCCGTTGTCAGCTGGAGGACTGATGCATCTCGGTGTCGTGCCAGCGACCGAGCAGCCGCCTGGCCAGCCAGTCGAAAACAAGGAAGATGCCGATCCCGACCATCGACACCAGCACGAGTGCTGCGAACATCCGCGGAATCTCGGTCCGAAAGCTGGCCTCGAGAATACGTGAGGCCAGACCAGTCTCGCGGCCGGCAGCCCCTGCGGCGAACTCGGCCACCACCGCACCGATCAGGGCCAAGCCGCCGGCGATGCGCAGTCCGGCCAGAAAATACGGCAAGGCGCTTGGCACCAGCAGCAGATACAGGCGCTGCCAGGGGCTCGCACCATAGAGCGTAAAGAGGTCACGCAGATTGGCATCGGCGCTGCGCAAACCGACCACGGTATTGGCCAGGATCGGAAAGAAGGCGACGATGAAGGCGCAGATCAGCAGCGCCACCGTGGTCGACTCGATATAGATCAGGATCAGGGGCGCGATCGCCACGATCGGGGTGACCTGCAGCACGATCGCCAGCGGAAAAAAGGCATTTTCGATGCGCCGCGAGGTGGCAAAGACCGCCGCAATCAGTACGCCACCCACCACCGCCAGCAGCAGGGCGCCGGCGGTGATCTTGATGGTGAACCACATCGAGGGCAGCAGCGAGGGCAGATCGGTCCAGAGCGTCTGGGCGACCAGCGAAGGCGCTGGCAGGATGTAATGCGGGATGTGATTGATTCGCACCACCGCCTCCCACAAACCCAGCGCCAATACGCACACCATCACCGGCGCCACCACCGACTGGCGCTGCCCGGCGCTCATGCGTAGGCCCTGCTCAGCTGAGCCGAGGCCTGAACGCACCACCGGGCATAGCGTTCGCTGGCGCGAAAAGCTTCATCTCGAGTCAGCTCGGCATCGATATCAATCGATTCGACAATGCGCCCCGGCCGGCCGCTGAACACCGCGATGCGGCTCGACAGATAGACCGCTTCGTAGACACTGTGGGTGACGAAGACCACGGTAAGTGACTGCTCGCGCCAGATCCGCCGCAGATCGTCATCGAGACGGCCCCGGGTGATCTCGTCGAGCGCCGCGAAGGGCTCATCAAGCAAAAGCAGATTGGGGCGGGTGGCAAGCGCCCGGGCAATCGAGACCCGCATGCGCATGCCGCCCGAGAGCTCGCGCGGAAACGCAGCGGAAAATTCGGTCAGCCCGACCAGGTCGAGGACCTGCATCACCTCATCGCGCACCGACGCCGCCGAGCGGCCCTGCAGCCTTAATGGCAATCGGACGTTATCAAAGACCGTCGCCCAGGGCATCAGGGTCGGCTCCTGAAAGACGAAGCCCAGACGCATGTCGGGTGCGCGCTGCATCCGGCCGGTCGTCGGCTGGGCCAATCCGGCCGCCAGCCGCAGGGCGGTACTTTTTCCGCAACCGGACGGTCCGAGCAGACTCAGGAACTCGCCGCGGCAAAGCGCGAGATCGAGCCGGTCAAGCGCCTGAACGCCGGTCGGAAAGCGCACGCCGACCCCCTGCATCGACAGGGCCAAAGACGGTTCGGGGTGCTTGGGCATCGGGCGATAGTAGCTCAGCCCGATGACTGGACTCACTCAGGACTGGCGGTCGCCGCGCCTGCGAAAATAGAGCGTCGCCGCTTCGGTGCGGTTGCGTACACCGAGACGCTGCAAAAGTTCCCGAACATGTGCTTTGGTGGTGTTCAGGCTGATATTCAGGCGCTGGGCGATTTCGATATTGGGCATGCCTTCGGCAATGCCCTGCCAGATCTGCTGCTGACGAGGCGACAGCTCAGCGCGACTCGCTGGCCGGCTGATCACCTCGCCCGGGCCATTGCCGGCGACACCCTTCGCGGTGGCCACACGGCCCGGCAACAGGGCAGTGAGTTCGCCAAGCAGCCGCGCGGTACTTTCGGTCTTGCAGACAACCGCCACCGCACCGTATTCGGTGGCATTGCGCCGGACCTGATCGCTGTCGAGGCCGGTAAAGACGATCAGCGGAATCTCGGGCCGCAAGGCTCGCAGGTCGGTGATGCTGGCCATGCCGTCGGCATCCGGCAGGCGAAGGTCGAGCACGGTGACAACGATGTTCTTTTCAACCTGGTAGAGCGTGCGGGCCTGCCGAAGATTGGGCGCCTGAATCGCCTGCACGCCATCAAAATGCGCGCCGATGAGGTCTTGAAGCGCCTCGGGAATGATGGGGTGATCATCGATCACCAGAACGAATACTTGCGAGTTCCGGCTTTCAGGGTCAGAGGAGCTGTCAGTAGAAGGGTCGACCGTCGCGGAATCCTGAACTTCACCGTTTCCTACTGTCATTGGCTTCTTGGTCTCGTGCTGTGCCGAGCTGACTCTGAATCTTGAGCCGCGGCCGGTTGTCAGAGGAGGTCGACAAGAAAAGCAGCAATTTGTCTTTTTTGTACAACCGCCAATCCGAGCCAAGCTACCTCAGGGTCATCCTCCCGACAAGGCAAAGACTGGGATACCAAACAGTATTCGACAAGACACCGATCCTTATTGATGGGGGGCCAGCACAACTTGTACCTTTGACCCCCCTGATTCCTGTCAGATCACTGATCCGGTGCAGCCGTCCATCGGCACAATCGCACCCGACACATAGCTCGCGGCATCCGATGCCAGAAAGAGCGCAACCCGGGCGACTTCCTCCGGTTGGGCCATGCGTCCCATCGGAATCCTGGCGAGTTCATCAGCGAGCACCTGCTCACGCGTCTTGCCACTGGCGCGCGCCGACACCTCGAGGCCTTCCTCGACGCGGCTGGTGAACGTCAGGCCCGGGTTGATCGCGTTGACGCGCACGCCCTGCCCGGCATGGGCCCGGGCATAGCCGACTGTGGCCAACATCAGGGCCGCGTTGGCGGCACCGCCCGAGATATGCATCGGCGAGGCCACCCGACCACCTTGCCCGATGATGTTGACCACCGAGCCGCGACCCCGCCGGGCCATGGCCTGCACCACCGGCGCCAGCACATGCATGGTGCTGAAGTATTTCGCGTCCATGCCCTGATGAAAGGCCGCGGCATCGAGGTCGTCCGGTGCGAAGCGACGGGCTGCACCCGCCGAGTTGACCAGGAGGTCGATCGCGCCGATTTCCGACTCGACGCGAGCAACCAGTGCTGCAGCAGCCTGGGCATCCGACAGATCAGCCGCCATCGGCACCACCGCCAGACCTTCGGCGACCAGCTCGTCACAAGCAGCAGCCAGCCGGGTGGCATCGCGGGCGACCAGGACGACCCGGGCGCCGGCAGCCGCGAACTCGCGGGCACAGGCCAGTCCGATGCCGCGGCTGGCACCGGTGACGACGGCAAGACGATTGTCGAGGCTGATCTTCATGGCAGGTTCTCCTGTTGCGCAGCGGTGAGCGGCATGGTTACGGTGTTGGTTAAGGTGTTATTCGCGGGCTTGTGCGCGGTGTTGTTCGATCCATCGACCCGGCGGGCCGCGACCGCAGTTTGCCACCGGCAGACCGCGAGCCATGCATGGCACGCGTGGCACAATCGACCGGAACCAGACCGAGGGGACCATGGATCGCCGCAGTTTTCACCGCCTGCTTGCGCAGGCTGTGGCCGCCGGGTATCGGTGGTGCTCGCCATGAATATCCGGGTCGAATAGAACGACATTACAGGACACCACACAGCATGGACACCTCCACCACCAGCAAGCCCCCGGCACCAGCCGACACATCGGCCGATGCCGCCAACAGCGCCACTGACTGGGCCGCGGTCTCGGCCGAGCTCGAGCGCCTGCTCAAACTGCGCGCCATGCCCTTTTGCATGAAGCGCTTCGACAGCGTCGACGAGATGGCAGCCATCCCGCGCATCCGCCGGCCCAAATCGATTCACACCACCGACCAGATCGTGGCGCAGGCCGCCCGCCTTGGCTGGACGGTCGGCATCACCGGTGATGATCTGGTCGGCGCGCAATGTCGCACCGTGGTTGGGCTGGGCGCGCCCGATGCCGAATGGCGCTCGGGCAAATCGATGGTTGGCGTCTGGTATGCCACCCCGGAAGATGCGCACGCCCATCAGCGCGCGATGCATATTCCGGCTCGCGCCGCCGCACTCGCAGTCTCGCCGCTGTCGTCGGGTCGGCTGGGCACGCCCGACATCGCGCTCTTTTATGCCACGCCAGGCGCGATGATCTACTTCATCAACGGCCTGCAGTGGACCGGCTACAAGCGCTTCGACTGGAGCGTGGTCGGCGAATCGGCCTGCGCCGACTCCTGGGGGCGGGCGCTCGCGACCGCCGAACCGAGCCTGTCGATCCCATGCTTTGCCGAACGCCGTTATGGTGGTGTGCTCGATGACGAGATGCTGATGGCGCTGCCGCCAGCCCTGCTGGTCAAGGCGATCGAGGGCATGCATGCGTTGGCGAAAAACGGCTTTCGCTATCCCTTTGCCCAATACGGCATTCAGCAGGATGTGCGCGACGGGATGGCGGTGAGCTATCCCGAGCGGGCACAATCGAAAACACCCCCCGCAAAAAATTAGACAGAGCCTCATGCCATGACCGAACCCCACTCCGAACTGCACCGCTTTCTGGCAGCCCGCGATCAGCTCTTCGCGCTTCGCACCGATCATCCGGCGGCCAACGCCGCGTTCGCATGGCCCAAACTCGACCGCTTCAACTGGGCGATCGACTACTTCGATGCAATGGCGCGCAACAACCCGGCGCCGGCGCTGCATATCGTCGAAGAGTCGGGCACCGAAGCAAAGCTGAGCTATGCCGAACTGTCGCGGCGCTCGTCGCAGGTCGCCAATTTCCTGGTCGGACGCGGCACGCGTGCCGGTGATCGCATCCTGCTGATGCTGGGCAACGAAGTCCCGCTCTGGGAGACCATGCTGGCGGCGATCAAGATCGGCGCTGTCGTCATCCCGGCGACCACCCTGCTGTCGGGGGCCGACCTGGCCGATCGCATCGAACGCGGTCAGGTTCGCTGGATCCTGACCAATGCCACCGGGCAGGCGCGGGTGAGCGAACTGCCGGCGGCAGCCCTTGCAGGCATCGGCTGCATCCTCGCCGGCGATGCCGGGCGCGGCAACGATGGTCGTCCGCCAGCCGGCTGGACCGACTATCGCGAGTCGAGCGCAAGCCCTGACGTTTTCGTGCCGACCGATGCCGGTGCAGTGACCGCGCCGCTGCTCGAGTACTTCACCTCGGGGACCACCTCCAAGCCGAAGCTGGTTCGGCATTCGCGCCAGAGCTACCCGGTGGGTCATCTGTCGACCATGTACTGGCTGGGACTGCAGCCGGGCGATGTGCACTGGACGATCAGCTCGCCGGGCTGGGCCAAACATGCCTGGAGCTGCTTTTTTGCGCCCTTCAATGCGCAGGCCTGCGTCTTCATCTACAACTACAGCCGCTTCAACGGGCCGACCATCCTCAATGTGCTCATCAAGTACGGCGTCAAGACCCTGTGCGCGCCGCCCACCGTCTGGCGCATGCTCATCCTCGAAGATCTGCCGCGATTCAAGACCGGCCTGCGCGAAGTGATCTCGGCCGGCGAGCCGCTCAACCCCGAGGTGATCGACCAGGTGCGCAATGCCTGGGGTCTGACCATCCGCGACGGCTTCGGTCAGACCGAGACCACCGCGCAGATCGGCAATCCGCCGGGCCAGGCACTCAAGCCCGGCTCGATGGGCCGCCCGCTCCCGGGCTATCCGATCGTGCTGCTCGATGCCGATGGCAAGCCGGCCGATGAAGGCGAGATCTGCATCGACCTGGCCCGCCGCCCGGTGCCGCTGATGGACGCCTATGCCGACGACACCGAAAAAACCGCCGAGGCGATGCGCGACGGCTATTACCACACCGGGGATGTCGGCAGCCGCGATGCCGAGGGCTACATCACCTATGTCGGACGTGCCGACGACGTCTTCAAAGCCTCGGGCTATCGCATCAGCCCCTTCGAGCTCGAAAGCGCGCTGATCGAGCATGCCGCGGTGGCCGAGGCCGCGGTCGTCCCTTCACCCGACCCGGTGCGCGGCTTCGTGCCCAAGGCCTATGTCATCCTGGCGCCCGGCCATGAGCCGAATGCGGCCACCGCCCGCGCCATCTTCACCTTCCTGCGCGAACGGGTCTCGCCCTACAAGATGATCCGGCGCATCGAATTCGCCGATCTGCCCAAGACCATCTCCGGCAAGATCCGCCGGGTCGAACTGCGCGGCCACGAAAATGGCCGCCCGGCGAGCGGTCCGCGCAATGCAATGGAGTTCCTGGAGGAGTCGTCGCGATGACCCCTCTCGCGCTCAGCCCGACGCGGCTCGATTTCGCGCCGCTGCATGCCGCCATGAAAGAGATCGTCGACGGCGAGCTGCTGGCAGGCGTGTCGTCGGCGGTGCTGCAGGGCCGCAACCTGATCGATCTGCACTGCACCGGCTGGGCCGATCGCGAGCAGCAGATTGCGCTGCGACCCGATCACATTTTCCGCATGTACTCGAGCACCAAGCTGATCACCTCCTGCGCGGTGCTGCTGCTGATGGAAGACGGCAAGCTCGGCCTGGACGATCCGATCGAGCGCTTCATCGCGCAACTCGGCAAGCGACAGGTACTGCGCCCGGGCGCCACTTCGCTGGGCGACACCGAGCCGGCCCGCAGCCCGATCACCGTGCGCCATCTGCTGACCCACAGCGCCGGGCTGGGCTATGGGCTGCTCGATCCGGGCACCTTGCTCTATCAGGCCTTCATCGATGCCGGGGTGCGCGACCACACCACCACGCTCGCGCAGATGATCGACCTGCTCGAAGGCCTGCCGCTCGCGTTTCATCCCGGCAGCTCCTGGGAATATTCGATTGCCACCGATGTGCTCGGCCGGCTGGTCGAAGTGGTAAGCGGCCAGCCCTTCGATGTCTTTCTGAGTGAGCGCATCTTCCAGCCGCTGGGCATGGTCGACACAGGCTTCATGATCCCGTCGGCGCAGCGCTCGCGGCTGGTTGCCTATTACCGGGGCGCGAGCCTGACCAGGCCGCTCAAGCCGGGGCTGACCCGCATCGACGACATTCCTTATGCCGGCGCCTTCGAGAAGGCGGCCACACGCCTGTCAGGCGGCGGCGGGCTGGTCTCGACCCTGCCTGACACCATCGCCCTCATCCGCAGCCTGATTCCGGGCGGGCCGACCCTGCTGCGCCCCGAGACACTGTCGCTGATGATGCAGTCGCATCTGCCGCAAGGCGTCTACACCGGGTTTCCCAAGCCTGTAATCGGCAAGAGCTTCGGGCTGGGCGGGGCGGTGTCATTAAGCGCATCGGGCATCGATCCGCCCGATTCGGTCGGTGAGTTCCAGTGGGGCGGCATGGCCGGCACCCACTGGTGGATCAATCCGCGCCAGGGTCTGGCCGGCATCGTCATGGCCCAGCGCGATACCGCCTTCTGGCACCCGTTCTCGTTTGCGATGAAGCAGGCGGTGTATCAGGCCGCGGCCTGAGGCCCTCGACCCGCAACAAAGCCATAAGCCAGATTGGTCCGCAGGCTTCCCTCACGTTCATAGGCGGCCTTGGCCAGGCTCAGCGCATCGCCTTCAAGCGCTGCGCGCGCAGGCGCATCAAACTTGTAGAGGCGTGCGTTGTTGCCGCCGAAGATCGCCTGCTTGACCGGGCCGTCGGCCTCGCCCAGCGGCGCATAGCCATAGCGGCGCTGCAGTTCCTCCGGGATTTCGAGACGCCGCAGCGCCTCGATCTGCCACTGCGGTGCGCCGGTCCAGATGGCGTCGGTGCCCCAGCAGACATGATCGGCGCCCATACCGGCGATCAGCTGTCCCATCATCACCGCGGCGAGCCGGGGCTCGGCAATCGTGGTCTGCGCAAAGAGCTGGCCTACATCGGCATAGACGTTCGTCACGCCAGCGCGCGCCGGAATCTCGGCCAGATCGGTCACCCAGTCGATGCGCCCGGCGCGCTGGAACTGATCCCAGGCGTCGCCCGCCCGCCCGCCGCCGCCATAGCGGTAACCACCGTGATAGATGATGAAGTTCAGTTGCGGCCAGTCTTTCGCTGCGCGCGCCACATCAGAGACATCGCAGTAAGGCAGCAACTGCGGAAAGCGGGTGGCCACCGACGGCGCGAACAATCCCTTGTGGATGCAGACATTGACCAGTCCGGCTTTGGCAAAACGCTCGTAGGCGGGATAAGCGAGCTTCTCGTCGTCAAGCCGCCAGGGATGCCTGGACAGGTGCTTGTTGGTGTTGTCGCCGATGGTGTAGCCCTTGAAGGAATCGGGCTTGAGGACCTCGATCGCACGGTCGACCTGCTCGAGCCAGCCGGGGTAGCCGGGCGTGAAGATCGCATGGGCAAACGCGCGACGGCTTCCGGCCGCATCGTTGATGCGCTTGCGGGCATCGGCCTTCATTTCGTTGGTCAGGAACCAGTCTTCGGCAATCTCCGACGGCGCGCCGCTGATGCAGGCGACCTTGGTATCGCTGTCGAGGAAGACCTCCTTCATGTAGTTGGCGAACTTCAGGTCCTCAATGGTCTGGGGCTTGCCGGCCAGCAGCGGATTCCAGCCGGCTTTGCCGACCGCCTCACGGGCATTGACGAACCCTTCCAGGCGTGTGTCGTCGCGCAGGAAGTGGGTATGCATGTCCATGATGAACTGGCCGGACAGCGCGCGGGCACGGGCCTGCGCGAGCTCGGGCGTGGCGGCTTCTGCCTCGCTCACGCCAAAGACCGGGCCATAGGTGTCGTTCATGGCCAGAAAAGCGGCAGCCATGCCCGACGCGGTTCGAAAGAACTGCCGTCGGCTCAGGCCCTGGTGCTTCGCCAGCCGGGCGCCAAGCGTTTGCAGTCGCTTTTCAAGCTCGCGCTGGCGCGGCGTTTGCGGCACCGGCATGAACTCGTCGCTCGACACCGCCTGGACCGGAATCGGCAGGCGCGGCAAGGCGGTTTCGGCCGGCTGCAGGACACTTCGTTCGTCGTCGGTGAGCCATCCCATGTCGGTGTCTCCTGAGTGATGTTCAGCGGTTCTCGGCGGGCAGTTCTTTCAGCAGGTCTTCGAACCGGTTGCGCAATTCGCGCTTGAGGATCTTGCCGCTCGGATTCTTGGGCAGTGCATCGACGAAGACCACCTTCTTGGGCGACTTGAAGGGCGCCAGTTGCAAGCGGCAGTGCGCAATCACCTGCTCCTCGCTGAGTACATGGCTGGTCTTGACCACGACACAGGCGGTGACCGCCTCGATCCAGTAAGGATGCGGCAGGCCGATCACCGCGACCTCCGACACACCGTCCAGGCGATAGACCGCCTCTTCGACTTCGCGCGAGGCGACGTTTTCGCCGCCGGTCTTGATC
>Ga0209088_10002650_pt1 | contig 10855 bp, 9 predicted proteins | sample S_140625_EF_Meta_FD_187324 | JGI IMG/M metagenome (GOLD analysis project Ga0209088, IMG submission 187324) | Freshwater microbial communities from Lake Simoncouche, Canada to study carbon cycling - S_140625_EF_MetaG (SPAdes) (version 2) | ecosystem: Environmental > Aquatic > Freshwater > Lake ...
CATTGTCACGGGCAAGGAGATCGTAGAGATTGGCGCCCTCGACGTCCAGGACGTGCTGCTTCTTGGAGATGTAGCCGTTCACCGTATCGTCCCACACCAGTTCACGATTGACTTCACGAGGAATGACACGACCTACGCCGTCAATGCCCGTGAGAACCACATCGAGGACACGCTCTTCGAGGAAGCGGAGAGCCATGAGGTTCTTGACAATATCGTCGGGGAACACGATCCGCATCACGAGCTTCTCGGAGTTGGAGTCGGTGTAGACGCACTGGAGAATATGGAGTCCCGCCTGGCCCATCTTGTCCTGGATGGTGACCATATCATTGATGTTACGAGCGGCCATCTCCGTCTCGTCGAACTCGAGGCGCATGATCCACTTGGACGCACAGTCTACCGGGTTGGCCGTCGAGAACTGCTGGAAGCGCTGGAGGATCTCACGGTCTTCGCCCACGACCGTCTCAGTCGTCAGAGGGAAGGGATCATAATACATGCGGACGGAACGGGTGATGTCTCGCACCGTCGTCTTCTGGAGATCACGAGCGACCATGATCGCCCGATCAAAGCTGTCGCCGTCCGAGGATGTCAGGTAAACGAAGTTGAGGGGCTTCTTGGGGCTCTTGGAAATACCCAGGAGTTCCTGGATACGTGGCACACCCTGGGTCGCACCAGCCTTGACTGTGCCGGCAGAGTGGAAGGTGTTGAGTGTGAGCTGGGTAATGGGCTCACCGACCGACTGGGCAGCCAGGGCACCGACCATCTCGCCAGAATGCACCTGGCTCTTGATATACTTGAACCGCACTTCCCGAATGACTTCGTCGAAGATCGCCTTGGTGAACCGGTGTTCCAGGATCGAGCGACGAGGAGCAAGGTAGAATCGCAGGAGGCAGTGGAAGACACGGTTGGGTGCGAGCCACGGCTCCTTCATGAGCTTGGTGAGTTCGTCCACGATATAGGTAGGCGTCAAGTCCGTCTTGGTAGAGTAAGGATTGGAATACTTCTCGATCACCCTCTTGAGGTGGACAGGGGAAACCACCGAATCCTTCTTGACGTAGGCGAACACCTCTTTCACCAGCATGTCACGATCCTTCACGAGTTCATCAACGAGATCGGGGGACTCGGTAATGGTTTCCGTCAAGAACGGAGTGAGCTCTTCGACGGTGACAGCGAACATCTTGTAAATATCCTCGAGCGTCATGATTGCGAGACTGATGGGCTGGACCTCCACCTGCGTGGAATCTACACCGTCCTCGCCGTAGCGATACTGGATAATCATTCCGCCGTTGTTGCGGACCGTGCCATCGTGCTCGACCCGCATATCCTCCATGGTCTTCATCATACGGCGCTGGATGTAGCCCGTGTCTGACGTCTTGACGGCGGTATCAATTAGACCCTCACGACCGCCCATGGCGTGGAAGAAGTACTCGGCGGGGCGAAGACCCTGGACGAAGGAGGACTCGACGAATCCACGAGATTCAATGCCGTCATCAAACTTGGTGAAGTGGGGAAGCGTGCGGTCCTGGAGCGTGTATTGGACACGCTTGCTATCAATAATCTGCTGGCCTAGGAGAGCTACCATCTGAGTAATGTTCAAGCCCGACCCCTTGGCGCCCGAATCGACCATCTGAACAAGACGGTTGGCGGGAGGGAGAGACTGAATCACGGTTTCGGTGATCTTGGCCGAGATATCCTTCAAGGCATTGTTGATCTTGTTCTCCAGTTCCTCGCCGTCGGTGCGCCCGCTGTCGTTGAAGAACTTGCCGGCGTGGACGTCCGTGAGGATTTCCTGGACACGCTTGCGCCCCTCTGCCAGCGCCTTGGCTACGAATGCAGTGGTCTCAGGATTGGATTCCAGATCGGAAGCACCGGTGGAGAAGCCAGTGAACAGATTGAACTTGGTGACAATCGCCTGGACTTCATTGATGAACTGACCGCACCGCTGGTGACCGAAATCGTTGAAGAGCACATGGAGCACACCTTCGGATGTGGTGTTGAAAGCGCCCTTCTTCAGGAGTCCCTTGGTGAGAACACCGTCCTTGATCGTGACACGCCCGTTGAAGTTCATCAAGGGGAATGCTCCCGAGATGATATTCATGCCCGAGTGCGACTCGTTCGTGCGGACGAAGGAGGAGAGAGGGCGGCGGAGTTTGGCCATGATATTCATCGCAATATGTTCGGGGATCTGGATAGCAGGGTTGGAGATACGGAAGGATCCCGTGAGCGTATCCTGAACCATCTGAATGATCGGTGAATTATCACGGGGGCTCACGATAAGACGGAGAACGCTCGCAAGCTGCTGGAGTTCCGTCTCGGCGGCTACGGACTGCGGAAGGTGGAGATTCATCTCGTCGCCGTCAAAGTCGGCGTTATAGGGCTTGGTGGCGGACACGTTCAGTCGGAACGTGGAACCGGGCAGCACTTTGACACGGTGGCACTCCATCGACCCCTTGTGGAGCGAGGGCTGACGGTTGAACAGGACATAGTCGCCATCGATCATGTGGCGGTGGACTACATCGCCCTCGTGGAGATCGATCATGTCGGGGTTGACATACTTGAGGGACATCATGCGCTTCTCCTCTTTGAGAAACACGGACTTGGCGCCAGGATACTTCACGCCATTCTTGACTGCTGCCATCAGACGATCACGGTTGTATGGCGTGACAATCTCGGGCTTGGTGAGGTTCGCAGCAATCTCTTCCGGGACACCGAGTTCGTCGACATCAATGTTGGCATCGGGAGTAATGACGGATCGGGCGGAGAAATCGACACGCTTGCCCATGAGGTTACCACGCACACGACCCGTCTTGGCGCCCAGACGAGACTTCAGGGTCTTCAGGGGGCGACCGGAGCGCTGGGTGGCGGGACCAATACCCTTGATATCGTTGTCCACGTAGGTGGCCACATCATACTCCAGCAATTCAGTGTGCTTCTGAACATATTCACGGGACTGGCCGGCGCCAATGAGTTCACGGAGCTTCTGATTGCTGCGCACAATGTTGATGAGGACGTGGGACAGATCGTCGTCCATGCGCTGATTGTCCTCCATCACGACCGGGGGGCGCACAGTGAGGGGAGGAACGGCCAGGACCGTGCACACCATCCACGCAGGATGGGAGAACTTGGGATCAAATCCGAGGATCTTGACTGTATTGTCCGTCATGCGCTGGAAGCAGCGGAGAACCATCTCGGACTGGATGGGAACGATCTCGTCGGTCGCACCCGCAAGCTTGCCCTGGAGAGTGCAAACGGTTCCCTGGATTTTTTCAACCTTCTTGATCATCTGGGTTCCGCAGGTGGCACAACCAGGGGCCGCAGCCTTGGCTTTCTTTCCCATGAAATCTACGGACCGTCCACGGATATCGGCCAAGCGTTCCATGCCCTTCAGTTCGGAGTTCAAGTAAACATCCTCGGAGAACCCGTCCTGGCTGGCAATGTAGAGTGTGGAACAGTTGACGCAAACACAGTTGAGAGCCTTGATAGTGAAATCAAGGAACTGGTAGAGGTAGACGGGTCGGGCAAGAGTAATGTGTCCGAAATGTCCCTGGCACTGGAGGTTCGTGTGTTTGCAGGTAGGGCAGACCTTACCGCTCTCGATAACACCGAGCCGGGCATCAAACACACCGCCGGGAACAGGGTTATTTGCTTGATGGGTCTTGTCGGTAATGACTTCGACGACGGATCGCCGGAGGATCTCTTCCGGAGAAGTGATCCCAAACTGAACGCCTACAATGGACATTGTATTCTTATTAGACTATCCCGTAATATCTTTTTACGATCCGTTCTGTATGAATGTTTCTGGGTTATGAATAACGATGTCTAGTTCTGCTGCCCCAGCGGCTCCTCAAAGTTTCATGGAAATTTGGAATAATCACAATAAAGCCGTAGAACGTGAAATTGATATTATTATTGCGAAGGCGGCGGATGGTGCGGGTGTTAATCTCGATCCCAACGGTAACCCCACTGTCGAGAGTCAACGAGTAAGAGCTCTTCAGACATTGAAAAGGGCATTTCTTAAAGGTGTGGAAGATATTACATGGTCCGAAAAGGACATCGAGCTAAGCGCTACCGAGTTCGTGTCCAAATTTTTCGTTCACATAAAGGGAAAGCTCAAGAAGAATGGTGATAAGAATGTCCTTCAACAACTTCTAGGCCTCCGTCCCAACGAGGATGTCCGGGATGTATTCGAACCTTTGGGACCTGGTTCCCAATGTGCAAAGGCGGGGAAGGTAGGTGCCCCTGTTGATGATCCTAATTGTTATATATGTGGCGTCCTAATGGGAGTGGATGGACAGGCATCGCCAGAATGCGAGCATATACTTCCCGCATTTACTGCTTTGGGTCATGGTGCCCTTATTACCAGAACGTTTGATTCTGAAAAGGATGACACGGATATAGCTGAACTCTTTAGACGAGAATATGCGTATTCGCATCAATGTTGCAATCGGGTGAAATCGGACTATCTGTGGATTAAGTTTAAGGGTAAAATAGACGACCCAGATGGCATCCCACAATTCGAAGTCAACTACCAGGAACTCAACACTGTTCTCAATAAGTTGCCGGGGTATGAAGGATACGACTGTAAAACTATCAAAGCAGGACAACGCTGGGATAAGGAATGGGTCACATCACGTAAAAGATTCATTGTAGATAACTATCTCAACCCAATGATGGAGGCTATTAACGCAAACGTGAATGCAAATCAATATAGTTCTCTAGCATACCACGCACATTATCGGTGGAAACAAGTGAACGCTCTATCACAGCTTAGCCCAGCTGTTCTTGCTGCGTTTTTTTTGGATCAAGATGCAGATGCCGCACAAAGACAAGAAGCGGCGAGGGCGGCAGAGGCAGCGGCAGAAGCGGCTAATAACACCGCAAACATCAACGAAGATGCTGCCAAGAAAAGATTAAGTTTTCTACTGAAGCCAGAATATCTAAAAGGTATATTTCTAAAGGTATACGAGTCTGCTATCAATAAGCCTGGTAATGTCGACCGAACTTCACGAAACGCAGGACTGAAAGTATTCTACAGCGAAAAAATCACGCCCCCGAAGCTTCCTGATGATGTAAGGGGGAATTTTTCCGAAAACAGCATTGTCACAAAACAAAATGAACTTATTACCCAGTTATACGCACACTATAAAGCTCAGTTGAAAACTCAAGGATACACCATCCCCGATACAGCAGCGGCGGGGGGTAAACGCAGAATGAAGGGCGGAGCCGAACTCATTTACGATTCCGAGGCCGATACTGAACTTATAAATCTGCTAGAGAGAGATATAGCCGCAACTGCCGCAACCGAAAGAGAATTATCAAAAATTCTTCCTCCTGCTAAAGATTTTGAAAGCAGTAGCGGCAACTGGTGGATTGACACAGAGTCAGCCGCTGACGCCATGGAATCTGAAGATGATGCCGCCGCTGCAGCAGCCTCCGTCACGGGAAGCCCCCCTCGTGGCAGGACGCCGCCGCCCTCTGCACCCCAATCTCAAGAACCACTCTTCACACCTTCACTCCCTGCCTTGCCCGGCTCCCCCTCGGCCGCTTCCGCCGAGTCTGATGCCGCCGCCTCTGCCAGTGCCGCCTACCAGCTCCCGCAAGCAGGTAGGGTAACCCGCGGGAAGAAATATCCCGCCGCCCCCGATACCGCCGCCCCCGATACCGCCGCCGCCGCCCCCGATACCGCCGCCGCCGCCCCTGCTCCTGTCTCCGGCGAGAAACGCCGCCCGCCGCCTCTGCCCGGGGTCATTCGTAGAATTTTCCGTGGTGGTTTCCGCTTTACCATTCGTCGTCGCTCGGAGTCCCGACAGACGAAGAAGAATAGACGCAGGAAGGTGATTGAAGTCAATGTCTAAGGCTAAGGCTGACGAGCGGCCCAGCAAAGCTGGAACAGATCAGCTTCGAGCCTGATATTTTCCTGACCCAACGTATCTTCCAAGAACTGGATGAGAGCGGCATACTCCTTCCCCTCCTGTTCCAAAAATACCTTGGGTTCACGGATCTTCCGAGTATCCATCCAGAAGAGCATACGTTCCACCATACGGTAATACACGAGCCGTTCCCCAAAATTGTCAGGCTGATTCTGACGGGTGTATGACTCCAGGCGGGTGGTTGGTGTCGGGGACTGCATTGTTATTATTAGTATTGGAGAGAAGAGGAACCTGAAGTGTTGACGTATCTGGTATATACACCGTCGTATGCTCCACTTGGCCGCAGATATCGGGAACATCAAAGTCTGGAATCTTCCCGAACTTATCGTTGCACTTATTCCGAATATCTTTAGGAAGAATTGTATTGGTATCCGAGGCCTCGTTGATATCCTGCTTAATGTATTTCAGGAACGTCCCACAATCTTTGCGACCAGTATACGGAAGCACGACCTGTTCCTGGATCTTGCGAGAGATATGGTCCCACTTGGTTGCTGAGTGTTTGTAATCGGATGCCAAGGACGTCCAGTTGAACTGTTCTTGGATCATTTTGATGATACCGATGCCGACAGAGACTGAGCCAGTGACCATGGCGGTTGTCATAGCTTCTATCTGTGAACTTGCGAGAGCAAGGTTGACAACACCTACTAGAGAAATCGCAATATTGGTTCCTACATTCATGGCCGTAGAAAGCTTGCTGTATCGTGAATACGCATGGGTGTGCATCCAATTGAACGATTTAGCCTGGTCACACCAGTTGGCCAGCATTCGGTCGATTTGCGGAGTCCACTGGAGACCAGGTGCGGTATCCGGCTCTTCCTTGGTCTCAGACATTGTTTACATATGCCCCTTTTTTCCACCCTGGGGGAAGAATGGCTTCGTCAGATTTGGTGCGTGTAGCCAGCGACCGACCTGTCCATTCCGTCAAACGCACGATCTGGGATGTCCGGACATACTTGATGAACACAAAGACTAGAACAATCAAGAGAAGGGTGCAAACAAACAGGGTCTTCATTGTTGATGAAAGGGATTTAAATAGCCCGCCCTCAGTCATATGTGGGATAAGCGGGGATAGCAAAGCCTGGTTAATGCGCGAGTCTTAAGATCTCGTGGAGCAATCCTCAGGGGTTCAAATCCCCTTTCCCGCAGCCCTTCTTAACACCTGTAGTTCAGTGGTAGAATGAGGCCCTTCCAAGGCTTTGACCCGGGTTCGGTTCCCGGCGGGTGTATTTCCTTTTTTTGAAATCTGGATAGGTTCCAAAAAAACGAATCACAACAATTTTCTGGGAAGGTATAGCAATGCCGCACGTCTACGTCCTCGAGCTTGCCGAGGGACACTACTTCATCGGGCGATGCGAAGACTCGGAAGACATCAATGAAAAAATTGACGATCATCTTCTCGGCAAGACTAAGGATCCGCATACTGACAAGTATCCTGTGAAGCGGGTAGACAAGATCGTGAGGGATGTGACACCCGAAGGCGAGATCAAGTGTTACACGCATTACTTCCAGATGTACGGGATGCTGAATATCCATACCGATCTGAACTGTTATCGGTGCGGACGTCCCGGGCATTACAAGAAGACCTGTCGCACACGGTGGCACCGGAACGACTTTGAGATCGAGGACGATGTTTAATCCCGCCGCCGCCGGCGGTGACGACGAGTTTTCTTCTTCTGCTTCTGCTTCTTCGCCTTTGCCTTAACCCGCCTGCGTATGCGCCGAGTCCGCCTCCCACCATATTCATCCATTGCGTTGGGATTAAGGTTAGGCATTCCGGGCATCTGGGGGAGAGCAGGGAGAGCACCGTAGACAGCAGCAGGGTTAGAAGGAAGTCTTTGCAATTCTTGTTGGCGCTGCAGGGCAGCCCACTGGGCCCTTGCGGCAGCTTCTTGTTCTTCACGAACTCTTCTTTGGGCCTCTGCGGCGGCCGCTTGTTCTTCACGAACTTGCTGAAACGGTCGTTCAACCGCAGGGGACGAACGTTGTGACCTGAGTGCCGGACCTACCGGGCACTCCCCTTTTCGGCAAAATATTGCATGAACGTATATGGAAACACCGTTCAAGTCTCCCTGCATACGGCCACACACATACGCACAAATGAAATAATACACATACGAAAATGGTATATTCTGATATTTGGGATCCTGCAGATCTATAAGCGGCGGAAAGCCGTTGAGATAACATTCCGAGACTCTGGCATGAAAGTTCCCTTCCGTATCTCCCGTCAATCTGTAATCGTAATCCGTTCCACCGCTAGCACGGTTTGAGATAATTTCGTGGTAACGAGAACCTTCGGTTCTAGCTTCTACAAACTTTGGTTCGTACCTAGAATCTTTCTCTATCTGTTTGTATCGGGCGTTTACGGCTTTACATTCTATATCTGTTTGATCGTCACGTGCGTATGCAATATCGCCCTCGGGTCCAGTAAATATGATTTCCTGGTGCGGAGCCAATGCTCCAACTCTCCACGAGTTGAATGCACGTGGGTTGTCGTATAAACCCGGCGCCGGCATATAGAATATCCCACCGGGATGACCGTCTGGTAAGGGAGGAGCACGGACTTTTTCTCCATGGCAGTCTACAATTATATAAAATTGCCTTCCAGGGGGAATCGAAGCCGGTCCTAACTCGGTTGTATATCTATTCCCCGCTTCATACCCTTCATTATAAAACTTAAGTTGGTTGGGATCGCTCGTATATGCTCTAAGACGGGCTTCAAGCCCGTTGGGATATCTAGCCATTCGTTATATATATCCTAGACTAAAACAATTGTTTTCATAGTGGGCATAAAACTCGTCGCTTGTAGAGATAATAATACGAATGGAAGTTGATTCAGCAGTCAAGAAGTGGAACCCCGGAACTCCCCCTCGTAAACGGAACCGTGCGGAGATGGAGGGGCTCAACTCCCCACCGTATTCGCCAGCGTATGTGGTGAAGGATCTTGATACAGCCGACGCCATCCGTCATGCGGCCGAGGCCACGGGAGCCGAGGAAGGATGGTCGGCGGCAACGGTTGAGCGTGAAAAGAAGGCGGCACTGGAGAAGCAGACGAAGAAGAATGGGAAGGGGCGGCGCCGGCGTGGAAAGAAGAGCCGGAAGGCAGGACGCAGGACTCGGCGGCGATGAAAACGAATACATTCTACCCAGTCTTTTTCGTCTTGAGCAATCATGGACATCACACACAAACGTATCACCCCTCCATTCATGTCACTCGGATATCACACACTGGAAGAATTTGACCATGCTACAACAATGGCAGGGGGTCAAATCAAGGCACTCGATCTCCTACGAGGGGTCTTCATGAATCCATCCGCTCATCGGGCTCTTAAGCTGCTCTATAGCGACAGCCAGAAGGAACACAAACGCAACGGCAAGATCTGTATGGAGATCGGCATGTCCCGTGAAAAGGATCAGGGTGCTGTTCTCAAACACTTCCTAGGCGACCAGATCAATCTCGATCTCGACAACGATCTGCCCGCAGATATGGAGGTCCTCGGCAAGGGTGTGTCGTCCAAGCACAGCAGTAGCAAGGTGGGGACAGCCGTCAAGGCCAAGTGGACCTCGGCAGATACGTCTGCCGAAGAAGCTATTCAGGCGATGATCGATGCTCCCGAAACCTACTATCCCCACCTCCTCCTCACATACATCGACGTCCAATCTAAAAAGATAACTGTGATCTGCATCCCTTCCGATCAAAACATGCGCATTATCAAGACGATGGCCAAAGACGCATTCACTCGACCCAAGGGCAATTCACGGGGCATCGAGTATTCGACCACTGCTATGAAAGAGTTGATGGCAGCCGCATACTTCAAAATTGAGATCCCCGATGCGGATCTAGATGCTGTCGGCTTCGACCCCATCCAGCGGCGTCTCAATATTCTTAGCTGTAACGGTCTCTAGAATGTCCCTGACTTTCCGAGCCACCAAATATCCCAGTAACGGCGGAACAGCGTTCCCGATCGGCTTGTACGCCTTCCCAGTAGCTTTTTTGTTTGGTTTTGTGAGAAGGCAAGCGGGAGGAAAGGTTTGAATGAGTGCGGCTTCCCTGACTGTCAATCTCCTTTCTCCCTCTCCGTGCCGACGGAACTCGATATTGCCATGATGTTCTGCCCGCATCGTCGGTCCAAACTCGTCCAGCCCCACGGCTTTTTGGCCCTGTCCCTTCTCCAACTTGGCGGCCTTGGAATACACTTGCTGCGCTGGGTCAGTCGTAGTATCGGGTTCCTGGAGGTGGGCAAAGTATGGTCGGATAAAACATGATCGGCGGTTGTCCCGAATGACGTTCCAGTCGTCCGGGAGATCCTCCGCCCTATCGTTCCGCAGACCCATAATGATGACCCGCCACCTTGTTTGAGGAATGCCGAACTCTTCGGACTTCACCAGCTGATACTTGACTTGGTATCCGACCTCGGTGAAATCCGCAACGATCTTGGCGATAGGATTACCAGGCATGGTGAGAAGACCGTTCACGTTCTCGGCGACAAACACCACGGGTTTCACACGACGCACCAGTTCAACGAAGGATTGATAGAGTGTTCCCCGGTCTGCGTCGAAACCTTGACGTTTGCCCGCATGACTGAAATCCTGGCACGGGAACCCGCCCGTCACCACTTCGGCTTCTGGGAACTCGTGGTCCTCGGCAAGCATATCACGGATGTCTCGGAGATGGTAATTGTGGGCCCAGCCATTCAGTTCGGCGATCTCTTTGGCTTCTGGCAGAATATCGTTCTGGAAGACGGTCTGGAACGGTAAGCGACGGAGATTGACGAACCCGTTGCTAACCTCATTTTCGCTCTCGATGTAGTCGGGATCCACACTGTCCCGGTGCACCACCACCTGCTCGGCGAATCCTATATCCATTCCTCCCATTCCCGAGAACAGGGATATGACACGGTATGTCATCTATCTATATGTGTTGTGCAGAG